>Ga0194113_10000568_pt1 | contig 48711 bp, 38 predicted proteins | sample TA2MahC200mmetaG_FD_146193 | JGI IMG/M metagenome (GOLD analysis project Ga0194113, IMG submission 146193) | Freshwater microbial communities from Lake Tanganyika, Tanzania - TA2015017 Mahale Deep Cast 200m | ecosystem: Environmental > Aquatic > Freshwater > Lake | place: Tanzania: Lake... | reverse complement strand
AAGCCCAGGCCAGAAACAGGCCGGCCGCCGTCATTACCCACCCGGGCAACGACCATTCGTCCCCCGCCCTTTTGAGCCGCCGGTGCGCGAGGATCAGTACCGCCGCCGAAATCAGGACAATGTAACCGGCCGCGGTGAGGAAGCTCATGCCGTATACCGACAATGCGATGACCGCCGCCGGCACGCAGGCGAGCGGAAACTGCAGCACCGCCGACCAGGCCAGGACGGCGGCAAGCGGCGGCAAAGCGCCGCGCGGGCGGGTCATTCCGGAATCCGGGTTCCGGGTTTCGTCGTCTCCGGTCTTGTCGGCGTGCATCACTCTCCCCGCGGTCCGTCTTCATCCCCCGCCCGCAGCGGCGTCGACCGCACCGGGTCCGGGATTCCGTCGCCGTCATCGTCGTGCGTGTAGGCCACGATCCGGCCGTCCGCCACGTACACGACCCTGTATCCCCGGCGGGCATCCTTGCCGCCGCCGTACGCGCTTCGCGGCGACTGTCCCACGGCCGTGGTGACGACGAACTTCGTGCCGGCGAAGTCGGCGGCGTCTTCGCGCCGGCGTCCTTCGCGATCGTAGACCGCATCGGCGTGACGGTGCCCCGAGAAGACGGCGGCCGTGCCGCCGCCGGCCAGGAACCCCGCCGTCTTCAGCCGCCGCGCGGCAACGGACTCGCGGCCGAAAAGCGGATGATGGAGCTGAACCAGGCAGGGGCGCGAGGGAGGTTCCGGCGGCCACGCGTTCCGCCCCCCGTCCCCGGCGGCAGCGAGCGAATTGTCGGGGCTGTTTCCGCCTGCGGAAGACGGGCAATGCCGTTGCAGCCATCGGAACTGTGAGGCGGTCAGTTGGTCCCGGCCGTGCGCGGTATCGAGCGATACGATCCGCCAGCGGCCGAAGTCCGTCGCGTGGTACGGCCGGCCCATCGCGGTCAGGTAGCCCGCCCACCCCTTGCGGTCGTGGTTGCCGGGGCAGCAGATCACCGGCGCCCGGATCCCGAGCAGCAGCACGTACATCGCCGCGTACTCGCTCCAGCGGCCCATGTCGCAGGTGTCGCCGGAGAGCAGAACAAAGGCCGGCTTCAGGTCGTTTATCTCGTCTACGGTGTTCCTGAAGCGCGCGGCGACGGACGGGTCCGCGGCCGATATTCCGAGGTCGGTGATATGCACGAACCGGAATCGCTCCGGCAGTTGCCGGGCCAGAAAGACGGCGTTCGGCCGGAACGCGCCGCCTCGGCCCGCGCCGACGCGCAGGCCGTACGCGCCCGGCGGAACCTCGGCCGGAACCGTGCAGTCAAGGACGGCGCGCGAACCGCGCAGGGAGACGCCGCGCACCGCGAGCGGGTGAACGCTTTCCCCGGCCGTAAGCCTGGCCGCGCGGACAAAGGGCCCCGGCCACGGGACCGGAAGGCGCACCTCGACCGTCAGCGGGTCGCCCGGCGCGAGCATGGCCGGGCTGCCGCAGCGGGGGAACTCGATCGAGCAGGGCTGGCCGAGCAGCGCAAGCAGCGCGCAGGCCGCGGCCGCGAGGACGGCCGTCGCGGTTCTGCAAACCGGAACCATGCGCACCATATCGCAAACCGCGCCGCGTCTGTCACGCGGTCTTTCTGCTGGCCAATCGCGCGGCGAGCCGCTAGCCTGTGTTTCTATCTCCAATCAGATGCAGCGTTTCAGCACACATGTCCGATGGTTTGCGCGCGCCGCCCTGGCGGCCGCCGCGCTGTCAGGCGCGGGCTGCGCCTCCGTCCGCAACGCGCCGTCCGCCCTCATCAGCAGCCTCATGACCCAGTCCGACCCGCTGATCGTCGAAGCCGGCACGCCGGCCTACCTCCTGCTGATGGACGCCCTGGTTGAGTCTTCGCCCGGCAGCGCGCGCCTGCTTCTGGCGTCGTCCGACGCCAATACGGCTTACGCGGCGGCCTTCCTGAACGGCGTTAGCCAGGAACGCGCGCGGCTCATGTACGCCAAGGCCCGCGACTACGCCCTGCGCGTGTTGCGCGGGCGGCGCGTTTTCCGGCGCGCCGAGAACCAGCGCCTGGAGGAGTTCGAGCAGGCCGTGGCGGCCCTGGGACGCCGCGACGTGCCGGCCATGTATTCCGCGGCCGCGGCCTGGCTGGGCTGGATCGTCAACAGCCCGGACTCCATGGCGGCCGCCGCGCAGCTCTCCCGCGCGCTGGCCCTGATGCGCCGCGTGATGGAGCTTTCGCCCGGCTACCGCGGCGGGGGACCGGAGATGTTCTTCGGCATTTACTACGCCGTGCAGCCGCGCGGGGCCGGCCGGGACCTGGACCGCTCCAGGGAGCTTTTCGAGGCCTCGATGGCCTACGCGGGCGAAGACCTGCTGCTCCCGCGCGTGGCCTGCGCGGAGTACTGGGCGCGCTACGCTTTCGACCGCGAAGCCTTCGAGCGCATGCTGAACGAAGTCCTGGCGCACGAGGCCGATCCGCCCGCCTTCCGGCTGCTCAACGCCGTGGCGCGCGAGAGGGCCAGGCGTCTGCTGGAAAGGGCGGATGACTTCTTCTGATGTAGGGGAGCGCAGCCGATGAAATCCAGGATTCCGGTTCTGGCCGCGCTGGCGGCGCTCATGGCCGCTTCTCCGGCGCCGGCGCAGCGCGCCGCCCGCGGCCCGAAATACGCGATCAAGCTGGCCACGCGCGCGCCGGAGGGCAGCGCGTGGATGCGCCGCTTCGAGCTGATGAACGGGGAAGTCCTGGAGGCGACAGGCGGAGAGGTCGGTTTCAAGGTTTATCCCGGCGGCGTGCTGGGCGAAGAGAAGGACGTTCTCTTCAAGATCAAGGTGGGGCAGGTTGACGGCGGGGGCTTCATGGGATTCGGCGTCACCGAAATATGCCCCGACGCCGACGCCATGATGCAGCCGCTGCAGTTCGAGACCTACGCGGAAGTGGACGCGGTGTTTCAGGCCCTCCGGCCGCACCTGGAGGCGCAGTGCCGCAAGAACGGCTTCGAAGCGCTGGGCTGGACCGAGATAGGCTTCAGCTACGCCTACAGCGCCGTGCCGGTGCGTTCGCTGCAGGACCTGCGCGGGGCCAAGCCCTGGCTCCTGCCCGGATCCGACACGGTCGAAGCGCTGTTCCGCAAGGGCAGCGTCAGCGGCATCCCCATTCCGGTCGGCGACGTCCTGACCGCCCTGCAGACCGGGCTGGTGAGAACCGTCTTTGCCCCGCCTTACGCCGCCGTGGCCGCGCAGTGGTTCACGCGCGTCAGGTACCGCACCGACGCCAGGATCCTCTACTCATTAGGCGGCATCCTCGTCGCCCTGCGCGCGTGGGAAAAGATCCCGGAAGCGCACCGCGCCGCGGTGCTCGAAATCACGCGCCGTCACATGGCGGAGCTCAGCCGCGACGTTCGCCGCAGCGACGCCGAGGCGCTCGACGTCATGGCCGGGGAAGGCGTTGAGACCGTGACCACGACGGACGAGGACATGCGCGAGTTCGTGAAGGTCAGCCGCGAGGTCACCGCGGAGTCGGTCGGACGGCGCTTCTCGGCGGAGGCCCACGCGATCGTGACCGCGCGTCTCGCCGACCTGCGCGCCGCCGAGGAAAGAGCGGATCGTGAATAGCGCGCGGCCAGCGGCGCGCAGCGGGCGTCAGGGGGCCGCCGCCGTTCTTCGCCCTTGAGTCTTTTTCCCATGCGCGCCTTCCGGAAACTGATCGCCGCCTGGAGCGTCGCTGAAGAGGCCGCCCTGGCCGTTCTGGTGGTCGGCATGGTCGGCCTCTCGGGCGCCCAGATCGTCCTGCGCAACGTCTTCAAGACCGGCATCCCGTGGATCGAGCCGGCGCTCGGCAATTCCCTGCTCTGGATCACCATGCTGGGAGCGCTGGCCGCCACGGGCGCGCGCAAGCACATCAGCATCGACCTGGCGACGCATTTCGTCCCGGCGCGTCCGAAGGCCGCGCTGCGCGCCGTCACGGACGGCTTCGCCGCCGCGGTTTGCGGGTTCCTGGCGCGGGCCTCGTGGCGCTACGTCACGTTCATGAAGGAAGCCGGCGACGCGGCGTTCCCCGGCGTGCCTGCCTGGGCGGCATACGCCGTGATGCCCGCGGTCTTCGCGCTGATCGCGGCGCGCCTGCTGGCGCGGGCGGCGCTGGCGCTGGCGGAGGCGGCGCGCGGCGCCGGCGCGCCTCCGGCCCCCGCGCCGGACTCCCTTTCACCCGCGAACGGCGCGAAGCCGGACGGGCGGGCGGACGCATGATTGCCGCGCTGACAGGGATTCTCGCCCTCTGCGGCGCCCCGCTGTTCGCGGTTTTCGCCGCCGCGGCGCTGCTGCTGTACGCGCATGCCGATCTCGACCGCTCGCTCATCGCCGCGGAGCTGGGCCGCCTGGCCACGATGCCGCTGCTGCAGACGCTGCCGATGTTTGCCCTGGCCGGCTACGTGCTCGCCCACAGCAACGCTTCGCGGCGCCTGGTGCGCCTTTCCCGCGCCGCTTTCGGCTGGCTGCCCGGCGGGCTGGCCATCGTGGCCCTGCTGGCCTGCACGCTCCTGACCGCCTTCACCGGCGCTTCCGGCATCACCATCGTGGCCCTGGGCGGGCTCCTGATGCCGGCGCTGCTGGCCGACGGCTACGGCGAGCGCTTCACGCTGGGGCTGGTCACGGTGGGGGGAAGTCTCGGCCTGCTTTTCGCCCCCAGCCTTCCGCTGATCCTCTACGGCGTCATCGCCGGCCAGATCTCGCCCGAGGTCACCGTGGACCGCCTCTTCCTGGCCGGCGTCCTGCCGGGGCTTATGATCACGCTGCTGATGGCCGCCTACGGGATGCTCGAGGGGCTGCGTTTCCGGGTGGCGCGCACGCCGTTCTCGCCCCGCGAGCTGGGCGCGGCGCTGTGGGCGGCGAAGTGGGAGGTTCCGCTGCCCTTCGTCGTCCTGGGCGGCATCTACACGGGCAAGCTGGTCATCAGCGAGGCCGCGGTGATCACGGCCGCCTACGCGCTGGCGGTCGAAGCGCTGATCTACCGCGAAATCCCCTGGCGCCGCCTGAGCGGCGTGATCCGCGAGAGCATGGTGCTCGTCGGCGGCATACTCGTGATCCTGGGCATGGCCATGGCCATCACCAACTACCTCGTGGACCAGGAAGTGCCGATGCTGATCTTCGACGCCGTGCAGCGCGCCATCCGCAGCCGCGTCTCGTTCCTGGTGGCGCTCAATCTGTTCCTGCTCGCGGTCGGTTGCGTCATGGATATCTTCACGGCCATCGTCGTGATCGTGCCGCTGGTCATTCCCGTGGCCCTCGAGTACGGCGTCAATCCCACGCATCTCGGGATCATCTTCCTCGCCAACCTGGGCATCGGTTACTGCACGCCGCCGGTGGGCGTGAACCTCTTCATCGCCGGCATCCGGTTCGGGCGCCCCATCATCTCCATCTACAGGGCGACGCTGGTGTTCCTGCTGCTCCTGCTCGCGGCGCTGGCCGTGATCACCTACGTGCCCGGCTTGAGCCTCTGGCTGGCGGAATAGACCGGAGCAGACCGCGTCAGCCCGCCGTCCCGGCAAGCTCCCGCAGTTTCGCCGCCGGGTCGGCCGCGGTCATGAGCGACTCCCCGATCAGGAAGCCGTTGTAGCCCCGCGCCTCCAGATCTTCGATGTCGGCGCGCGACCGGATGCCGCTTTCCGCGACGGACAGCCGGTCGCCCGGGATGAGGGCCGCCAGCCGCCTGGCCACGCCGAGATCGGTCTTCAGCGTCGCCAGGTCGCGGCTGTTTACGCCCACAATGGCCCGTTCCAGCCGCAGCACGCGCTCGGCCTCGGCCGCGGTATGCGCCTCGGCCAGCACGTCCAGACCCAGGTCCATGGCCGCCGCGTACAGCTCGCGCATCGCGCCGTCGTCCAGCGCGGCCGCGATCAGCAGCACGGCGTCCGCGCCCCACGCGGCGGCTTCCGTCACCTGGTAAACGTCGCACAGGAAGTCCTTGCGCAGAACGGGCAGCTCCGTGACCCGGCGCGCGGCGCCCAGGTGCTCTCCGCTTCCGAGGAAGCGCCGCGGTTCCGTGAGCACGGATATCGCCGCGGCGCCCGCTTCCGCGTATGCGCGGGCGATGGCCTCGGGCCGGTAGCCGGCGCGCAACAGCCCCGCCGAAGGGCTGGCCTTCTTCATTTCGGCGATGATGCGCGTGCCCCGGCCGCCGGCCAGCGCCTCCGCCAGGCCGCGGCGGGCCCGCGGCGCGGCGAATTCGCGGAGCAGTTCCGCGGGCACGTCGCGTTTCGCCTGCGCGACGTCCGCCCGGCGCTCGGCCATGATGGTCTGCAGAATGTCCACTGCCTTTGCGGGAAACGGCCGGGACGGCGGCGACGATCACTCTTTCGTCAGCTCAACCAGCTTCTCCAGGGCCCGCTGCGCTCCGCCGCCGTCGACGGATTGCTCGGCCAGGGCCCAGCCCTCGGCCATGGTGTCTGCCTTGCCGCCGGCCACGACGGCCGCGGCGGCGTTGAGGCAGGCGATATCGCGCGCCGGCCCGTCCTCGCCGCCCAGCACCCCGCGCACAATCGCGGCGTTGCGCGCCGGATCGCCGCCCTTCAGCGCCGCGCCGTCCGCGTATTCCCCGATGAATTCGCGCGGATCGAGCTCATAGGTCCGCACCCGCCCGTCGGCCAGCTCGCTCACGCGCGTCGCGGTCGTGGTCGTGATCTCGTCCATGCCGTCGTGCCCGTGCACGATGAAGGCCCGCCTGCTGCCCAGCAGGCGCAGCACGTTGGCGAATGTTTCGGTCAGGTGCGGCGCGAACACCCCGATGATCTGCCCCCTGGCGCCGGCGGGATTGGTCAGCGGACCCAGCATGTTGAAAATCGTGCGCACGCCCAGCTCGCGCCGCGGGCCCATGGCGTGCTTCATGGCCGGGTGCAGGTTCGGCGCGAAGAGGAAGCCGATCCCGGCCTCGCGGATGCACTCCTCCACCGTCTCCACCGGCACGTTGAGGTTCACGCCCAGCTCCATGAGCACGTCGGCCGAACCGCACTTGCTGCTGATGGCCCGGTTGCCGTGCTTGGCCACGGGCACGCCGGCCCCCGCCACGATCAGGGCCGCGGTCGTGGAAATGTTGAACGTGTCGCTGGCGTCGCCTCCCGTTCCGCAGGTGTCCACCACGGGCAGGCCGCCCGCGTCGACGAATACCGCGTGCCGCCGCATCGAGGCCGCGCCGCCGGCGATTTCCTCGACGGTCTCGCCCTTCATGCGCAGGGCCACGATGAAGCCGGCGATCTGCGCGGGCGTCGCCTGCCCCGACATGATCGCGTCGAAGGCCTCGGCCATCTCGGTCTGCGTCAGATCCCGGTGGTCAACGATCTTCTGGATGTACTGTTTCATGCTTCCGGCTCCGTTTGCGTGTTCCCCGTCCCGGTTTTCCTTCCTTCCCCGTGCACCCTCACGATCTCCAGGAAGTTGCGCAGCAGCCTCTTGCCGCCCGGCGTCAGGACCGATTCCGGATGGAACTGGACGCCGTAGGTGGGATGCGCGCGGTGATGCAGCCCCATGATCTCGCCGTCTTCGCTGCGCGCGTCCACGACGAGATCCGGCGGCAGATCCTCGGCCAGCACCGCGAGGGAGTGGTAGCGCCCGGCCGGAAATGGCTTGCGGATGCCTTTGTACAGCGGGGTATCGTCGTGCGCGACCATTGACGTCTTGCCGTGCATGATCCGTCCGGCGTTGGCGACCCGGCCGCCGAAGGCCGCGCCGATGCACTGGTGCCCCAGGCACACCCCCAGGATGGGTATCCTGCCCGAAAGCCGGCGTATGATGTCCACCGAGATGCCGGCCTCCTTCGGCGTGCAGGGACCGGGCGAAATCACCACGCCTTCCGGCGCCAGCTTCTCCACGGCGTCAACCGTGGTCTCGTCGTTGCGGAACACCCGCACGTCCGCCCCCTGCCCCGCCAATGCCTGCACCAGGTTGTACGAGAAGGAGTCGTAGTTATCGATGAGGACAATCATTCACCCCACCTCCAGCCCGCCCGCCGCCATCTCCACCGCCTTCTGCATGCCGCGGGCCTTGTGGCAGGTCTCCTCGAATTCCCGCCGCGGATCGGAGTCATAGACGATTCCCGCGCCGGCCTGCACCTTGAGGCGTCCGTTCACCGCCTCGATGGTGCGGATGGTGATGGCCAGGTCCATGCTGCCGCTGTAGCTCACGTACCCCAGCGCGCCGCCGTACACGCCGCGCGGCCCCGGCTCAAGCTCGCGGATGATCTCCATGGCCCGTATTTTCGGCGCGCCCGAAAGCGTGCCGGCGGGGAAAGTCGCGGCGATGACGTCGTAGGCGTCGAACTCCCTGCGCAGCACGCCCTGCACGTGCGAAACCATGTGCATCACGTGGCTGTAGCGCTCGATGACCATGTACTCGGTCACCTGCACGCTGCCCGCCTCCGCCACGCGGCCGATGTCGTTCCGTCCCAGGTCCACGAGCATCACGTGCTCCGCCTTCTCCTTCTCGTCCGAAAGCAGCTCGTCCGCCAGCCGGGCGTCTTCCTGCTCGCCGGCGCCACGCGGCCGCGTGCCGGCGATGGGCCGCACTTCCACGCGGTCGCCGGTCAGCCGGACCATGACCTCGGGGGACGATCCGATCAGCGTCTGGTCCCCGATCTTGAGGAAGAAGGTGTAGGGCGAAGGGTTGAGGAGCCGCAGGGCCCGGTAGATGTCGATGCGGTCGACCTCCGTCGCCGCGCTGAAACACTGGCTGAGCACGACCTGGATGATGTCGCCCGCCACGATGTAGCGCTTGGCCTGGACGACCATTTCCTCGTACTGTCCGGGCGTCATGTTCGAATCGAAAACGACCGGCGCGCGGGCCTGCGCCGGCGGCAGGCCCAGGGGCCGCCGCAGCGCGGCCGCGATGTCCTCGATCTCCGCCAGCGCCCCCTCGTAGGCGGACTCCGCGGTCGCGGCCCCGCGCGGCCGCGTGCAGACCACGATCTTCACCGTGTGCCGGACGTTGTCGAAGACGATCACGCGGTCGACCTTGAGGAACCGGCTGCGCGGCCGCCCCTTCCCGTCGGCCGCGTTCTTGGGCGGCGGCATGCGCTCGAATTCCTCGATCGCCTCGTACGCCAGGAACCCCACCGCGCCGCCGCAGAACCGCGGCAGCCCGGCAATTTCGGCCACGCGCACGCCGCGAAAGACATCGCGCAGCGTCCGCAGCCCTCCCGTGCGCCCCCCCGCGTGGTCGACCTCGAACAGCAGTTCCGGGTCGACGCCCACGAAGGAATACCGGCCCCACTTTTCGCCGCCTTCCATGCTTTCCAGCAGAAAGGCGTTCCGCCGGTCCGCGAACCGGCGCAGCACCGACACCGGCGTCTCCGTATCGGCCAGCACCTCCCGGTAAACCGGGACGATGTCGAAGGAACCCGCGAGCCGAATGTACTCTTCTTTGGATGGGCGGATCATCCCGGCAGGTATAGTCGCGGCCGCGGGGCAGGTCAACCGGAAACACGGAACGTATCGTCCTTGACGTTCCGGCCCGCAAGCATGATGATCCTCGACAAGCGAGGTTCGCCATGCCCAGCGCAATCGTTCCCATCACGGACGGCTCCGAGGAGATGGAGGCGGTCATCATCATTGACGTCCTGCGGCGCGCCAACTGGACGGTCGTCGCCGCGGGCGTGGGCGGAACGGCCATAACGGCCTCGCGCGGCGTGCGCCTGCTGGCGGACGCGGCGTGGGAGGACGTCGATCCCGCGCAGTACGAAGTCATCCTGTTGCCGGGCGGCGCCAGGGGCGCCGCCCGCCTCGGGGATGATGCCGCGGTTCTGGAAACGCTGCGCCGGTTTCACGCCCAGGGCAAGCTGGTGGGCGCGATCTGCGCCGCGCCGCTGGCGCTGCAGAAGGCCGGCCTGCTGGAGGGCCGCCGCGCCACCTGTCACCCGGCGGTGCGCGGCGAACTCACGTCCGCGCGCTACTGCGCGGACCGCGTCGTCGTGGACGGAAACATCATAACCAGCCAGGGGCCCGGCACGGCTTTCGAATTCGCGCTGAAGGTCATCGCCATCAAGGAAGGTCCCGCTGCCGCCGCCGCCGTGGCCGAGGGGCTGGTGCCGCCTTAGCCTCACTTCGCGCGGGAAGGGCTCCGGGCCCTGAGAGCGCGATGCTGTTCCAGCAGAGAGGCGGCGTGCCGCAAAGGCTCACGGAAAGGAACGACGATGGCGGCGCGCGGAAAGCGGCGCCGCAGCCATTGCACGCGGGCGATGTTGAGATTGTTCTTCGACAGGTGGCGCGCCGGTCCGGGATCGTCCGGCCTGCGCAGCAGGATGATCTTGCGCATGTGATCGCGGTAAAAAGCGAGGAATTCGGCGTTTTCCTCTCGAGATCCGCGGGTACGATGCGGCGCGGCGTCAGCGTTCCCGCGCGGCCGGACCGGCATCAGGCCGGGGAAGAGTTCTGATCCCGTCGGCCTTCAGGATGCGATCCGTAACTTCGTCGATGCTCAGCGCCGTGGTGTCGATGACCGTCGCGTCCGGCGCGACCGACAGCGGGGCAACGGTCCGCGAGCTGTCGATCCGGTCGCGGCGCCCGATCGAGTCGCGCACCGCGGACACGCTCAGGCCGGCCGCGCGGCTCTCGGCGTGGCGCCGCCGCGCGCGCTCTTCGGGCGAGGCTTCAAGGTAGAACTTGGCGCGCGCTTCCGGAAACACGGCCGTGCCGATGTCGCGCCCTTCCACCACCAGGCTTCCGAAGCGCGGCATCTCCCGCAACAGGCCCGTGACGAGCGCGCGCACCGCCGGCACGGCCGCCACCGGGCTCACCGCGGCGTTGACCTCTTCCGTCCGCAGGGCGTCGCCGGGCTCGATCCCGCCCACTTTGAAGCGGACGGCCCCTCCGCCCGCGAACGTCGCGATCGATATCCGCGCGGCGGCCGCCGACACGGCGCGCGCGTCGCGCGGGTCAATGCCGCGCCGGTTCACTTCCCAGGCCACCGCGCGGTAAACCGCGCCGGAATCGACGTAAAGACGGCCCAACGCCGCCGCGACGCGGCGGGCCACGGTCGACTTGCCGGACGCCGCCGGCCCGTCTATGGCGATGACATCAGCATGCACAATACGGACCGATTTCCCCTGATCGAAACAGGCACGGAAACACCCATCGGCAGGTTCTCCGGCGATGACGCACCTACAAGATCGCCTGCCGTCTCGTTCGCCGCTTCGTTGAATCGCCGGACGAGGTCCTCGAAAATCAACCCCATCTGGATGTTGTCCACGGAGTCGGGATGCAGGTCTATGTCGGTGAACTTCGACACCACCAGGTAGAGCCGGTTCGCTTCCTCCAGCTTCTCGATCTCGGTCGGGAACTCGAAATACTCCAGGAAGATGTCCCGGACGTTTGCCGAAAAGCCCTTGATGTACTGCAACAGGTTCAGGGCGATGTGGTCCGGGTCGCCCTTGAGCTTGTCGAAATCCAGAGCGCTGTGATTGTGGAAACCGATGTCCGTGCCGCCGCCGGCCAGATGAAGCTCGACAGTTCCGTGTGCGTCATGCCTTCGCCCCATTGAGGTTCCAAGACCGAAACGTTCAACCTCTAAGTCGCTCCAAGTCATCCCAGAACCCCGGGTAGGAGGTGTCCACGCAGGCCACGTCGCGCACGCGCACGGGGGCGTCGGCCGCCAGGGCCAGCACGGCCAGGGCCATGGCCACGCGGTGATCGCCGCGGCTGTGTACTTCCCCTCCCCCGCGCAGAACGGCAGGCGCCGACACGATCATGCCGTCGGGTGTCTCTTCCACCGGCACCCCGAATGCGGCGAGGCCCGCGGCCATGGCGCGGATCCGGTCCGATTCCTTGACCCGCAGCTCGGCGGCGTCGCGAATGACGGTCCGTCCCGCGGCCATCGCGCCCAGCACGGCCACGAGCGGCAGCTCGTCGATCAGGTTCGGAATCTCATCGCCGCCGACTTCCGTCCCGTCCAGCCTCCCGCCCCTGACCGTCACGTCGCCGCGCGGCTCCCATTCGGAATCGGCGCCGCGGGCGGCGGCCACGTTCACCTCGGCCCCCATGCGCCGCAGCACCTCCAGAAACGCGGTTCGGCCTGGGTTGAGCCCCACGCCCTCGACCCGCACTTCGCAACCCTCGCGCGCCGCGGCCGCGGCCATCCAGAAGGCGGCCGAAGAGAAATCGCCGGGCACCGCGCGCGCCGCCGGCGCAAGGCGCGGCCGCCGCGGCCCGGCGCCCTCCACCGTGATCGCGTCGCCTTCGCGCCTGACGCCGACGCCCATGGCTTCGAGCAGGCGTTCCGTGTGGTCGCGCGTGCGGCGCGGCTCCTCGACGGTGGTCGGCCCGCGCGCGAACAGTCCGGCCAGAAGCACGCAGGACTTCACCTGGGCCGAGGCCACGGGCAGGCGGTAGCGTATGCCCGTCAGCGCCCCGCCGCGCACCAGCAGCGGCGCGGTTCCGCCCGGTCCCAGAAGCTCGACGCCGGCGCCCATGCGCTCCAGCGGCTCTTTTATCCGCCCCATGGGCCGGCTGCGCAATGAAGCGTCCCCGGTGAATTCCGTCACGAAAGGCTGGCCGGCCGCGATGCCGGCCAGCAGGCGCAGGCCCGTGCCCGAGTTTCCCAGGTCGAGCGGCCCTGACGGCGGCGCAGGCCGTCCGCCGACGCCCCTGATCGCGATTCGTCCGCCGCGCCGTTCCCAGGGCGCGCCCAACGCCGCCATGGCATTCAGCGTGCCCAGGCAGTCGTCGGACTCCAGAAAGCCTTCGATGACCGTCTCGCCTTCGGCCAGGGCGCCGAGCATGGCGGCCCGGTGCGAGATGCTCTTGTCGCCCGGAACGCGCAGGATCCCGCGCACCGCGGCGCAAGGACGAACCACCATGTCCGCGCAGGCGGTCACCCCGCACCTCCGCCCGTGTCCGGGGACCGGCGCCCGCCCATGGCCCGCCGCCGGAGGCTGCTTTCGCTGAGGAAGCGGGACAGCCCGTCGAAATCGCGCGCCGCGACCATCCGGCGCAAGTCGTCCACAACGGCGCCGTAGGCTTCCAGCTCCGCGGCCACGGCGTCGCGGTTGCTCTCCAGAATGTCCCTCCAGATTTCCGCCGAGCCCGCCGCCACGCGCGTCGTGTCCCGGAAACCGGGCCCGCAGAAGTCCGCGACCTCCCGGTCCTTCTCGCGGCACACGGCGGACACCAGCGCCGCGGCCGCCAGGTGCGGCAGGTGGCTCGTGCGCGCGACGACCGCGTCATGCTCCGCGGGCGAAAGCCGCACGACCCGCGCGCCCAGCGCCCGCCAGAACGCGTCCACGCGGCCCATGGCCTCCCGCAGCGGTCCGTCCGCGGGCCTGACCGGCGCGCCCCGCGGCGGCGTCAACACCACCGTCGCGCCCTCGTACAGGTCCGCGCGCGCCGCCTCGATCCCCGCCTCCTCCGAACCCGCCATGGGATGGCTGCCCACGAAAACCGAACGCGTCGCGGCAAACAGCGGCGCCACCCGCTCCGTGAGCCAGCCTTTGGTGCTGCCCACGTCGGTGACCACGCTGTCCGCCGCCAGGCGCGGCGCGCAGGCCTCCACCAGCCCCGGTATCGAAAGCACGGGCGTGCAGAACACCACCAGGTCGGCATCCGCGACCGCTTCTTCGGCGCGCTCAAACACGCGGTCCGCCACTCCGCGCTCAAGGGCCGCGCGCCGGGTTTCCGCGCGGCGCGACCAGCCCCGGACCGACGCGGCCGCATTCCGCCGTTTCGCCGCAAGCGCCAGCGACCCGCCCATCAGGCCGAGCCCCATGACCGCCAGCCTGTTGACACGGTCGCTCATGCCAGGACCTTCCGGAGATCCTCGATAAAGCGCTGGTTCTCCGCGCGCGTTCCCACCGTCACGCGCACGTGCGACGGCAGCCCGTAGCCGTCCATGGGCCGCACGATGACGCCCCGCTCCTGCAACTGCCGGAACACGCGGCGGCCGTCGCCGACGTCCACCAGGATGAAATTGGCCACGGCCGGCACGAACGGCAGGCCCATGCGGTCAAACTCCTCCTCGAGATAGGCCAACCCCCCGCGCACCAGGCGCCGCGTGCGCGCCAGGTGTTCCGCGTCGCCCAGCGCCGCCAGCGCCGCCGCCTGGGCCATGGCGTTCACGTTGAACGGCTGCCGCGCGCGGTCCAGGAGCGCCACGCAGGCCTCCGGCGCGACCGCGTAGCCGACGCGCAGGCCCGCCAGCCCGTAGGTTTTCGAGAACGTGCGCAGCACGACAACCGGCCGGTTCTTACGCACGAAGGCGAGCGTGTCCGGCGCGATTTCGGGCGGGACGAGTTCGATATAGGCTTCGTCGAAGCACACGATCACGTTGTCCGGCAGGCCCGCCATGAAACGGTCGATCGCCGGCCCGTCCACCATCGTGCCGGTCGGGTTGTTGGGGTTGCCCACAAACACCATGCGCGTGTCGGGCGTGATTGCCGCCCGCATCGCGTCCAGGTCGTGCGTGTAGTCCTTCATGGGAACGGCGATCACGCGCGCCCGCGACGCCTCGGCCACGAGCCTGTACACCACAAAGGCCCGCTCGGCCATGACCGCGGCCGTCTCCGGGCCCAGGAACACGTGGGCCAACAGCTCGATCAGCTCGTTGCTGCCGTTGCCGGGCAGAATGCAGGCGGGCGGCACGTTCAGACGCTCCGCCAGCGCGTTGCGCAGGTAGAACGCGCCCCCGTCGGGATAGCGGTGCATCTCGCGCGCGCTGCGCCGCATGGCCGCCACGGCCCGGGGCGAGGGACCGAGGGCGTTCTCGTTCGAAGCCAGCTTGACGACGGAGGCAACGTCTTCGATGCCGAATTCGCGGGCTACTTCCTCGATGGGCCGCCCCGGCTCATAGGGCGTCAGCCGGGCGATCCATGGATTGGCCAACCGCTCAAAAGAAAGCGTCACGCCCGCCTCCTCGCCGCTATTCCGCGCGCGACGCGCGCTGCACCCCCGCACAGGCCCGGATGATCGAACGGTATATGGCGGCCAGGCTGCCGTTGTCCAACGGTCCGCCGTTGGCCTGCTGCGCCCGCGCGATGACCTCCTCCTCGCGCAGCGAGTCCTCGATCGGCGCCTGGTTGCGTTGCTTCTCGCATCCGATCAGCAACGCCTGCCGCGCGCGCTCGTTCAGAAGCCGTACGATTTCCGCGTCAATACGGTCGACTTCCCGCCGCAGTTCATCAAGCTTGCCCATTTTTCTCCGCGTCCCGATCGCCCGCTTCGTCCTCTCCATCATCGTCCTCAAGATCTTCGTCTTCCAGATCTTCGTCTTCCATATCTTCGTCTTCCAGATCTTCGTCTTCCAGATCTTCGGGCGTGTCCTCTTTCGGATCCTCCCGGTCGGCGCCGTCCTCGCCGGCCGCGACGTCGCCCTGCCCGCTTCCGGCTTGTCCGGCTTCCGCGTCGCCCGCCGCCCCGGACTCGGCGTGCTCAGGCCCGGCGGACGCCGCGGCCCCGGCCTTGGCCGCCGCACGGGCCGCGGCGGCTTCCGCCGTTCGCGCGGCCTTGCCGCCCGCCGCGCGGCCGTGGTCAAGCGCCGCCAGGTCGGCCAGGTCCTTGAGGCCGAAATGCTCCAGGAAGTTCCGCGTGGTGCCGTACAGGAACGGCCTGCCCGGCAGATCGCTCCGGCCCGTGATGCGCACCAGCTCCATCTCCATCAGCGCCTTGAGCACGTGATCGACGGTCACGCCGCGAATGGCCTCGATCTCGGCGCGCGTCGCCGGCTGGCGGTAGGCAACGATGGCCAGCGTCTCCAGCGCCGGCTGCGAAAGGCGCCGCGGTTTTTCGGCGTCGAGAAGCTGCCGCAGCCAGGCCCCGCAGGACGCGTCGCTCTGCAGGGCAAAGCCGCCGGCTATCTCGCGCAGCGCGAACCCGCACTCGGCCCGCTCAAGCTCGATCTTGACCTCTTCCAGCGCGGCGTGAATATCCGATTCGCGCGCGCCCGCGAACGCCGTTCCGGAGCCGTCGCTCCCGGCCGCCGTGTCCGCGAGGCAACGCTTCATCTCGGCCACGCCGAGCGGCCGGTTCGCGCCGAAAACCATGGCGCCCAGAACCGTTTTCAGGGCGGGAATCCTTGCGTTTTCCGTCATCTCTGCCACTTTCCGCCCTCCACCTTCCGCCGTCCCCGGCCGCGGTTCACGCCGCGCGCGTCTCCGCGGCCTCTTCCACGCAAATCTCGCCGAAGGTTCCGTTCTGCGACACGCTCACGTGGCGCAGCCGCAGCAGTTCCAGCAGCGCCAGGAACGCGCAGATGATCTCGTGGCGCGACGCGTCGTCGCCGAAGAGCCGCGCGAAGGCCACCCTTCCGCCGTCCCGCACGCGGCGCAGTATCTCGTCGATTTTGTCGGCCACCGTGAAGCGGTCGCCCATGATTTCCCCGAATTCCTCCGCGCGGGCGCGCTTCAGCGCGTCGTGAAAAGCGGATATCAGGTCGAAGAGGCTGACATCCCCCAGCGCGATCCCGCCTTCTTCCGGCTCCGCGGCGATGTCGGCGCTGCCCAGGCGGAAGACGTCTTCCTGGTGCGCTTCGCGCCGCTGCAGGTGCGCCGCGGCGTCCTTGAAACGCTTGTACTCCACGAGCTGCCGCACGAGGTCCCAGCGCGGGTCGGCCTCTTCTTCCTCTTCGTCCCCCGCGCGCACGTCCGCCGGCAGCAGCAGGCGGCTCTTGATCATCATGAGCGTGGCCGCCATCACGATGAATTCGCCCGCGATGTTCAGGTCCAGCATCCGCATCAGATCCAGGTACTCCATGTACTGGGTGGTGATCGTTTCGATCGGAATATCGTAGATGTCCACCTCGTCCTTCTTGATGAGGTAGAGCAGCAGATCGAGCGGCCCCTCGAAGACCTCGAGGTCAACCTTGTATTCTTCCTGCGGAATCACGCGTTCCATGTGTTCCCTCGCCGCGCCTTCGGGGCATCGGCGCCTATGCCAGCCCGGCGGCCCGGCGCGCCGCGTCCAGCGTCCGGCGCGCCACGCGCCGCGCGCGCTCCGCGCCGTCCCGCAGCAGGGCCTCCACGCGGGCCGGGTCCGCGGCCAGCTCCGCGCGTTTCTCGCGGAAAGGCCGGAAATACGCCTGCATGGCGTCGAACAGCGCCCGCTTGGCCGCCGCGTAGCCGAAGCCGCCCCGCCGGTAGCGCTCCGCCATGGCCCCGCGCTCCTCCTCCGACGCAAAAAGCCTGTACAGCGCGAACACGTTGCACTTGTCCGGGTCCTTGGGCGCCTCCATCGGCGTGCTGTCGGTCACCACGCGCATGACGCGGGCGCGGGTCTCGGCCTCGTCGCCGAACAGCTCGATGTGGTTGTTGTACGACTTGGACATCTTCTGGCCGTCGATGCCCGGCACCACGGCGACGTCCTCGCGGATATCCGCCTCCGGCACGACAAACACCTCGCCGTACTGGGCGTTGAACTTCATGGCGATGTCGCGCGTCACCTCCACGTGCTGCTTCTGGTCGCGGCCCACCGGCACGAGGTTGGACCGGTAGGCCAGGATGTCCGCCGCCATCAGAACCGGATAGGCGAACAGGCCGTGGTTGGGCGAAAGACCTTTCGCGATCTTGTCCTTGTACGAATGGCACCGTTCCAGCAGGCCCATCGGCGTGACCGTGGACAGGATCCACGTCAGCTCCGGGATCTCGGGCACGTCGCTTTGCCGGAACAGGACGGCCCGCCGCGGGTCCAGCCCGCACGCCAGCAGGTCCAGGGCCACGTCCATGGTCGCCGTCCGCAGCGCGTCCGGGTCGGTTACGCTGGTCAGCGCGTGGTAGTTCGCGATGAAAATGTAGGCCGTGCCGCGCTGCTGCAGCTCGATGGCCGGCTTCATCATCCCGAAGTAGTTGCCGAGATGCAGTTTGCCCGTGGGCTGGATCCCCGAAAGAATGACCATTTTTCTCCTCCGGAAAGGAACGGCGTACCATAACCCAACCCAACGCGCCATGGCAAGCGTATCGGCGCGGTGAACGAGAACGGGCGACGAGAGCGGACCACGATTTCCTCCGGTCGATACTTTCTCTCCCCTTCCGCCAACAAGCCGTTGTACGGACATCAGGAGGGTGCCGAACTGGGGCATAACAAGAACAGTTCGCTCGCGCGCAGCGCGAGGGAACTGCTCTTTCCAGGTTGAGCGCCGGAACCGGGCTCACCGTCCGGTCTCGCCGGCCTCCGCCACGACCCGCAATCCGATGCGCATGTGGTTCATGCCCCTCTGGAGAACGCGCAAGTCGGGGTGTCCCCAGGCGCGCCGGGCCGAGCGGACGAATTCCAGGTTGCCCCTTGCAAGGTGATCGGCCGACCCGCCGCGCATGACGCGGAATATGCCGCTTTCCGGGCCTGTCGGGTCATCCGTCGGGCTGAGCATGTAGTAGTCCTCGCCGAACCGGTCCTGGCACCACTCGCTCACGTTTCCGTGCATATCGTACAGGCCCCAGGCGTTCGGCCGCTTCCCGCCCACGTCTTTCGGTGCGCGCCCGGCTTTCTGCCCGTACCACGCGTACTCCTGAATCGAGTCGATCCGGTCCGTGTCGCCGAAAGACCACGGCGTCGTCGCGCCCGCCCGGCAGGCATACTCCCACTCGGCCTCCGTCGGCAGGCGCACGCGCCGGCCGGTCTTTGCCGAGGCCCGACCGCAGAAGTCCGTCGCGTCGCGCCACGAGACGCTGTCCGCGGGCCGGTTCGGGGCGTCGCCCGCGGCGTCGGTCCCCATCACGGCGTCGTACTGGGCGCGGGTAACCTCGCATACCCCCACGTAGAACGGCTTGGTGATCCGCACGCGGTGAAGGGGGCTTTCGTTGGGGTGGTGCCCCCAACTGTTCGTATCGCTGCCCATCAGGAACTCGCCCGGCCGGACAAGCGCCAGCTTCAGCCCGGCGCCGCCGCCCAGGTCGAGGACGATGTTCTCCGCCAGCCCTTCCACGGATTGCAGGGGCGCGTCGCCCCCCTGGCGGAGAAAGCCGTCGGGTACGCGCCGGTGCGCGGCGGCGGCCTCTTCCAGAAAGGCGTCGAAGGTCCAGTTCCAGTAGAGAAAGGCCCGCCGGGCGTCCGTGTCGCCGGCCTTGTCGATCGCGGCCAGGGCCTCGTCTCGCAGCCCCTTCATCCGCGCGACGACGTCGGGCGGCCAGATCTCCCGGAACAGGTCGCGGGGCAGGCGATGCTCCAGCGCGAGCTGTCCCAGTCCGCCCGTACCCGGCAATTGGGCGCCGTGCAGGTTCTCCATGCGCAGCGGGCGCGAAAGGGTAGTCTTCTCCCAGCGCTCGCACTCCAGACGCAGGAGTTCCCGGGCGGGGCCGGCGCCCGGTCCGAACAGCCGCCGGCACATCTCGTCGAGCGTCGCGTCCACGTCAAGCTCGGGGTTCCACAGCACGCGCTGCCAGACATAGTACGTGGGCGCTTCGGAAACCAGAATGGGGGCGCTGAAAACCGTCAGCTCCGCGCCCGTGATGAATTCCCGATTCCTGAGGTGGAAATCCCGCACAAGGTGCGGGTACTGGACCGGACCGCAGGTCCAGTCCCCCGGGCTCGAGCAGGAGCCCCAGAAGAGGACGTGGCCCCAGCCGCGGATGATGTCTTCGAACGGTCCGACGCGCGAAGGATGGAACGCGGCCCCCATCGCGAACCCGTCCGGCCACACGGAAGCCACCCGGAGGTTGTCGGGGAACTTGACCCCCTTGGGCGGTTTTCGATCGCCGGCGTTGAAGACCACTTTCCTGCCGGGCCAGCGCTGCTTCACGGCCTCGCACAAGCGCCGTACGAACAGCCCGAACACAAGCTCGTGCACCTGTTCCTCGACCATCTCGGCGGCGCGCTCCTCGCCGTACGCGCGGGCCAGGGACTCTTTCAGCTTGCGGTCGCCCCGCAGGCGGGAAGCCGTCTTGAGGCAGCGCGGACAGTGGCAGACCAGTCCCGGAGTGCGGGGGAAATAGACCGTGCAACTCGCGTCCGTCATTGTCCTGTGGGGCGGCCATCCCCCGGCGTTTTCGTCCCAGTGCCGGCTCAGCCGCGCCAGCAGCGCGTCAAGCGTTTCCGGCGCGCTGAAGCAGACCCAGCCCTTGTGCCGCGTGCCGTCTTTGTTCAGGGCCCATGCCGCCTCGCCGGCTTTCTGAACATCGCTCTCGTGTGCCCAGAGCGTGAGCCACCACGCGATGGATTCGCCGCCCTGGATGATTCCGGGCGTGAAATCGAGGCTTTCGCCGTGGCGCAGCAACGCCTCCATGCGGGGCACGTACCACCAGGTCTCGTTCCATTCGCCGGCGTCCGGCGCCATGACGCCCGGCGCCAGGGGGAGCGGCACGCGGTCGCCCCAGTTGTGGCCTTCGGTGTGCAGCGGCATCAGCGACGTTTCGATGAAGTCGATCCGGCGGCGGAAGACCGGCTGGTCGGTGTAGTGGACGGGGGGAACGACGATCGAGGCGCGCCGGGGGATCGAACGTCCCGCGGTCTTGGCCGGCCAGTACCAGCGCACGCCCGTGAAGCGCTCCAGGAAATCCGCCACCGCCCACGCCGTGCCGTCCGGGTTCGCGGCGCCGCCCACCAGGTACACACGGTTCGCAGCGGTCTTGACCGCGAATCCCTCGGCCGGAAGTTGCGCGGGGGCGATTCCGGCCCGGCGCGCCTCTTCGCAGTCGCCGATCACGATCGCGGCGCGGTCCGCCGCCGGAACCTGTTCCGCCAGCTCCAGCGTCGCGCCCGTCCCGATCCTGATGACGTCGACCAGCTCGTCGATGAGCCGCTTGAGATTCCTGCCCGGCTTGGGGTCGGCGACGTACACCGCCGCCACGGCCGCGCCCTCGCGCACGATCTCTGCCGGGGCGTGGTCCGGCGCTTTGAGCCAGGTCACCGGAGTCAGGTCCCGCGGCTTGAGATCGACGGCCCCGGGTTCCGCCCCAACCGCCGCCGATGCCGCCAGAGCCGCCGCCCACATGATTCGTTCCCCGCCCGTCATGCCATGTCCTTTCTTCTTGCCGCGTTCCGCACGCTGCGCGCGCCCCGACGATTGCCTGCCCGGGACAGCCGCGGGGGCGCGGGATGCGGCGGACCGGCAACCTGCCGCCTACTCCTTTGCGCCCCGCACGTATTCCCCCTGCCAGTTCTCCGGCGGCGGATTGGCGCGGCAATAGGCGGCGCGCTGCTTGAGATGCAGGGAAGGCCCGTCCTGTTCCGCGGCCAGGATCTCTTCGACCAGCCGCAGGCAGGCGTCCCAGCGGCGCTCGAAGAAGCACTGCAACGCCTCGGTGTAGCGCGCGAGCGCGGCGAGCCGCGCTTCCGGGACGCCGCCGGCCTCGCCCACCAGCTCGTAGATCATGGCGGCCCGGCGCTTGCCGACCACCACGATGCGGCCGAGCGGCCTCGTCACGAGCAGGTCGCCGGCCATGCGCCTGGTCGCGTCGCCGATGATGATTTCCGTGCCGAAATCGTCGTTGGCCGGCTCCAGGCGCGCGGCAAGGTTGACGGTGTCGCCGATCACCGTGTACTGGAATTTCCTTTCCGAGCCCATGTTGCCCGCCGTCACCGTTCCCGAATTGAGGCCCATGCGCACCCGCAGTTCCCGCCCGTGCTCGGCGGCAATACGCCGGTTGATCTGTCGGATTATGCGCTGCTGCTCCAGCGCGGCGCGGCAGGCCTCGATGGCGTGGTCCGCGCTGGGATACGGCGCCCCCCATACGGCCATGATCTTGTCGCCCACGTACTTGTCCACGTAGCCGCCGCGCGCCATGATGCAGTCCGTCGTCGGCGTGAGGTAGGTGTTCAGCAGGCCGATCAGCCGCTCGGGAGGCAGGCGTTCGCTGATGCCCGTGAAGTCGGCGATATCGGAGAAGAAGACCGTGGCCTCCACGTTCCGTCCCCGCAGGGAGAAGCTGTCCGGGTTCTCCTCCAGGTACGACAGCACCTTGTCGGACACCATTGTGGAGAACATGCCGCGCACGCGGCGGCGGCCGCGCTCTTCGGTCACGTAGCGATAGGTCAGTACCATGAAGCCGCACAGAACCATGTACAGCACGGGCCCCGCCAGCGGGAGGACGGCCAGGCGCAGATGTACGGCGGCGTAGGCGGCCAGGGCGTAGAACAGCGCGCATGCCGGGACAAGCGCGCCCAGCCGCACCGCGCGTCGCGTGCGGCACACGGCCGTAAACCCCAGGAAGACCAGCGCGTAAAGGCCTGCCGTGCCGCGCCGGCCGAGCGGCGCCAGAAAGCGTTGCTCCAGGATGTTGCGCATGGCGGTCAGGTGAACCAGGACCAGCGGGGTGCGGAAGTCGATCGGACAGACGCCCACGTCGACACCGGCCATGACCGCGCCCACTACGGCCGCGCGTCCGTCGAGGGTCCCCGCGCGTTTATGAAGGGCGGCCAGCTGCCGCCGTTGTTCGACCGTGGTGGCGCCGCGGGACGGCGCCACGTCGCACAGGCTCACGGCGCGGAAATCACTGACGCGCGCCGCGTAGTCCAGGTACAGGCGGCCGTGCGCGTCGATCGGCGCGCGCAGCTCGCCGCGCGCCGGCGCATGAATCACGATCTCCCGCCCGAAGAAGACCTCCACCGTCCCGGGCTCGAGCGGAAAACGGATACCGAGATGCAGCAGGCTCGCCGCCAGCGCGAACGACGGCACGAACACGCGGGCGCGCCGCCGGGTCACGGAATTGCGGTACGTGAAGCCGCGCACGAGCGGCACGCGCCGTATCACGCTGTCGGCGTCGGGAGGCACGTCGGCATAGCCCAGCAGCGTGTAGTCCAGCAGGTCGGCCTCCGGCAGCACGGCGTTCACCGCGTAGTCGTAGACCTCCGCGGCGTCCGCCGGCAGATGGATGTCCGCCTCCGGGATCGCCATGTCCCGCAGGTACGGGATGCGCGCGCCCCGGTCCTCCCGGCCGTCGGGGCTGTTTCCGAATACGTCGTCGTCCGACCACTCCGCGATTGTCCCTTCCGACGGAGCCATGAAGTTGCCCGGGAAATAGTACAGCAGCAGCGCCGGAAACGCTCCGCTCTCCACCACGGATGCCAGGCGGTGCGCGAAGTGGATCGCGGACTGCTCGCAAAGCAGGCGGCTGACAACGTTCAAGGTTTCGTGCGCAAGCGCCTCCGTGCCCGGAACCGTTATGCGCTCCAGGTCCGCGATCAGGCTTTCCATGCGCGCCTGGGACTCGCTGACGCGGTTCGTGGCCGCCTCGCCGACGGCCTCGTTGAACACGATATCGAACCCCAGAACCGTGGGCCGGAAGTACTCCTGCAGAAACATGATCAGGTCCAGGTAGGGCTCGCGCGAGGTCCATTGCGGCCCATTCCAGCGTCCGACCCGTCCCTGCGTGCGCTCGTCAATGGCAATGAGGGTAACCTCCTGGCAGGCGTAGCCGCCGCCCGCGCCACGCAGGTGATACCTCACGCGCATCCACAGATCGGCCGCCACCCGGTCCCAGGTGGCCAGCAACGGGGCGGTCAGGATCGACGCTTCGAGCGCCAGCACCGACAGCAGAATCACGAAGGGCGGGCCGAAACGGCCGCGCGCCCGGCGAGAGTCTGTTTCGCTGGCGTCCCGCACGGCCGTCACCATATACCGGTCGGCGGACCGCCCGCCACCAAAAAGGGGAGTTCACGCTTGACCGCCGCGGCGAGGGGGGCGTAGCATAAAGTGAGAGTGGCGGGGATTGAACGGCCGCTTGCGACACATAACATACAGGGAGAGGTGCCATGCAGCGTAGACTCTGTTGCCTTCTCGTTCTTGCTCTGGCAGCGTACGGGCTGGGAGCCGCGGCGCATGCGGCGCCCTTCGATCCCCTCTTCCGCACGACCAAGATCACGGGCACGTGTACCGTGCGCCTCCCCGACGCCAAGGAATTTGTCGCCGCCGAAGAAGGCCGGGCCTACCCCTACGGCACGACCGTCCGGACCGCGCGGCGCTCTTCCGTGGTGATCGAGTTCTCCAAGGGCAACACCTGCCGCGTGCTGGCCGACGCCGTCGTCACGATCCGGGAGGACGCCCAGGACAAGAAGCTCAAGACAATCGTGCTGGATGACGGCAAGGTCGAAGTCGACCTCGAAGAGAAGTTCCACGAAGACAACGGTCTGCGCGTGCAGACGCCCACGGCAATCTGCGCGGCCATCGGCTGCGAATTCTGGGTTGAGGTCAAGCGCGAAGGCGACATGCTGGTCGTTTCCTTCGTCGTCACGGAAGGCCAGACCCAGGTCTTCAGCGAGCACTTCACCGTGCCCCTTCTGGACGCGAAGAAAGGCGTTTCCATCGCCACCTCCACCGACGGCAGTTTCCTGCGCCTAAAGGCCATCATGGGCGGGCTCAGCATCACCGTCCGCGACGCCAGCGGAGCGGAGCGGGTTATCGAACTGCCGGAAGACGCCGTCATGAAATTCTGGTTCAAGACGTCCGACGACGGCAAACTGCTGACCATTACCCTGGTCATCACGGACGCCGAAGGCAATCTGGTCGAAACCATCGTTCGCACCGTTGCGATACCCGGCGAAGAAGAAGAGGAAGAAGAGGAAGAAGAAGAGGAAGAAGAGGAAGAAGAAGAAGAAGAAGAAGAAGAAGAAGAAGAGGAAGAGGAAGAGGAAGACATCTCCACCACTGAGATTCCGGACAAGACGCCGGTGGGGAACTTCTGAGACACACCACACGCATTTGACGAAGTGCATCCCTGGGATTGACACGGGGATGCACTTTCTTTTAGCGTTCCGCTCATGTTTATCAGTCATTTCAACAAGATGATTCGCAACCGCCTGCTCTGGGGGGCGTTTGCCGTCATCATCGTCATTGCTTTCGTCGGCGTGTTTTCGCCCGATGTCGGGTCAAGCCGGCGCGCGTCATCCGGCGGCGTGGGGCAACTCTACGGCGAGGACATCAGCCGGGGCGAACTCAGCATGGCCAGGTTCTTCGTGATGGGCATGCGCGACCCCCGCGGCCTCTCCGAGGAGATCCAGGCGCGCGTCTCGCGGGAGGCCTGGCGGCGGCTTGCCGCGCTGAAGACGGCGCAGCGCATGGGCATACGCACGGGCGACGAGGAGGTGGCGCGGCAGATTCAGCGCGACCCGAATTTCGCGGCCAACGGCCGCTTCAGTCCCGAGCGCTACAAGGCCGTGGTGCAGTCGCAGTGGGGCTTCCAGGACAGCGTGCAGGCCTTCGAGGAATATCTCCGCCAGGAGCTGACGCTGCGCAAGCTTGCGGCCCTGCTCGAATGCGCCGTGTGGGTTCCGCCCGCGGAGGTGTCCGATCGCATCGCCAGCCTGACGGACGAGTTCACGGTGGACTGCGTACTTATTCCCGCGTGGACAAACGCCCCCGCCGCGCTGGACGATCAGGCGCTCCTGGCCTTCTACGAGGCGCACACCAATCTGTTCGCGGAACCCGATCGGACCCGCGTGCGCTACGTGGAGCTTCCGGTCTCCAACTACCTGGCGGGCGTAACCGTGGGCAACGCCGAGATCAGCGACTACTACACGAATCGGATGGATGAATACAGCTACACCAACGCCGACGGCACGGTGGCGTACCAGGGCCTGGACGAGGTGCGCGAGGCGGTCAGCAACCTGCTGGCCTCGCGCCGCGCCGCGTTCGAGGCCAAGGACGACGCGGTGCGTTTGGTCATGGCGCTGACGCCGGACCGCGCGGGGCGCGCCCCCGGCTTTGAGGAAGCCGCCGCCGGCGCCGGCCTCACGGTCGCCACGTCGGCCTATTTCGCGGCCTTTGAGACCGTGCCGGGGCTGAAGGTGGACCGCGAATTCAACCGCGCCGCCTTCCGCCTGGACGCGTCCGATCCGGAGGGCTACTTCAGCGACGCGATCATGGGCGACGAAGCCGCCTACGTGCTGGCGGCTCTCGATTCCGTGGCGTCGCACGTGCCGCCCTTCACGAATGTCGTCGAACTCGTGCGCCCGCTTGCCGGGCGCGACGCCGCGGAGGCGGCCGGGCTGAAACGGGCCGGGGAACTGCGCGAAACGCTCCTGGCGGACGTCGGCGCCGGCGCCGCTTTCGGGAAGGCCGTGGCCGACCGTGGCCTCAACATCGCGACCTCGTGCACCTTCTCCGCCTACTCCGCCGACCCCGACGCGATCTTCCACGCCGAGATCCTGCTTCCGGAGGTGATTGCGCTGGACCAGGGGCGGCTCACGCCGCCGCTGGAGACCGATGACGGCCTGCTGTTGGGCTACGTTGCCGAGCGTCGCGCCCCGCCCTTCGGGACGGCCTCGCTCCCGCGCGGGGAGGTGCTCTCCGCTCTCAACCGCTACCGGGCGGAAATCCTTTTCGGCGACTGGCAGCAAGCCGCGCTGGAAAAGGCGGGCTTCACGGAGCCGCGCCAGGAGCCGGAGACGGAGAACGGGACGGACGCGGACGGCGCAGGCTCGTGATCACATCGGCCGCGCGCCCGCACGCCGCGCACACTCCGTTCCGCACGCCGCGCATCTCGCCCGCGTAGCCGCGCCGCGACACCAGCACCGCGCCGCAGCCCGGGCAGAGCGTGTCGCGCCCCTCCGCGCTGACCACGTTGCCGATGTAGACGTAGTCCAGCCAGCGGCGGCCGATCTCACGGGCGCGCTCGAGCGCGTCGGCGGGCGTGGCCGGCGCCCTCATCTTGTACATGGGGCGATAGGCGCTGAAGTGCAGCGGCGCGCCGCGCCCGAGATGTTCCGCTACCCAGCGCGCCAGCGCCTCCAGGCCCTGCGCGTCGTCATTGAGTCCGGGAATCACGAGGTTCGTGATTTCCACGTGGCACCCCGCGCCTGCGGCCTGCACGGCGAAGTCCAGCACGGGCTGCAGCCCGCCCCGGCAATGCCGCCGGTAAAAGGCGTCGTCCATGCTCTTGACGTCGATATTCAGCGCGTCGGTCAGCGGCAGGAGCTCGGACGCCGGTTCGGGCAGGACATAGCCGTTCGTCACCAGGACGTTGGCCAGGCCCGCCTCCGCGGCCCGGACCGCGCAGTCGAGCACGAACTCCGCGTTCACGAGCGGTTCATTGTAGGTATAGGCGATGCCCCGCGAACCGCGCGCCGGCGCCGCCGCGACGATCTCCTCCGGCGCGTAGCGCGAACCGCCATTCTCGACGCGCTGCGAGATGCTCCAGTTCTGGCAGAAGGCGCAGGCGAAGTTGCAGCCCCACCCCCCGATGCTGAGAATCGCCTCGCCCGGCATGAAATGGTACAGCGGCTTCTTCTCGATCGGATCGAGGTTGACCGACGAGACCAGGCCGTAGCCTTCCGCCGCCAGCGATCCCCCGCGCCGCGCGCGCACGCCGCAGAGCCCCGTTCGCCCCTCGGCGATCAGGCAACGGTGCGGGCACAGATCGCACCGCGCCTTGTCCCCCTCCGCATGCCAAAAGCGCGCTGTCTTCACGGCGTTGTCCGCCTCGGTGGCTTCGACTTGTTCAACCCGCTTCGCCCCGCCGCGTCACCACAGGCGCCAGGCCTCGGCCAGTTTCCCCCGCCGGAACCGGACCCCCTCCTCCGCCAGCCGCGCCAGCTTCCGCTTCAGCGCCGCGCCCCCGCGCCGCCCCGCGAAGCCGCCGGCCGAAAGATCGGCCGCGATCACGCGGTGGCACGGCACGCGCGGCGCAAACGGGTTGCGCCGCAGCGCCTGGCCCACGGCGCGCGGCGAACGGCAGCCGATGCGCGCGGCCAGCCGTCCGTAGGTCGTCACGCGCCCCCGCGGCACGCGCGCCAGAGCGCGGTAGACCCGCCGCTGAAAGGCCGTCAACCCCTTGCGCGCCACGCCGCCCCTCCCCCGCCCGGTGGAGCCGCGTTGCGGGATACCGCCAGGCTGATGTCGGGATGGCGGACGAATTCGATCAGGATCGCCTCCCAGATGTCGTTTTCCGATCCGCGCCGTTCCCGCGGCTTGACGATGTAGCGGATGGTCAGCAGCACGCCGCTGTCGCGCACGCTCGTGTAGACGATGGGCGTGAGCTTGCGCAGGAAACGCACCGTCCAGAGCACCAGGAGCAGCGCGGCCGACTTCAGGAGTTTCAGCATGGCGTCCGTCGAAACGCCCGCGTATCCGGCCATGATTTCGATCATGAGCCCGTTTTCTCCGCCGGCAGCATGTTCCATTCGCCGAGCCGCCGGCGTGCGTGCCCGGCGTATTCCCCCGAGGGCGCGGCCTGCAGATACGCCCGGTAGGCCTCGGCCGCCTCGCGGCGGCGGCCCATCTGTTCGCAGCAGTATCCCTTGAAGAACAGGGTGTTCGGGTTGCCCGGCAACATCCGTTCGTAGGACTGGAAATCGGCCAGGGCCGCTTCGAACTTCCGGGCTCCCACCCGCGCCAGGCCGGCCACGTGCAGCGCCTGCGGCTCGCCGGGATACACGAGCCGCGCCTGCGCCGCGAGACGCTCGGCCTCGACGACATCCTTCAGCGCCAGGGCGCACTTGGCCGCCATGAGCAGCGCCGCGTAGTCGTCCGGCGCCTGGCGCAAAGCCCGTGCGAAGTGCGTGCGCGCCTCGGCGGGGCGACGCGTCATGAGCGCCTGCTCGCCCGCCTGCATGCTTTCCACGGCCGCCGACATGGCGCGCAGCGCGGCGGTCCGGTCCATGAATCGCTCCCGTCCCGCGTCGCGCCCCGCCTCGCCGGCGTACGCGGCCGCAAGCGCCGCCGACGCGGTACGCAGGCGCTCGTCGGTCAGCGGATGCGTCGCGAAGATCAGGGCCACCGCGTTTGGCCTGGACTGCTGCAGCCGCCGCAGGATCCGCATCATTTCGACCATGCCGCCCGGGTTGTGTTCCGCGGCCGAGGCGTACCCCATGCCCAGCGCGTCGGCCTCGCGCTCGTTGTCGCGGCTGTACCGGGCCAGCAGCGCCTGGGCGCCGACGGCGCCCAGGCCCGCCGCAAGGTCGGCGTACTGCTCGCGCTCCATGCGCACGTAGGCCGTGATGCCCGAAACCACCCACATGGCCACCATGGCCTTGCTCATGCGCGCGCCGGTGTGACGGGCGTTGACGTGCCCCATCTCGTGCCCCAGCACCGCCGCCAGCTGGGCCTCGTTCTCCATGGCCAGCATGAGCCCTCGCGCCAGCCCCACGCTGCCCGCCGGAAACGTGTAGCCGTTCACCGCCGGGGCGTTGACGACCCGGAAGTTGTAGGACAGGTCCGGGCGGTGCGTGACGCGGGCCATCCCCCGCCCCACCTCGCTCACGTAGGCGTTCAGCCCCGCGTCCTGCGCCGCGCCGTAGTCCGCCGAAAACTGGTGCGGCGCCCACTGGCGGTCCATCTCGAGCTCGGCGGAAGGGCTCACCAGCATGAACTGCCGACGCCCCGATGCCGGGTTGGTCGCGCACCCCGTCGCCAGCGCCGCCGTCGAGGCGGCGGTCAGCCCGATGAACTGCCTGCGGTTCACTGCCGCGCCATACTACACGCCGCGCGCCCCCGCGCACACTTCAAATTTCGGCCGCCCGTTGAAGCGGACCGCATTTTGCTGGACGCCGCCGCCGAAAGGTTCTTCAATGATTTCCCATGCAGGCCGCGGACTACTCGGACATGACCGTCGTGCTCATCGACGACGAGCCCATGGTTCTGCGCAGCCTGACAACCTCGCTTACCGAGCTGGGTTTCGCGATCACGCCTTTCCAGCACCCCCTCAAGGCCCTGGACTGGATCCGCCACAACGGGGCCGACATCGTGATCGCCGACATCTTCATGCCCGAATGCGACGGCTTCGAGGTGCTCAAACAGGTCAAGGAGATCGACCCCGACTGCGAGCTCATCTTCATCACCGCCCACGGCCATATCGACATCGCCATCCGCGCGCTGCGCGAGGGCGCCGCCGACTTCTTCGAGAAACCCTTCACGCCCCACGCGCTGCAGGCTGCCATCGAGCGCACCGCCCGCTTCCGCATCCTCGCCCGACAGCGGCAGGTGCTCGCGGAGCGCATCGGCCTCCTGCAGGGCGAACTGCTTTCGCAGGCCGGGCGGCGCGCCGTCATGCTCGGCCAGTCGCCGGCCATGAAGAAGGTGGCCGAGGAGATCGTCAACGTCGCCGCGGCAAATACCACCGTCCTGATCGCGGGCGAAAGCGGCACCGGCAAGGAACTGGTCGCCAACGCCATTCACCAGGCCAGCCCGCGCCGCGACCGCCCCATGCTGACCCTGAACTGCGCCTCGATTCCCGAGGATCTCTTCGAGTCCGAGATGTTCGGCCACCGCCGCGGCGCGTTCACCGGCGCCGTTGAGACGCGCGGCGGGTACATCGAGGCCGCCGCGGGCGGCACGATCTTCCTGGACGAGATCGGCGACATGCCCCTCGGCATACAGGCCAAGGTGCTGCGCGTGATCGAGCAGAAGACCTTTCTGCCCGTGGGCGAGCGCCGCGAGAAGGAGGCCGACGTGCGCATCATCGCCGCGACGAACCAGGATCTGGAAGCGCGCACGCGCGACAAGCTCTTTCGCGAGGATCTCTACTACCGCCTCAACGTCTGCGCGATCACCTGCCCTCCCCTGCGCGCGCGCATGGAGGACATGCCCATGCTGGCCCTCTACTTCGCCCTGCAGTTCGCCGCCGAAACGGGCAAGCGCGTCGAGGGCATCGATGACGAGGCCTTCGCCGTGCTCGCCGCCTACGATTATCCCGGCAACGTGCGCGAGCTGCGCAACATCGTCGAAAGCAGCATCATCCACTGCCGCCACGACGGCCTGCTGCGCGCGGAGGACGTCGCGGCGCGGATGCCGGCGCGGACGCCGGAAACGCAGGGCGGAGCCGTCTGGCCCATGGCAAGCATCCGTTTCGCGGACGTCGAGCGCCGCCTCTACGAGGAGGCGCTCAAGCGCGCGCAGGACAACGTCTCGGCCGCCGCGCGCCTGCTGGGCGTCTCGCGCGGCAAGCTGCGGCGGCGCCTGGCCGCCCTGCACTTGCAGGCCAGCGACGACGCCTGACCGCGTCCCGGGAGCGCCAGTGACCGCCGCCGCGCACAAAGCCAACTACCGCGTCGCCGACCGCGACCTCAAGTACTACATCTTCGACTGGGACGACAATATTCTCCACATGCCCACGCGCATCCACATGGAACGCCGCGGGCCCGGCGGCGCGTGGCTCCCCCACCCCGTATCCACGGCCGTCTTCAGCGTGATCCGGTCCGACACGGCGAACTACCGCCCCGAGAACGGCGACTGGGAACTCGCCTGCCGCGAGTTCCGCGACGTCGAAGTCGGGGACGAGAACGTCTTCCTGCGCGACACGCGCCTGGCCGTGGATCGCGTGGCCGACGGCCGGACCCCGCCAGCCCCGAGTTTCACGCGCTTCCGGCAGGTCCTCGTCGAAGGCCGTATCTTCGCCATCGTCACCGCGCGGGGCCATGCCCCGGACGTGATTCGCGCCGGCGTGGCGTATTTCATCGCGCGCGTGCTCAGCCCCGGCGAACGCGAGACCATGCTGCGCAACCTGCGCGGCTACATGGACATCTTCGACCCGGCGCACGGGCGCGGGTCCGACGCCGAAACGCTTGACTACTACCTCCGCCACAACAAGTATCACGCCGTGCGATCGCCCGCGTTCGAGACGCTCGCTTCACGCTCCGGAAACGGGGCGCGAAGCACCGAGGAGCGCAAGCAGTTCGCCGTCCGGGACTTTGTGCGGCACGTCATCCGCATCGCGCGCGAGCGGGGCCTGACCCGCCCGATCAGCGTGGGTTTTTCCGACGACGACGCGGCCAACGCCCGCGCCGTCGAGTCCTACGTGCGCGAGGAGCTGCGCCGCGAGTTCCCCGCGGTGAAATTCGTGGTTTACTACACGGCCGATCCGGACATACCCTCCGGCCGCAAGGTTGAGGTCCACGGCCAGTTGAGCCTGCCGCTCGGCGGCGCGGATCAACGCGCGGATCGCTCTCCCGCGCGCATGCCGCGCCGGCCCGCGCCGGCCGGGGAGGAGGAGATTGCCGATGCCTAGGTCATACGATGCCGGCCTGAAGGAAGGGCAGAACGTCGCGGGCTTCGAGATCGGGCGCGTCACGCCCCTCGACGAGCTGCGCGCGGTCGCCGTCGAGATGCGGCACGCGCGCAGCGGGGCGCGGCTGCTGCACGTCCGCGCCGACGATCCCGAAAACCTTTTCTCCGTGGCCATGCTCACGCCGCCGCCCGATGACACCGGGCTGCCCCACATCCTGGAGCACGCGGTGCTCGCCGGGTCGCGCAAGTTCCCCGTGCGCGAGCCCTTCTTCGAGATGGTCAAGATGAGCATGGCCACGTTCATCAACGCCATGACCGGACCGGACTGCACGTACTACCCCGTGGCCAGCAACGTCCCGGCCGACCTGTTCAACCTGGCCGACGTGTATTTCGACGCGGTGTTTCATCCGCTGCTCTCCGCACCCACCTTCCGCCGCGAGGCCCACCACCTCGCCCCGGCCGACCCGGAGTCCCCCGGCGGCGCCCTGGTCCGCAACGGCGTCGTTTTCAACGAAATGAAAGGCGCCTACTCCGATCCGGAATCCCTCCTGCACCGCTATGCCACGCAGGCCCTTCTGCCCGACACGATCTACAGCCTGGACGCGGGCGGCGACCCCGACCGCATACCCGACCTCACGCACGACGACCTGCGCCGCTTCCACGAAACGTTCTATCACCCGGCCAACGCGCGGTTCTTCTTCTACGGCGACATCCCCACCTCCGCCTACCTCGAATTCCTCGCGCCGCGGCTCGAGCCCTTCGGGCCGCGCGCCGCCGCGCCCGAAATACGCCCGCCGGCGCCGTGGAGCGCGCCGCGCTCCGTCGCGCGCGTGTATCCCGTGGGCGCCGACGAGGACCCGCGGGAGAAGACCTACCTGGGCCTCCACTGGCTCACGGGCGACGCCACCAGCGCCCCCCACGCCCTGATGCAGATGATCATGGGCCTGATCCTGTGCGGCAACGAGGGCGCGCCGCTCAAGAAGGCCGTGATTGAATCGCGCCTGGGCGCCGACCTGATCGGCGCCGGCTCCGGAGCCGCGGGCCGGCTCAGCACGTTCAGCCTCGACCTGCGGGGCAGCGAGGCGGACCGCGCGGACCGGTTCAGCGCGCTTGTGCTGGAAACGCTCGCCCGCGCGGCGGCGGCCCCGATCGACGCGCGGCGCGTCGAGGCCGCGTTCCAGCAGGCCGCCTACCACTACCTGGAGGTCGCGCCCATGTTTCCGCTGCACACCATGAGCCGCGCGCTGCACGCCTGGATCTACGGCGGCGATCCGCTGGAGTTCCTGGCCATGGGCCGCCACCTGCGCGCCTGCCGCGAACGCTGGGAGCGGGACCCGCGCCTCTTCAACGCGCTGATCCGGGAGTCGCTCCTGGAAAACACCCACCGCCTGGCCTGCGTTCTGGCGCCGGACCGCGATCTGCAGGCCCGCCTCGACGCCGCGTCGGCGCGCGCGCTGAAGGCCGAGCGCGACCGCCTGGACGCGGAGCAGCTCGCCGCCGTCGCCGCGCAAAGCGCCGAGCTGGCGCGGCTCAGCACGGAACCGAATCCGCCCGAGGCGCTGGCCGCCCTGCCCCAGTTGCGGGTCCTTGACCTGCCGCGGAGCCTGACGCACGTGCGCACGTCGGTCGAAAACGCCGGAGGCATCGAATTCCTGCGCAACGACGTCTTCGCCAACGGCATCTCCTACCTGGTCCTGGATCTCGACCTGTGCGGCCTGCCAGCCCGCCTCTGGCCCGTGCTCCCGCGCTACGTCGAAGCCGTGGAACGCATGGGCGCCGCGGGCCACGATTTCGCGGAAATGGCGCAGCGCCTGGCCTCGTACACCGGCGGACTGGACTGCCATCCCCGCCTCACGACCCACGCCGCCGACGGCGGCCGTTCCCTGTGGCGCCTGCGTTTCGCGCTCAAGGCCCTGGACGCGAACATGCCGCGCGCGCTGGAGCTCCTCCGCGATATCCTCTTCCGCGTCGACCCCCGCGACGCAGCGCGCCTGCGCGACGTCATTGCCGAGGCCCGCGCCGGCTATCGCTCCGACCTGGTCTACGAAGGCTCGCATACGGCCGCGCAGCATGCCTCCCGCGGCCTTACCGCGGAAGGGCACCTCACGGAGATCCTGGCCGGGCTGCCCCAGCTGGCGATCTGCGAACGCCTGGCCGCGCGCTTCGACGCGGAAGCCGCGGAAACCATGTCCGGCATCGAGGCCGTGCGCGACTTCCTGCTCGCGCGGCAGCGCGTCAGCGCAAGCTTCACGGGGTCGGACGCGGCCTGCGCCGCGGTGCGCGACGCGCTGTCCGCGTTTGCCGCCCGCATGCGGGACGAAGCGCCGGCGCCGGCGCCGACCGGCTTCCGGCCCTTCGCCGCTCCGCCGCGCGAAGGACTGGCCGCGCCCATCCAGGTGGCGCACTGCGTGCGCGTCATGCCCGCCCCGCACTTCTCGCACCCGGACGAAACGCTGCTCACGGTCGGCGCCCACATGGTCACCATGGACTGCGTCATGCCGGCCGTGCGGCTCAAGGGCAACGCCTATGGCGCCTGGTTCCACTACAGCCCCTTCGGCCGCACGATGTCCGCGGGCTCGTACCGCGATCCGCGCATAACGGAAACCCTTGCGGTTTTCGAACGTCTGCCGGACTACGTCAGGGACGCCGCGTGGACGCGCGCTGACGTCGATCGCGCCATAATCGCCACGGCCAAGCGCGAACTGAGGCCGATCCGCCCCGGCGCCGCCACGGCCGAGGCCCTGGACCGGCATCACGCCGGCCAGACGCCCGAGCTTCGCGAAGCCAGGTACGAGGCGCTGCGGCGGGCCGACGCGCCGGGCATAAAGCGGGCGCTGCTGGCGGCCCTCGCCGCCGGCGAACGGGACGCCGCCGTCTGCGTGGTGGCCGGCCGCCGCGCCCTGGAAGACGCCGGCCGCCGCATGTCCGGCGGACTGGAAATCGCCGACATCCTGCCCGCCGCCGGCGCCGGCTGAGGAACTCCGCATATGGACGCGCAAACGTCACGACGGCCCCGGAAGGATCAGACCCGGCCGGCCGGGATCCCGGCATGAAGCCCGGCGGCGTCAAAGGTTCCGAGGCCCTGCTGCTCGCCGTCTGGCAGCGGATCGGGCGCCATCTCGGCATCGTCGAATGCACGCGCGCCGTGCACGACATGCTCAGGGACATCATGCCCCTTGAACAGGCGCTGGTCTTCGGCGTGAACTCCGAAGGCTCCCTGATCGAGACCCTCGCCTCCGTTCCCTCCGGTCCGGACGCGGTCCCCGTGCGGGGCCGCGCCGGAATCGCGCCGCGCCGCACCGGGGCCGTCCTGGCCTGGTGCGCGCGCAGGGAAACGGCGCACGGATGGCGGGCGATCCCGCCCGGCCTGCCGCTGACGGAAATGCTTCCCGGCTCGGAACGGCGCGACCTGCTCGCGGCCCCCCTCGATGCCGGCGGGGGACGCCGGGGCATTCTCCTGTTCCTTTCCACGCCGGGGCGGCGTTTCGGCGCGCGCGACCTCGTCCTGGCCCAGTCGCTCCTGGAGCCTTTCTCCGCCGCCATGGCGCACGACCGCGAGCTCAGGGACCTGACCAAGCTGCGCGAGACGGCCGAGGCCGAGAAGAAATCGCTCCTGGACCGCCTGGGCAGCGCGAGGCCCGGCGACACGATCATCGGCGCCGAAAGCGGACTGCACGAAGTCATGGACCGCGTGGCCCTCGTCAGCGGCACGGACGCGCCCGTGCTGATCTTCGGCGAGACCGGATCCGGAAAGGAAGTCGTCGCGCGCGCCATTCACAACCGCTCGCCCCGCGCCGGCGGCCCCTTCATACGCGTGAACTGCGGCGCGATCCCGCCGGAAATGATCGACTCCGAGCTGTTCGGGCACGAGCAGGGCGCTTTCACCGGCGCGGTCAAACAGCGCAAGGGATGGTTCGAGCGCGCCGACGGCGGAACGCTTCTGCTCGATGAAGTGGCGGAGCTGACGCCGGCCGCGCAGGTGCGCCTGCTGCGCGTGCTTCAGGACGGGCGCCTGGAGCGCGTGGGCGGCCAGGATCCGATCCATGTCAGCGTGCGCATCATCGCCGCCACGCACCGCGATCTCGCCGCCATGGTCGCCGCGGGTTCGTTCCGCGAGGACCTGTGGTATCGCATCGCGGTCTTCCCGCTGGTTCTCCCGCCCCTGCGCAACCGCCGGGACGACATCGAAGCCCTGGCGCGCCATTTCGCGGAGCGCGCGGCCGTCCGCTTCGGTCTGCCGGTCGTGCTCCCTTCCGCGGAAGACGTCGCCCTCCTGGCCTCCTACGCCTGGCCCGGCAATATCCGCGAGCTCGCGGCGGTGATCGACCGGGCCGCGATCCTGGGCGACGGCGCCCGGCTCGAAGTGCGGCAGGCCCTGGGCGCGCCCTCCGCCGCGGCCGCGCCCCGGCCCGCCGCCTCCGGGGCCGCCGGCGCCCGGGACGCTTTCCTCCCGCTCGACGACGCCCTGCGGCAGCACATCGCGTCCGCGCTGCGCGCCAGCGGCGGCCGTATCGAGGGGCCCCGCGGCGCCGCGGCGCTGCTGCGCGTCAATCCCAACACCCTCCGCGGGAAGATGCGCAGGCTGGGGATCAGGCGCCTGCCCCCGCCCGCGAACGAGGCCGCCGGATAGCCCGCTCAGGCCCCTGCGCGGCGCACAGCAGGTCAAGGATCGGCTTGTCTTCCGACGCGGGCGGCGCGCCCCACAGCCACGTCAGAAGCCCACGCGCATAGTCCGCGGTGAAACGGCCGGCCGGCGGCGCGCGCAGGGCGGCCGGAATCCCGTGCGCCTCGGCCTCCGCCAGGACGAGCTCAAGGGCCGCGGCCGCGCCGCGCGCCATGTTCGCGGGCCTGATGCCGCGCGCCAGCGCCAGGCGCATCGTCCCGAAGATGCGGTCGTCGCGGCCCAGCTTGCGCAGCGGATCGCGCGCCGCGCGCGCGACGGTATCGGCCAGGTGCGGATTGGTCATGCGCGCCAGGAGATCCTCCGCGTAGGCGCGGTAGCCCGGCGCCGTGAAAAGCGGGTCGCCCAGCCCGGCATATTTGCCGACCAGCGCGCCGCCGCTCTCGTCGATGAATGCCCGCCGCCCCACGTCCAGCAGGTCCGGATGCTCCCGCAGTTGCCGCATGTGGGTCAGTCCCCGCCGCGCGCCCAGGAAAGCCAGCAGCGCGTGCACCGCGTTGTGCCCGTAGAGCTTCGCCTCCTCGAAGGGCAGCAGGTCCGGCTTCTCTTCAAACGCCCCGATGCCCGGCGTGAAGCCCGCAAGGTTGTGACGCGAGACAAGAATGCGATTGAAGGCCTCCACCAGGAACGCGCGCTCCAGCCCGGGCGCGACGGGCTTCAAAGCCAGCGCTTCCATCTCGGCGCGGTCCGCGACCACGCGGCTCATCTTGCCGATCACGGTATTGACGAACGCCGCGCCCCGCGGCGGCGCGGGCAGACGCCTGCGCACGGCCGCCTCCAGGATCTCCGCCGCGTGATTGTTGTTCTCCGCGGCATAGACGAGCATGGGACGGTCTTCGCCGCGGCCGCGCAGCCCCTCCGCCAGAAGATCCGCGACCGAGGAAATGCCGCCGGACTCGAAGAACGCCACCGACGGCAGGCACGTGGCGGCTTCCGTGGCCCGCGCCAGCGCCTCGACAAGCGCCTCCCGCTCCCTGCCGACCCGGGGGTTGACCAGGCGCACGCCGCGCACCTCCACCGCTTCGATGCGGTCGGCGTGCGCCACGTTGACCACGTAGGCGTCGGCGTTGGCGCGTACGGCGTCAGCCAGCGCCGCGTCGATTTCGGCCACGGTGATCGCGCCGAAGTTGCCGCCCGCGCGGGCCTCGGCGGCGAACAGGCCGGCCTGGATGGGGCCGAACCCGAACCCGACGAAAGCGTGCTTCCCGCTCACGCCGTCACCGTGAACACAAGCTCATAGGTGCGGGCCTCGCCCGGCGCCAGCATGATCAGCGTGCCCTCCCCGGCCGCCCCCTTCTGTCCGATCGGGAAATTGGTGCCCGGCTCGATGCCGGTCACGTACTCGCCGGGGCCCCAGTGCTGCCAGTTGGCCAGGCACGGGAGCTGTTCCTTCCGGAACGCGACCTGCGCGGTGAGCCCGAGCCGCTCGTTCCGCACCCCCGCGCGGCACCATCCGTCGGTCTCGGGCTCCGGCGTGACGAACCCGCAAGCCTCGCCGGTCCCGCGGTGCTGCGGCAGCGGCGCCGGACAGCGCTTGTAGTCGTTGCTCTCATTGAAAACGGCCCGGTCCTGTTCCGAGGGCCGCGGCCGGCAGGCGCCGCGCCAGAACAGCCGCGCCCCTTCGTCCACCAGGGGCCAGCCGAAATTGCAGTGGTACAGGATCATGTGCGGCGACGGCGCGTTGCCCCGGTTCGTAACGCGGTCGGTAAGCCGGAAGCCGGCTTCTCCCGCGCGGCAGGCGATGGTGCGGTGCAGCTCCAGGCAGGGCCCGAACACGCGCGATTCGCGCACCGTGCCCGAAATCAGCATCTCGCTTTCGTCCGCGCCCGGTCCGGGCTGCCGCACCGTCTCCAGCGACGCGGGCAGGTTGCTGACACGTCCGTGCAGGCCGCGGCTTCCGTTCTCGTCCGTTTCCGGCGGCCCGACGTGCGTCAGGCCGCACGTCGTAAGCAGCCCCCCCGCAAACGTCCGCAGCCACTCCAGCCCCGCGATCGCGGCCGGGTTGGGAGCCACGAGCCCCCCGTGGCTCAGCCACGCCAGGCTGTGCGCGCCGTGGAACGCGTCCACGATGTCCAGCGCGCGGTCCACCGCCACCTTGAATCGCAGCGGCGAACCGGTGTTCACCCAGGCCACCCGTGTGCCGCGCGCCGGGCCGTCCTCCATCGCGCAAAGCTCGATCCCCGCCACCTGGGCCATGTTCGACACCTTGCCCTGCCATGCCGGATGCTTGGTCATCGACTTTCCTCCTGGCTTCAATCCGTCACGCTTTCAGCCTGCCGAAAGCGCCCTCCACCTTCCGCCTTCCACCTTCCGCCTGCTCAGCCTGCATTCCGCAGCAGAGCCCTCTCCTGTCCGGCGTCCCAGTGCTCCACCGCGCGCAGTGGCGTGCGCGGCAGGTGCGGATAGAGGATCGCCTTGCCGTCGATGCTCGTCTGCTCGATCATGCGCAACACGTCAATGGCATTGTCCAGCGATCCCACCGCCGCTACGTAGTTGCCCGGATCGATGTCGCCCGCCGCGATCGCCGACAGCGTGGCCGCCATGTCGCTGGGATCCCCGCCGCTGGAGCCCACCACCTTGATCTCGCGGTAATGCACGTCCAGCGCGTTGAGCTGCAGGAAGTGCTTGCCCCGCGGCAGTCCGCCGAAAAGGTTGGCCACGCCGCCCTCGGCCAGCAGATCCAGCGCGGCCTGCTGCACGGGCTGGATGCCCACCGCCAGGATAACGTCGTCCGCGCCGCGGCCGCCCGACGCCCCGGCCACGGCCGCCTTGAGCTCTTCGGGCGCGGCGCAGGTCAGCTTGGTTTTGCGCTCTTCGGCCTTGGCGCCCAGCGTTGCGCGCGTGCGTTCCAGGCGCGCGGGCACCGGATCCGAGACAATCAGCGCGCGCGGCCGGAACCGCAGGGCCAGCTCGGCGTGCATGCGCCCCATGGCGCCGGCGCCGATCACCACGCACACGCCGCGCTCCAGCGGCCCCAGGCGCGCTTCGCGCGGGGCCCGCGGCCCGGCCTTGAGGATGTGCACGTTGCGCTCCTGCGCGGAATACACGCAACTGATCGGTTCGGCCATGGAAGCCGCGAAAAAAGGCATGTCCGGCGCGGGCAGCGGCAGAAGGCACTCGGCATCGAAGACCTCTTCCTGGAGCAGGACGTACTGCGCGAGGTGTCCGGGCAGGGTGTAGCCCACCGCGCACTTGCGCATGCCCGCGGCGCCGTCGCGGTACCGCTCCCGGTGATTGACCGGCGGCACGCCGACCGCGGGCTGCACGGCGAAGCGCATGCCGGACCGGTAGCGGTCCGCCAGCTCCGCCCCGACCCGCGCCAGCGTCACCGATCCTTCGTCGCCCAGGATCACGGGCCAGCGGGCCATGTCCCAGCCGTTGATGAAGGTGTGGTCTTCGCCCTGCGCGATCAGCTTGAGGATGCTCGTGCACACGCCCGCGGCGTCCACGCGCGCCAGGGCCTGGCGGGGGCCGGGCCGCGGCACGGGCACTTCGGCCACGCGCAGGTTCTCGAAGCCGCGGCCGCAGGCCAGCACGGCCTGCATCCTGTCCGGCACGTCATACGCTGTGGCACTCGCGGCCGCCATTGTCTTTTCTCCTTCGCCCCCGATTCCCCGCATCGTGAAAGCACAGGTGCTCGTATAGCAGCGCTTTCGTCTTGCGCATCCGGGCGAGCGTCAGATCGCTTCGTGCATGCCGCAGCCAATCCTGTGAGGATCCTGCCTCTGGAGCATCAGATGGCATAGACCTCTTTTCCCTGAGCGAGGATTTCTCCGTAGACAAGCCCGGGATTGTCGCGTTGCCGGTCAAGCATGGCCTCGGTCACGACCATGAAATCGCACGGCATGGGTCGGTCACGAATCCCCATGTTGAGCCGATCCGTCAGTTCCTCAAGGCGGGCATTCCCGCGAACAACGACGAGGAAATCAAGGTCACTGCCTTCCTCGGTCTGGCCCGACGCGGCAGAACCGAACAGGATGACGCGCCGCGGGTGAGCGAGTGCCACAACCTGATCGACGACCTGACGGATGTTCCGCTGCAAACGTGTCCGATTCATGCCGCGAGTCTATGCCGACGGACGCAGGACGGCAAGCCAACATGCTGCGGACATGCTACCATCTGCAGGTTCGGCCTGGAGCACGATCTAGCACCCCCACCGGTCCTTCGGAGCAATGGCGATCGCGGGGTTCTCCGAGACATCCTGATTCGTCATTCCGAAATCAAGAGCTTGCTCGGATACGGGAATGCGCCCTGGGACCGGATACTGCCGAAGCACCATTCCGCTTGTGTCGCCGTCCCGCGGCGCTAGGATGTTTGCCTCATGAATGACGAGCGACTCGGCGGGCGGCCGCCGCTTTCCAACCGGCGGCTGGTGGCGCGCCTGCTGGGCATGGTGTGGAAATACCGCCTGGGCTGCGTGCGCACGCTGCTGCTGCAGACCGCCCTGCTCGCGCTGGGCATCAGCGGCCTGGGCCTCACCGGCGTCGGCGTTGACTTTCTCCGGTGCGTCCTGGCGGACCGCGCCGGCGGGCTCGGGGTTCCGCCGCGCTGGCCCTTCGGCCTGGCCCCGCCCGCGAGTTGGGCGCCCATGCACGTCATCGCCGCCATCGCCGTCGCGGTGCTGATTTTCGCCGCCCTGCGCTCGGCCCTCAACGTCTGCTACGCCGTCTCCATGAACCGCCTCCTGCAGGGCCAGGTCGTGGTGAACCTGCGCAGCGCCGTGTACGACAAGATGCAGCAGCTCAGCTTCACTTTCTTCGACGCCAACGCCAGCGGCGGCCTGATCAACCGCGTCACGGCCGACGTGCAGCAGGTGCGCGGTTTCGTGGACGGCGTCGTATTGCAGAGCGTCGTGCTGATCCTGTCGCTCGGCGTCTACCTCGCTTACATGATCCGCATCCACGCCACGCTCACGCTGGCCAGCCTGGCCACCACGCCCCTGCTGGCCGTCGCCACGACCGTCTTTTCGCGTCGCGTGCGTCCGGCGTACGTGCGCAACAGGGAGCTTTTCGACAACCAGGTCGCCACGCTCAGCGAGAACGTGCAGGGCGTTCATATCGTAAAGGGTTTTGCCCGCCGCCAGAACGAGATCGACAAGTTCACCGCCGCCACCCGCAAGGTGCGCGACCAGAAGCGCTGGATATTCGACCAGCAGGCGTTATTCCAGCCCTTCATCGGCATGCTCACGCAGGTGAATATCGTGGTACTGCTGGCCTACGGCGGGTGGCTCGCGGTGCGCCATGCGCAGGGCGGCGCGGGCATCACGGTCGGACAGCTCCTGGTCTTCGCCGGCCTTCTGCAGCAGTTCTCGGGTCAGGTGGCGGGCATCGCGGGCATCGCGGACAGCATGCAGATGAGCCTGACCGCGGCCCAGCGCGTGTTCGAGATCCTCGACGCGCCGGTGGCCGTGCGGTCGCCGCCCAACCCCGCGCGCCTGACCGGCCGGCGGCACGCGCTGCGCTTCGAACACGTCGGGTTCGCCTACCGGCCCGGCGCGCCCATTCTCGCCGACGTGTGCCTCGAAGTCGCGGCCGGCATGCGCGTGGCCATCCTCGGCGCCACCGGCGCCGGCAAGACCACGCTGCTCAGCCTCGTGCCGCGCTTCTACGACGTCACCGGCGGGGCGCTCGTCGTGGACGGCAGGGACGTGCGTTCGCTGGAACTGGCGCAGTTGCGGCGCCATATCGGCATCGTGTTCCAGGACAGCTTCCTGTTCAGCAATACCGTCCGCGCCAACATCGCGTTCGGGCACCCCTCCGCCACCGCGGAGCAGGTCGAGCGCGCCGCGCGCCTGGCCGCCGCCGACGACTTCATCGCCGCCATGCCGCAGGGTTACGATACCGTGCTGCGCGAAGGCGGCTCCAATCTCTCCGGCGGCCAGCGCCAGCGCATCGCCATCGCCCGCGCTCTTCTGCTGGACCCGCCCATCCTGCTGCTGGACGATCCCACCGCCGCGGTGGACCCGGAAACCGAGGCGGAAATCCTGCAGGCCGTGGAGCAGGCCATGGCCGGACGCACCGTGCTCCTGGTGGCGCACCGCCTCAGCGCCCTGCGCCGGGCGGACCGCGTGGTGGTGCTCGAGCGCGGACGCGTCATCCAGTTCGGCCCGCCCGAGGAGTTGATACGCGCCGACGGGCTCTACCGCGACGTGGCCGCCCTTCAAACGGCGGACGACTCCGCGGACGGAATCACGGAGGGCAGGCCATGAAACCCGGAGGCCTCGTCTCCCATGCGCCCGCCCAGGACCGGGAGCGCGACCGCCGCCCGCTCAGCCCGCGCCTCATCGCACGCATGATGCGCTACACGCGTCCCTACGCGCGGCGGCGCAATACGCTTCTGCTTCTCGTCGTCGCGCGTTCCATCCAGCTCCCCACCCTGGCGTGGGTCATCGGCGCGGTGCTGGGCGGGCCGGTCTCGCGCCTGGACCCGCGGGGCATCTGGCTCGGCGCCGCGGGCTACCTCGCGCTCAGCCTGTTCACGCAATGGGTGCTGCGCTACCGCTCCCTTCTCGCGCTGCGCCTGGGCGAGGACGTGATCAGCGACCTGCGCGTCGCCATGTTCACCCGCCTGCAGATCATGCCCCTGGCCTTCTTCGACCGCACGCGCCTCGGGCGCATCATCAGCCGTTTCACGTCCGACTCCGAAACCGTCCGCGAAGGCGTGCAGAACGTCCTGTTCGTAAGCCTCGTCAACGCCGGGCAGATGCTTTTCGCCGGCGTCTACATGGCGCATTACGACGGGGCGCTCTTCCTCGTGGTGGCGGTCATGGCCCCGCTGCTGTGGCTCGTCATCCGCTATTTCACCGCGAAGCTCAGCGCCGCCTACCGCGCCATGCAGGAGAGCTTCAGCCGCGTGACCGCCACGCTGGCCGAATCCGTCAGCGGCATCCGCGTCACGCAGGGCTTCGTGCGCGAAAAGACCAACGCCGGGCTGTTCCACGAGCTGGTGCTGGACCACTCCCGCTACAACCTCGACGCCGCGCGCACGGCCGGCGTGTTCATCCCGCTGCTGGAGTTCAAGACCCAGCTCTTCGTGGCCCTCGTGCTTTTCGCGGGCGGCTGGCGCGTGCTCCACGGCGCGGCGCAAGTCGAGGATCTCTACCACTTCATCCTCATGGCCGGCGTGTTTTTCGGGCCCGTCCAGAGCCTGGCCAACCAGTACAACAGCGCGCTGGCCGCCATGGCGGGCGCGGAGCGCGTGTTCGAACTGCTGGACCGGGAGGCCGAATGGACCGACCCGCCCGGCGCGCGCGCCCTGCCGGCCATGCAGGGCCGCGTGGAATTCCGCGACGTGACCTTCGGCTACGATCCCGCGACGCCCGTGCTGCACAACGTGTCCTTCGTCGCGGAACCGGGAAAGACCGTCGCCCTCGTCGGCCAGACCGGCAGCGGCAAGACCTCCATCGTCAACCTCATCGCCAAGTTCTACCTGCCCACGCGCGGCCTGGTCCTGATCGACGGCCATGACATCACCGCGCTCGACAGCGACGCCCTGCACCGCCATATGGGCATCGTCATGCAGCAGAACTTCCTGTTCAGCGGGACCGTTCTGGAGAACATCCTCGTGGGCAGGGCGGGCGCCACCCGCGAGCAGGCCCTGCAGGCCGCGCGACGGCTCGACTGCCTGGACCTGCTGGCCGACCTGCCGGACGGGCTCAACACCGTGGTGGGCGAAGGCGGCGCGGGCATCAGCATCGGCCAGCGCCAGCTCGTCTGTTTCACGCGCGCCATGCTGGCCGACCCGCGCATCCTGATCCTGGACGAGGCGACCAGCTCGGTGGACGCCATGACCGAGGCCCGCATCCAGGATTCGCTGGAGCGCCTGCTCGCCGACCGCACCAGCTTCGTCGTGGCGCACCGGCTCAGCACGATCCGCAACGCGGACCTAGTGCTGGTGCTCGACGGCGGCCGCATCGTCGAGCGCGGCGCCCACGCCGAGCTGCTGGCCGCGCGCGGCGCCTACGCCGAGCTCTACCGCCTCTTCATCGCGGAGAACTGACCTGCACTCGCTACTCTCTCCAGCCTCACTTCCAGACGGTGATGCCCTGTGGTCGACCGCCGGAGGGATCGGTCACGCGCAGGCTGAAGTTGTAGACGCCCGGATGGCCCGCGCCGGGAGGCAGTTTTGTTCCGGCCACCTTGACCAGGACCAGGTGCAGGCCCTTTTCGAGCCGCGCCCTGGAACCGGTCGCGTCGGGCGCCCCGCGCGCCGGGGAGTAGTCCCCGACCGGTTCATGATCCAGGTACATCTTCCAGCCGTCGTCGGCCGTACCCGCCCTCAGCTCGCATTCGGTGTCCCTGTCCGCCGCCAGCCAGCATGCGGCATAGACGACGAAATGCGCCTCCGCGTGTTCAAGGCCGATGTTGAGATGCTTGACCTCGAAGACGTCCACCGCGTTGCCCGGCGACGAGTAAGGGAGCCATCGGGCCGTGCCGCCCGTGCCGGTAACGACTTCCACGTCGTCGTTCGGAACGTGCCTTGGTTCCCCGCCGACGCCCTGAAGGAAGTCTATGCCCAGCCCGCCCTGTGCGGGCGGATACGGGAAATACCCCAGCACCAGCCAGTTGGTTACGTGCAGGGAGTCGTTCAGTTGGTACGGCCCCTGTCGCCCGGCCTCGATCTCAGACTTGCGCTGATACCACGCGCGCACTTCCGGCGGGAGGGCGTCCACGCCCCCGAAGCGCCGCATCAGCTTGTAGAACGAATACGGGAACGGCTGGCTCTGCCCGATGACGGAAACGTACTTTCGCAGGCTCTCCACGGCCCTGGCCGGGTCCACCGGGCCGCCTGAAGGGGGATACGGCGGCATTTCCGCCGCCCACGCGTCGTAGATCCTCCGCAGTTTGGCATACAGCCCCCGCGATTCGGGCAGGTCGGGCAGATCGCGGACGACAGCGAAGACCGCGTCCTCTTCGTCGCGGCTGAGGGGGTGATACCCGATCTGGATATCATCGCACGCGATGACCTTGACCGGGCCGGCGAGCCCCCGTTCATCGAAGGCTTTCAAAGAGAGCACCCCCTGGACCCATGTCCTGGTCCGCGTCAAAGGCAGGGCGAGTTCGTAGATATGCCTGAGTGTCTTGAGGTCATGACCGATGCCGGCCTTCGCTTCGATCATCTGTCCCCTGCCGTCGGCGGGCTCGGGCTTGTAGATCGGGCCGCCGCTCTCGTCGAGACCAATCCGGACGTGACGCTGAAACGGACCGTCTCCCTGTTCGACAGTGATCCGGTCACCGCTGTTGTATGCGCCTTCGCCCCTCAGCGGGTCAACCCGCGGATCATCGTAGGAGAGTGCCGCGAAAAGGTTCCGGCCGTCCTGGGCCAGCAGAAGGCCGGCGGGTTTGCCGTCCGCGTCCCGGAGCGGCAGTTCCACGTGTTCGTCCGCGGTCCATTCGCTCAGCGAGCCGTCCGCAACGATCGGCTCGCGCCGCCGGTACAGCTTCGGAAACGCCCGCGGGGGCCAGGGCTCATCCACGCGATCCGCCGGAACCAGGACGTGCAGACCCGACCTGTCGGTCACCGCGAGCAAACCCGGCCCCCGGATGACCTCGTTCTCCCATGAGCGGCGGCCCGCCATCTCGCCGTCGTCGTGCTTGTCCGGCTTCCATTGCGTGCAGTCAACTTTGTCAAGCACCTGGCCGCCCCTGTGAGCGCAGGATTCGGCGTCGAACACATCGGCGCGCACGTCCCAGACGGCCGAGAGAACAACCAGCGAGTCGCCGGCGAGGCGGAAGTCGGTGATCCTGGCGGGGACGCGAGGGTCCGACGCCGGCCAGGAGGGGATCGAGCCGCTGGCGAGCATGCGTCCGCTCTTCAGATCGAAGACCCGCACGGTGCCGGTTCCGTGCAGGGCATCGTAATACCGATCTCCGCGGATGATGCCTGGAATCGCGGATGCTTCCTCCTCGCGGCCGAAGCATCCGGCGGTGAAAACCCATGACGGATCGTCTTCCCGCACGATGACCACGCCCGTTTGAGCGTCGCGGCGCCACGGGACGGAGCCGGCGAGCTGCAGCGCGACGTAGGGCCCGCTCTCCGCAAACACGCTCAGCGAGTGCACCCATCGGAAGGCGAGCGCCTGGCATTCCGGCACGGGCTTCGCCGGTTTGCCGTCGAGGCCGTAGCGGTAGAGCACCTGCTGCGGCTCCTGCTCCGAGCCGCGAGTCAGCAGGCAGAAGCACGAGTTGCGGCTGAACATCACCCTGACCGGCCCGCCCTCGGACTCGGGAATGACGGGATGAATCGCAAGCTTGCCGCCGTCGGCGAGACCGCACACGACGTCCACGATATCGCGTGGGTCCCCCTTCTTTCGCGGCCCGACCACGTGCACATTGGCGCCAACCTGCCGCGGCGCACCCCACTCGATCTCAGGAATGCCTCTCGTCCACATTCGCTCGCCGGTCGCGTTGTTGACGACCTCAACCCGGTTGCCGTTCCCCGTCGCACGATATAGCGCGGACGGATCGTTCGCGCCGCCGGCATCGGACAGGAAGTTCTGCTCCCGGACGGCGCCCGTTTCCCCGTCCAGCCACACGGGGCGCGCCGGGTAGTCAAGAATCACCGTGCCGCGGGCGTACCGCACACCGGCCAGGTCCGGCTGCACCAGCCTCTGCCATACAACCGACGGGGCCGGATCGAGCCGGATGCGCTCGATGACTCCGTCTGAAAGAAGGAATACGGCGCCGTCGAGCCCGATCTCCGGCGGCGGGATGTGAATCTGCGGATTCGCGCGCGCGAGCCGCCAGGCCCGCCGCAGCGGAAATTGGATCTTCCCCTCGGCGCCTGCCGGGGCCGGCTTTACTGAGGCAACTTGTTCAAAGCCGTCAGCCGGGACGGCCTCGTCGGAAACTGTATAGACGGTGTTGTCGAGTATCGCGAAATCGAGGACCTGCCGGTCCTTCACGCCCCACGCCATCCGCTCCACGTCGAGGCCCGAGCGCGCGTCGAGGCGGCAAAGCCCCGCGGGCGTTCCGATGTAGATCGCCGATCCGATCAGCCGCGCGTCTCCGAAAATGCCTTCTTCCACCGGACGGAACCACCGCGTTGCGCCGGTTGACAGGTCCAGCGAGACGACGGTCCGGTGATCGTACACCAGCAGCGAGCCGTCGAACATGCCGACCGCTCCCGCCGGGTGCACGAACGCGTTTTGCCACAAGAGCTGCCCCGTATCGGCGTCCAGGGCAAAGACGCCGTTGTGGTCGCGGGGCATGAAGATGACCTTGTTTCCCGCCACCAGCGGTCGCGCCCCCCACGAGATGGGATACCTCCTTCTCCAGGACTGTGAACCGGGTCTCTCCTTCTGCAAGTACTTCGTGCGCGGATAGCGATGCGTCCATTCCAGCCTGCCGTCGCGCGCGTCCACGCGGGAGACAATGCCGGCGCTGGTGGCACAGTACACCGCCCCCTGGTGCAGTGTCACCGCGTTCCCGTAGATCCCCAGGTCGGCGGCGTTCTCAGGGGACCAGCTCGTGCTTCCCATGAACTCATCGGCCGAAACCAGGCATGTCCAGATCCTCGCCCCGGTGTCGGCGTCCATGCAGAAAAGAAAGATCCCATCCGCGTTGCGGCAGACGTCCACGACCTTGACCGCCAGCAGGTAGAGACGGCCGTCGGCGTATACGGGGTCGTTCAGAGGCCAATTCCTCAGGCCCCTTAAGGGCCGGGGCTGATCGCGCCATGAGCTGTCCTGCGCCGTCGACCACAGTTGCCGGCCCGTCCGGGTGTCGATCGCGGCGACATCAAAGGGGCAACCGTCGATGTACCCCCAACGCGTGTAAATGCGATCGCCGACTATGGGGGGACAATAGATTCCCGGGTGTCGCCTGTACTGCGAATGCGTGAACCGCACCGTCCGCTGCCACACGGGCGATCCCGGCTCGTCCGCGCGGTACCAGGCCAGAATGTTAGGGGAACTCACCAGCAGGCCGCCGTCGTGAAGCTGTATCCCCACCCGGGCGAACGGGAAGGACGTCATCAGCTTTTCGCCGAACATCCAAGCGGGACCATGCTGCTGCAAGGACACGGGCCATGGAGCGACAGCGGGAATCCTGACCAGTCGCCGGTCCAGGTCGGCCAGGCGCGGCGCCGGCTGGTCCCGGGCGGAGGCGGGAAGGCCGGCCTGCAGCCGCTCGCGGATGGCCCGCGCCGGTTCCGTCCCGCCCATCCACGGATAACGCCCCTCGGGATCCACGTCACGAAACGCCGCCTCGAATTCCTCGCGGCTCTCATGCTGGGCAAGCGC
>Ga0194113_10000562_pt1 | contig 48988 bp, 45 predicted proteins | sample TA2MahC200mmetaG_FD_146193 | JGI IMG/M metagenome (GOLD analysis project Ga0194113, IMG submission 146193) | Freshwater microbial communities from Lake Tanganyika, Tanzania - TA2015017 Mahale Deep Cast 200m | ecosystem: Environmental > Aquatic > Freshwater > Lake | place: Tanzania: Lake... | reverse complement strand
AGTTCAGCAATTTCGTTGTCAAAGAGCTCGATCGGATACTTGGGCTTCGGTCCAGGCATGGTTTGTTCCTCCTTGCCCAAAGTATACCGCCTATTTCGGAATCAATTTGTGCAATCCTGTACTAAGGCATATGAAATCGATAGAGATCACCCGGCGTTTCGTTGAATTCTATAAATCTCATGGCTATAGTGAGTTGCCACGTGCTCCTATGCTGGATGATTCGATCCCTATGTCGTTTGTGATGAGTGCGGGGCTGGTGCAGGTAGAACAATCTTTAGCCAATCAAAATGCTCGTGATGGTAATAGATACGTATTGGTACAAGATTGTTTTCGTCATTTTGATCTAAATAGCGTTGGAAAAGATAACCTTCATTTAAGTATCTTTGAAATGCCAGGTGCCTTTATGTTTGGCCCAAATGGCAAAGTAGATACCGTGAAACGTATGTGGACGTTAGCGACATCAATATTCGGTATTGATAAGAGGCGACTGTGGGCTTCCTATTTTGGGGGTGGGCGCGTTCGAAACACCCATCTTCCGGCGGAGGATGATGTATATGAAGCCTGGCTAGATGTGGGGCTATCTCCTGATCGAGTGGTTAATTTAGGGGTTGAAGGCAATTATTGGGTTCAGGGCAAAGGCATCGACGGAGTCGGTTCAACGAGAAAATGTGGACCGAATTCGGAATTATTTTATGATCGTGGTGAGGAGTATTCCTGTGGAGTTCATTGCCAGCCAGGGTGTAAATGTGGGCGTTTCGTAGAGTTCTCAAATTCACTATTTATTCGGTATGAGATCGATGGAGAATGTGATGGTTTGATTCCTATATCCGACCCATTTTCCGAAACCGTCATCGGTACGGAAAGGGTGGCGATGATTTTACAAGGAGAAGAGTCGGTTTTCGATATTAGAAGCTATTCGCCAATTATCGACACGATCCATCATTTCGTGGATATCGAAGGCGTAGATGATGCCTTAATTATTGCCAGTGAGCGAGTGATCGCCGATCATTTAAAGGCGCTTTATCTGCTAGTGGCTGATGGCGCGCCGCCTCCCGGCAAGGATGGCCGGCAGCGAATAATCAAACTGCTCATCAGGGGGGTGATCACAAGGCAACTGTTTCTGGGTATCAAATCTCGAAACTTTATTCTGGCAGTTTTAGATCGCATCGCTGAAGAGTCTCCCAAAGTGAAGCACGATCTAATAGTTCAGAAGCGAGTGGAAGAATATTATTGGGATCAATATAACCGTTTTGCGAGGACTGTGGATCGTGGTCAAGCTAAGTTGCTGAAGATATTAGAAAGAAATCATGGGGAAACATTGTCTGGTGCCCAAATTGTCGATCTGGAGAAGGTTGTTGGACTGCCGAGTTTGTTGACTGCAAAGATTCTTTGGGAGAGAGGCTTGCAGTTTCAAGAGCAAGAATATAAAAACCAGTTGAGACAATGGAAAAGCAGTTTGCTTGTAAGAGAATAGTGTTCGTTAGGTTGTGTTTTATACATGATCAACGATCTGCCAGAATATTTGCCGATTACAATCGTTACACGGGAGTAATGACATGAACACCAAGGTTACAAAAGACTCTAGCTCATCACAGGTTAATGCTTTTCAAGCCAGTGTTGACTCGGTCAGCGGTGTCTTGAATCTGCCAACGAGTATCTGGGTTCCGAATGAAGATGGAACCGCATTGAAAATTGCTGCTTCGGTTGGCTTGGCTAGAGCTTATGTAAAAAAAGCGATAATAAATCTAGATGAAGTCTCGGTTACGGGAGAAGCATTTCTCACTGGTGAAACAACGACGGTCTATGATATTCTTACTGATTCGCGGTGGAAGTACAAGGATTATGCAAAAGAAATGGGCTGGAAATCAGCGCTATGTGTTCCGATAAAATCTTATGGCAAGGTCATTGGCGTAATCAGTATTTATACATTCGTGAGTCGAGAATTTTCGGAGTATGAAAAACGTCTTTTAGAGCACTATGCTACTCAAATCGAATTGACCGAGTCTTATCGAAGACTTTTTATTATTGGTGAGAATATCGAGCGGTTGATTACAGAGGAACCGAAGAAGGTATTGAATGAAATTGTCAGAGATGCATGTGAGGTCACAGGTGCTGATTCTGCTGTAGTATATCCATTTGATCCTCTACGAGAGCAATTCTATGATATCGAAAGTGTCGCTGCTCATGGATTAATTGAACCTTTGAAACTAGAAGAAAGACCTCGTTCAAAAAAGGGTATGGCAGCGTTTGTGATGCGAGAGGGAGAAGTAGTTCGTGAAAACATCGAAGAAGAAGACCCCGAAATGTTAGAAACCAGTCCTTTTATCCGGCGTGAAGGGATTGCAGCATTCATGGGAATATCCCTTGTGGTTTCGGGGCAAAAGCTTGGGGTGTTATATATAAACTATCGAACTCCGCATACCTTTAACGAGGGGGAAAAAGAGATCATTCGGCTCTTTGCACATCAGGCGGCGATTGCTATCAACAATTCCAGGCTTTTCCAACAGGCAAGAATCAGGGCTAATGCATTAGAGACATTACATAATGTGGGACCTTATTTGATTTCCATTTCTGGTAAGCCTGAGGAGTTGGCTACAATCTTAAATCGTATAGCTGAGAGTGCTCAAGCTGTCTTGGGTACAGATCTGATCGATCTATATCAGTATCATCAGAGCCGGGATGAGTTTGGGTTGCCACCGATTCAGGTTGGCGAGCGATACGAACAATCTGTCGTCAAGGATAACATTTTAGTAGATGATATCTTGTATCAAATCGTTGTCCTTGAAAAACCTAAGTACACAGAAAATGCGAGGGAGGATGAAACGCTCACAAAGCCTTTTACAGCGGAGCGTGTTGATCAACCAGAGGCCAGGTTTGTTGTACGTGAAAAAATAGAATCTTCTGCTGCAATCCCGTTGAGAGTCGGAAGTGAAACTGTAGGTGTGATATTCGCTAATTTCCGAACCTCTCAGACTTTTCCGGACCACCAGCGCGAGCTGATTGAGTTATTTGCGAATCAGGCAGCTATAGCGATTAATAACTCTAGGTTGTACCAACAGCTCCATGATCGCGTGCAAGCGTTGGAAAAACTGCACAAGGCTGGTATGAGCTTGCTGTCGGTATCTGAAAGGAAAGGTCGCCTTGATAATATTTTAAAAGGGATTGCTAAAGCTGCTCAAGAGGTTTTGGGGGCTGATTTGATCGAACTCTATCAATACGATCAAAGCCGAGATGAATATTACCTTCCGCCTGTGCAAGTCGGTGAGCGATTCGATCCAAGTGTCGTAAAAACTGTAATCTATGAAGATGATGTTTTGCATGTCATAGTGAAACAAAGAAAGCCTCAATACTACCCAAATGCTCTAGGTGAAGAAAAACTGGTTGGTGATTTTGAAATACCTCGTCCTGATAAACCTTCTGCGAGATTTGTGGTTCGGGAACAAATAAAATCATCAGTTGCAATACCGCTTGTTATCGAAAAAGAAATAGTGGGGGTTATGTTTACAAATTTCAGGATTTCGCAAGAATTTTCTCGAGTTCAGAAAAACTTGATCGAATTGTTTGGACATTTTGGAGCTATAGCAATTCGGAATGCACGTTTATTCAAAACGATCCAGAAGCGATTGGATGAGAGGCTTTGTGATATTGGAACATTCCAAGAAATTACTGCGTCCATGCACAAGGATAAATTGGGAGATGTATTGAGCCTGATTGCCAATAAGGCTGTCGAACTTACTGGGGCGAAGTATGGGGGTGTCTGGTTAGTAAACAAGACCAGGACCGCATTGGAGTTTGGGGGTATAGCTGGTAGCGATCGCCCAACCACAGAACTGCCTCTATTGCCCATTGGGGAAGATAGTATTAACGGCTGGGTGGTTCTCAACGGGAAGTCATATTTTTGTGATGACGTATCCGACGATCCACACTATAGAGAGTGGTATAAAGATACACGTTCAGAAATCACTGTGCCTTTGAAATTTGAGGCGAGAATAATTGGTACACTTAATGTCGAGAGTACGGTGCTCAATGGATTTACTAAAGATCACCTTCAGCTACTCGAAGCCATGGCCGGTCAGGCTGCGGTTGTGGTGCAGAATGCCCGATTGCTAGAGCGCTTGAATATCCTGGATGACATCGGCGTCGAACTAACCGCCGGCATCCGCCTGAAAGAAGACGATATTTTAGAATTGATTCACAAACAGGCGCAAAAGTTGACTGGCGCGCAGGATATGTATATTGCGTTGTATGATGAAGATACTGGCATAATTCGTTTTGGTTTGGCGACAGAACATAACAAACGTGTAGAGACTGATGACAGGTATAGACCTCGCAGAGCTGATTTGAAGAAACGCGGCAAGACCGAAGACATTATCTTCACTCGGAAACCCCTTTTACACAAAACTCTGGGAGAGACACAGGCCTGGTATGCACAACCAGGACATGCTGAATTCGTCAGTAGAGCGGCTCCATCCTGGTTAGGTGTTCCGTTGCTAGTGGGGAAGAGAGTAATAGGAGTAATCGCAATCTATGATTTGGGGCAAGAATATGCCTACGATGAGCAAGATTTGCAGGTCTTCTCCTCGATGGCCAGCCAGGCGGCCATTGCTTTCGATAATGCGAATCTTTACTATGATATAAACCGCAATTTACAACGCCGGGTTGATGCGTTGGATGCCCTGAAAGCGATTGGAAGTATAATTACTTCGGATATCAAAAAAACAAAGTCAGAGATCGTCGAATTAACATTTGAACAAGCTCAACAATTGACCGGGGCTCAGGATTTGTATATCGCGCTCTATGATAATGAAACGGGGGAGATCAGTTTCCAGCTTGCTACAGAGAAAGGTAAACGCGTTCAATATAAATCTCGCATAGCGGATATGGAAAAGCGGGGTAAAACTGAGGAGATCATTTTTACTCAAAAGCCAATCCTACATAAAACACAACAAGAAGCAAATGACTGGTACGATCAACCTAGACGAGGAGAATTTATCGGGAAAATTCAACCGTCTTGGCTTGGTGTCCCGATGATAGCGGGAGCAAAGGTGCTAGGAGTGATCGCTGCTGTTGATTTGGAGCGGGAAAACGCATTTGATGAGTTGCACCTGGATGTGCTTTCTTCAATGGCTGCATATGCTGCGATTGCATTGGAAAATGCCCGTTTGTTCGAGGCTGCGCGCGAAGAAGTCATCGCAACCAAACAACTCGCCACACTGGGGACAGCCATCGCGGCGTTACAACATCGTATCAATAACACCTTCAATATCATCATCCCAAATGTTACTCGCCTGCGTTCACGCGTCGATCTGAAAGACCCGGTCATTGTCGAAATTTTGGACATCATCGAACGTAATGCTCGATACACCTCGCAGATCGTCTCCCGCATTCAGGAGCCTTTGAAAGAAGTTGCCAGAGTTGATGTCAATGTCAATGCCATCATCCAGGATGTCGGCATCAGGCTAGAAAAAGCCTGGAAAACGGATACGACCAAGCCGTTTGTTGCTATTGTCCTCGACCTGGATGAAACGATACCGATCATCCGTGCTCCCAGTGGACAGATTGCAGAAGTCTTTAGCAATTTACTGGATAATGCCCGCAAGGCCATGGCAAAAGGAGGAGAAATCACCGTTTCTAGTCAATTAAAAGATAATGTGATATATTCGAGAGTAAAAGATGCCGGCCCCGGCATACCACCACCCATCCAAGAGCGCCTATTCGAGAAACCTGTTCCCTCCCGTGATCCTGGCGGCGGAGCAGGGTTAGGGCTTTGGTTGAGTCGTTTAATGCTACAAAGTATCGGTGGTGACATATTTATCGAAGCAAGCGATTCATCTGGAACCACGATGTGTGTGACCATCCCGGTTTCTCCTTAAGGAAGGAGGCCACAAAATGAAAATCAGGATTTTGATTATTGACAGCGAACCGCGTTGGATTGATTTTGCCAGGAATGCTCTCGGCGCATTCGAGATTGTGGTTGCTCCTGACAAGAAAACTGCCATCGAAGAGCTTAAAAACAACCGGTTTCATTTAGTGATCGCTAGTTCAGGGTATCTGGAAATATTGGAAGAGATTTCTGAACGGTTCGATAAGCGAGTAGTTGTCGCCACTGTCATGCCAAGCAATGATGAGGCATTGGATGCTTACCGAAAAGGGGCAGTGCGGTATATTACGAAATCCTTCCAGCAACAAGATCTCTTCAATGACCTCAAAGAGTTAGTGCCTTTGTCGGGCAATTAGTTATCAGTAGCAGAGATGGAGGTCGAAATGAACAACGCGAAACCCCAATTACTTGTTGTAGATGACATTAGGGATTGGCGTACTACCATCAGCGGTATTTTGCAAGACAATGGCTATCAAGTAGATGTGGCTGAGTCGTTGGAAAAGGCTATTGAATTGCTGACGGTAAAAATTTATGATCTGGCATTGTTAGACCTGCGCCTGGATGAGACCAACGAAGAGAATGTTGATGGATTGGAACTTGCCAAAGTCATCAAGAACCGCTGGTCACATGTTAAGGTGGTTATGATAACAGGGTATGGCACTCCAGATATCTTGAAACAAGCGATGGAGCCGAGTGTTGATGGGACTCGACTTGTGGCTGATTATCTGCCAAAAGACGATACCGATAAGATAGTAAAAACCGTTCAACGCGTCCTCAGCCCAAAATAAAGGATTTTCCATGAACATGGGGAAGATATTAGTGGTAGATGATTTGCCTGACTGGCGCAATACGCTGTCGGGCCTTTTAGTAGATGGGGGATTCTCTATATGTACGGCTTCTTCTACTACAGAAGCCCTTCAGATGATCGAGGATGAATTCTTTCATGTCGCCTTGTTAGATGTACGACTGGACGAGTCGGATGAAGGTAATCGCGCTGGCATCGCATTAATGCATGAAATCAAAAAGAGGGAACCATCGCTTGAAATCATCATCTTGACCGGTTTTGCGGATGTGTCCATGATCCGGGAGGCGTTAAACCCCGATCATCGCGGGTTCTCCGCCGCATTTTGTTTCCTGGAAAAACAGGATATGGGTGATCTATTGACGCAAGTTAGAAGAGCCTGCGAAAAGTCGAAAGGTTATATCGAGCATTTGATCTCTCAGGGCGAAAATGAACTTGTAGAATTCAAATCCAGCATTCGCTGGGATTTTCAAAAAAAGAACATCAACAAAGATCTTCAAATTGCGATAGCGAAGGCAATTGCAGGCATGCTAAATCAAAAAGGGGGTGTTATTTTGGTAGGCGTGGATGACAATGGCAAGGTCTTAGGTATCGAGGATGATCTTCGGACGCTGCGAAAACCGACGATCGATGAATTTCAAGTTGCCATCACGGATTTAATTCGTAATTACTTTGGTTTGAAATATAGAGATTACGTCCGTGTTCGATTTGATTCGATAAACGGAAAACAGATATCTGTTCTGAAAATTGATGCCAGCCCTGAGCCGGTATACTTACTGGCAGGCGATGAGCCTCAATTGTGGGTAAGGATAGAAAACTCCACCCAGCGATTGAACGTTAAAGCAGCCATGGAATATATCAACAGCCATTGGGGTATGATATGACAGCCGATGTATGTAAAGTTTTGGTTGTCGATGATTTCGAGGACGTTCGTAAGACGGTGGCGGGCATACTCGGTGATGCCGGATACTCATTAAGAACAGCGGGCAGTGAAGAGGAAGCGATTAGTGTTCTTATGAAGGAAAACTTTCACTTCATCGTGATCGATATTCGTTTGCACGGACATGACGATGCAGATGATAGCGGGGTCGAATTGGCAAGAATGATCCGAGAAAAAGGAATACGCTCCAAGATCATTTTTGTCACGGGTAAAAAGGTTAAAGGAGAGCACTTTAATTCAGTTCTCGAATATGGTGTTATTGCCTATATCGAAAAGAATATTGGCTGGATAGATATTGTGCGGAAAACAATCGAAGAAAACTTCATGAAATTCGATGTATTTCTGTGCCACAATAATGAGGATAAACCAGCAGTAAAAGAAATTGCTGAAGAGTTAATAAAACGTGGCTTAAGGCCCTGGCTGGATGAATGGGAACTTCGCCCCGGCTTGCCCTGGCAGGAATTGGTCGAAGAACAAATAGAAGAAATCAAATCGTCCGCTGTATTTGTGGGTGAAAGTGGTTTAGGCCCATGGCAGGAAATGGAAGTAAGAGGACTTCTGAGTGAGTTTGTAAAACGAAAGTGTCCTGTTATTCCGGCAATGTTAAGTAACGCGCCCAAAAAGCCCAAGCTTCCTCTTTTCCTCCGTGAAATGACATGGGTGGATTTTCGCAAGGAGGATCCTGATCCTATGCAACGTTTGATTTGGGGAATTACTGGCAAGAAGTAATCAAGACTCAGGAGAATACTTTTCCTCCACCCACTCCAACCAGACTTGGCCTTATTCCCCCTGTTTCTCTAGCCCTTCCAACAATGACTCCTCCTCCCCTCTCACCCAGGAGGAGGACCTGTTTATCCCCCTCCCTGTTGCAATCTCTCCGCCAACCACATTTTGATCACCGACTGGCGCGTCACGCCCATCCGCCGCGCCTCCCGATCCAACCCGTGAATCATCCAGAGAGGAAAATCAACATTGACCCGCTTTTGCTCCAGGGCAGGGCGGCGAGCCGCTGAAAGGTCCAGGTCTTCCAGGATATTTTCAGCCTCGTCAAATTTTTGATCGAATTCAGATGCCTTCATACAAATCTTGCTCCTCTTCTCTCGACCTCCGCACGGAGAGGATCCGAATATTTCCGCCGCGATAGGTGATCACTGCTGACCAAAGCCGACCTTCGATTTGACCAATGACCAGGAATTGCTCTTCGTCGCTCGTTTTGGCCAGGATTTCGAGGTGACGCTCGTCATTCCACAGCGCTTGTGCCTGCTCGAAATTAATGCCATGTTTCTGACGATTCCTTTCACTTTTTGGGGGATCATATTCGAATGGCATGGTATAAAAATTATACCACACTCCAACCCCCCAACTGCAACATCTACAAAACCATCTTCCCCGAAATCCTCCACCTCGAAAGCCTGCGCCTGCTCCAATACGCCGGTGAACTCACCCCTGCCGAAATCTGATCACTGTATACTGATCACTTAAAATGCCCCCTCCTCACCAACCCAGCAACGAGGGGATTTAGGTTATAATTCAGATTGGAGGCAGCTATGACTTTAGCAGAGCAAATCCAAAAAGAAATATTGCGCCTGCCGTCCGAGAAACAACGCCAGGCGTTGGATTTCATCGCATTCCTGGGACAGCGTGCAGTAGAACAGCCTGCTGAAAAGCACCAATCCCTTCGCCAGCACCCCGCTTTTGGCTCGTGGCGCGGCCGTAAGATCGACGCGCTCGAATATCAAGATAAGCTACGTTCTGAGTGGGATGCTCGTCCGTGAACGCAGTCTTCGATACCAATATCGTCATTGATGCTCTGAACGGCATCTCCGAAGCGGACACCGAATACCGGCCTGGGTTCTAGTGCCGTGCCTCGTATCCCTCCGCTTGTTCCACCACGCTGATGAACTCACCCCCACCAACAACCCCTCCTCATTGCATACTCAGTAGTTCACGAAAGCGATCAGAATCCCGTCTCCGGGCACCCCGCGGACGGGTCTTGGATCCTTATTCGTGTACTGATGCTATAAACTGTCCCCCCTCCTCAACAACCCGGCAAGGAGGGGGCATCTTGTTTACTCTGTACCTGTCTGCCCCAACTCATAACCCCCTAACTCCTAACCTTCACCCTCCTACTTTGCATACTCCACCGCCCTCGTCTCCCGGATCACCGTCACTTTAATCTGCCCCGGATACTGCATGGTCTCCTCGATCTGTTTGGAGATATCGCGCGCCAGGTGGATGGAAGCCAGGTCGTCAATATCTTCCGGTTTGACAAAAATACGCACCTCGCGACCGGCCTGCAGAGCGTAGGTCTCTTTGACGCCCTCGTAGGTGTTGGCAATCTCCTCGAGAGCGCGCACCCGCTTGAGGTACTGTTCCAGACTCTCCCGCCGCGCTCCCGGCCGCGCCCCGGAGATGGCATCCGCCGCCTCGATGATCACCGCCTCCACGGATTCCTGCTCGATCTCATGATGGTGGGAAGCGATGGCGTTGACCACTTTTTCGTTGACACCATAGCGCTGGGCGAACTCAGCTCCGATCTGGGCGTGAGTGCCTTCCACGTTGTGATCCATGGCCTTTCCAAGGTCGTGCAGCAGCGCCCCCGCCTTGGCCGTCTCGACATCGGCGCCCAGCTCGGCAGCAATCGCCGCCGCCAGCTTGGCAGTCTCTACTGCATGAGCCAACTGGTTCTGGCCATACGATGTGCGGAACTTCAGCCGCCCCAACTTATTGAGGATCTCCTTGTGCAGACCAGGGACGTTGGCCTCGAAAGCGGCTTCCTCTCCCGCCTCTCGGATCACGCGCTCGACTTCTTTGGCCTCCTTCGAAACGATCTTCTCGATGTGCGCGGGGTGGATGCGGCCATCCAGGACCAGTCTTTCCATCGAGCGACGGGCGACCTCGCGGCGCACCGGGTCGAAGGATGAAATCGTGATCGACTCGGGCGTATCGTCAACGATCACGTCTACTCCAGCGGCGCGCTCGAAAGAGTGGATGTTGCGCCCACTGCGCCCGATGATGCGCCCTTTCATGTCGTCGGATGGCAGGGTCACACTCGAGGAGGTCACCTCCACAACGTGTTCGGAAGCCACGCGTTGGATAGCGTCGGCCACCAGCTTGCGCGCGCGGCGCTCGCCTTCTTCCTGCGCTTCGGCCTCGACCTGCCGGATGATGCGAGCCATATCATCGCGCGCTTCTTTTTCTACCTCCTTGAGCAAATATTCGCGCGCCTCATCGGTGTTCATTTTCGCGATCTGCACGAGTTTCTCCCTGGCTTCCTCTTCCATCGTTTCGAGCTTGTTGGCATGCCGATCCAGGGTACTCTGGCGCTTATTGAGCGATTGTTCCCGCTGTTCTAACCGTTCAGCGCGGGTATCGAGTTGATCGTGGCGTCGCTGCAGGCGGTCTTCCCAACGCGAAACCTCTGCCCGCCGTTTGGAAATTTCTTCCTCCGCTTCTTCGCGGGCTTTGAGCACCTCGTCTTTTGCCTGGAGTACGATTTCCCGGGCCTCTTCTTTGGCGTTGGCTAGAATACGATCCCCCTCTTCTTTCAACTTCAGGTTTTCTTGGCGAATTTGAAATGTCTTCAACAAGAAACCGATAGCAGCTCCCATTACCGCCGACACAATTGCAACAACGAATATTGGAAAGTTCATGATTAAGCCTCTTTTACAGGTTCATTATCTGGTAGCTTGAAGGAAGCATTCCTTTCGAGGGAGGAACGCTTCCCGGGCCGGGATGTCCATGATCTGGCTCTGGGTTGTTACCCGGACCCTAGGCGTGGTCTTGCTCCTCAGCCCAGACCCGTTCGACTACGGGCGCCGCAGTCGCATACTCGAACCCGCGGCGGGCTAAGAAAGCCAATAGTTTCCGTCGAAATTCGGGCCACTCCGGCGTGCGATACTTGCGGACGTTCTCCTTCGCAGCCCGGTAAGCGAGTTCCTCTTCGTTCGAATTCTGGAGGACCTCTGCGATGATTTCTCGTGCAATGCCTTTTTGGCGCAATTCGTTCTGCAATGCCCGCCGACCGCGCGGCCGAAACTCGGAACGGTTTTCGACCCAGCTCCTGGCGAAATCGAGATCGTCCACCAGTTTGGCGCGGCGCAGGCGTTCCACCACTTCTTCGATGACGCTTTCTGGCGTGTCATGTTCGACCAGGTTGCGGCGAATTTCGGCCTCGGCGCGTATGCGATAGCTGAGCAGGTTCAACGCCCGTTGATAGGCTTTTTCGCCAGCCTCTGCCTGCTCGAGCTGGCGAATCTTCTCGTCATCGAGTTCCTGCCCAACCTCCAGCCAGGCTGCCACAACCCGGTGAAGCCCGAATGCGTACTCATCGTCCAGATACACACTCACCCGATCAGGATTACGTTTTTGAACTCTTAATGCTGTGATTCTTCTTGCCATGGTAAATAATTACCAATTATCAAGTCTCGGAACGGATTTGCCCGAAGATAAGGTGTGTGCAGGGGGCGCGCCCACTGCACACACCCTTTTTTCGGGAACCTTCCTTATGGTTGAATAGCCAAAAAAATTAAACCGTGGCTAATCTTCAAGCCACGGTTGCGCGCTTCGCCAATCGAGATCTCAGTTTTTGTATGATGCTTTTCGCCGACAGGTTAAATGACAACCTGTTCGTTCAATATATTACGCAAAAGCTGCCCTTTGGTCTATTGTACTATATTGTTCTTATCCTGTTCCAAAACCTGTTTACAACCTGAGGGCCAGATCCATACACACCTGCATTGTCTGAGATCGAATTTCAAAGCCTTGGCCGCGCGCGAAAGATGAAAAAATAGATAGAAATCGCGCGGCGAGAAGAATTATTCAGCGGTCCAAGTGTCAATGTTCGAGCGGCATCAGCGGAAGCGGCAGCAGTCTTGCGCGGATGGTCGCTTCGATCTGCTCGGCCAGGCTCCAGTTCTGGCGCAGGAAATCTTTGGCGCTCTCACGCCCCTGCCCGATCCTCTGGTCTCCGTACGAATAGTACGAACCCCGCTTGCTGATGATCTCCATTTCGGCAGCCAGATCGAGCAGATCGCCTGCCTTGGAGATACCTTCATTATACATGATATCGAATTCCGCCGTTTGAAATGGCGGGGCAACCTTGTTCTTGACCACGCGCACGCGCGTGCGGCTGCCAACAACTTCCGAACCGATTTTGATGGTCTGGACATGGCGCACATCTAAACGCACAGAGGCGTAGAATTTGAGCGCCTGCCCGCCGGTGGTGGTCTCCGGGTTGCCGTAGACTACACCGATCTTCTGGCGTAGCTGGTTGGTGAAGATTACGGCGGTGTTGGCCTGTTTGATGGCCCCAGAGAGTTTGCGCAAGGCCTGGGACATCAAGCGCGCCATCAAGCCCATGTGGGCGTCGCCCATATCCCCTTCGAGTTCAGCCCGGGGAACCAGGGCGGCCACCGAATCGATCACCACCACATCCACCGCGCCGGAGCGCACCAACGTTTCCGTGATCTCCAAAGCCTGCTCACCCATATCGGGCTGCGAGATGAGCAGGTTCTCGACATCCACACCGCACGCTTCGGCATAGATCGGGTCGAGGGCATGCTCCATGTCAATGAAAGCCGCGATGCCGCCCATCCTCTGCGCCTCAGCGACGATATGTTGCGCGATGGTCGTCTTTCCAGAAGATTCAGGGCCATAGATTTCTGTCACACGGCCCCGAGGGATGCCGCCCACACCGAGAGCGATATCGAGCGAAAGGGATCCGGTGGGGATAACGTCCACATTCAGGTGGCGCGCCTCACCCAATCGCATGATTATTCCGTCTCCAAACCGTTTGGTGATATCACCTAGAGCATGATCGAGCGCGACTTGCTTCTCTTCGCTCACGGTGTAATCTTCTCCTTGTATATTCAAGTTCTAAAAGTATAACTGCTCAGCCATCGAACGGATTTACCCGAAAAAAGGGTGTGCGCACGCAAAGCGGCTACGCCCCCAGCGCACACCCTTTTTTCGGGAATCTCTCCGTTTGGCTGAGTAGTTACCTAAAAGTTTAACATGATTGTGTTGATAATGGAAGGCTATGATATTTGAATCCACGAAGTGACTACGAGTAGAGGATTCGGGGCGGCATATATGGGGTGCGTGTCCCTGCATTTGTGGTAGGATTGGGGGGGTGATTGTATGCAAAATGATGCCATTCGCTTCGAACACATCAAGGTAAAAGATTTACACGAATTCGCCGAGCGGGTTCTGAGCAAGTCTCGAAAAGGCCAATTCGTGCCCATCACCATGCAGCGCGCTATCGCTCACGCCAACAATCCCTACGCGTCCAGGAATGATGTTGGCCTGTTGGCAGCCTTCGATGCCAACGATGAAGTGGTGGGGTATTTCGGCATCCTGCCCCTGCTGCTGCGCAACAGCGACGACTACTTCAAAGTGAATTGGTTCACTACCTGGTTGGTTTCGGCGAAAGTGCGCGGGCGCGGGATCGGCGCGCAGTTGATGGCCGAGGCGCTCAGCCTCGATCAGGATTACTTGATCGTGGGCAGCGTCCACGCCCGGCGGGTTTGCCACGACTATGGTTTTTGGGAGCGCCCGCCGCTGATCTATTATTGGCTGGATACGTCTGGCATGGGACGCCTGAATCCCCTGATGTGGCTGCAGCGCGCCTGTCGCAAGTTGTTGTGCTTTTTGCGGATAAAGAGGGAGGTAAAATTACGGACTCCTTTTACTGGTCGCCTCGACAGTTGGGTTGGCCCTGTTCTAAAAAGAGTCTTCTACGCCCTCATCGGCGGCCCTCAGACGAAAGTTTTGGCTGGTATCCGCTTCGAGGAGGTGGATCAAATCTCGGGGGAGCCTCCCACCCCTCCCTCCCGTCCGCAGGCCGAACTGCACCGCGGCGTGGATGCGGTCAATTGGATGCTGAAATATCCCTGGGTGGTCGAGTCCGGCCAATCCATCACCGAAGAGATGGATTATTTCTTCAGCGACGCCCGTCCCATGTATCGGACTATCGCCGTGGAAGTCTTCTCTCCTGAAGACGAATACAAAGGCTTCGTCGTTTTTTCGGCATCCCAAAAGGGGAAACAATTCATGCTGAAGACGCTGGATTACCGCTTATCCAACCCCTCCGATGGGCGTTATGTGCTGGCTCTGGCGATTCATTACGGAAGAAAATTCCTGGCGGATACCATCGAAATCCCGGCTGAAGCCGCCGCAGATTTGCGCCCACGCCTTCTGGGGAAACTGCTCTTGCACAAGAAAGAACGCATCTACCAGTGCATGCCCAAGGATGACGATAGCCCCCTGGCGCAGGCCTGGGAAGTGCTCACCCTGAAGCTGGTTGATGGGGATATGGCTTTTTCTTGATCGCTCTACGTGATCACGTTTCACGTTTTACGTCAGCTATGAAAAACTTCCTCACACGAATACTTGACTTGATCGCCAAACTCATTCCTCTCTGGCTTTACCCAATTCTGATGAGACGGGATAGTATCGGCATTTTCTACCACGCCGTCTCCGATGAGCCGATGGAGCAGGCCCGCCATCTCTATCCAGTAGTGCCGGTAGCGCAGTTTGAGGAAGCCCTGGAGTATCTTCAGAATCGTTATCAGTTTGTCTCCTACGCGCGAATCCATGCCTGCCGCAAGGAGGGGAAAGCATTCCCTGCTCGCGCCGTTCATCTCTCTTTCGATGATGGGTTTTCGGAATGTTTTTCGGTGGTTCGGCCATTGTTGATCGAGCGTTCGATCCCCTGCACCTTCTTCCTCTCCACGGATTGGCTGGATAACTGCGCCATGTTCTACCGCAACAAAATCTCCCTATGCATCGAACGCCTGCGCCTCGATCCAGCGTCTGTTTCCAGCCTCGAAGGGTTGACGTCGGATATATCGAGGCCGGATGCTGTCATCCAATGGCTCAAAGAACTGCGCCTGCCCGACGAAGACATCATCAACGATGCTTGCCGATTGTTGGATGTAGATTGGGAGAGATTCCTCGCAGAATACAAACCATATCTGACGATAGCGCAGATTCGCCAAATGCACGCCGAAGGTTTCACTATCGGCGCGCATACCAAAACCCATCGCAAGCTGATGGATTTGTCGGATGCCGAGATCGAAGAGGAGATCGTCGAGTCCTGTCGGGCGATCCAGGAAATCACCGGTCAGGAGATCGTTCCCTTCTCCTTCCCTCACTCAGCTTTTGGAATTGACCGGGGCCTGCTGTTTTCGATTTTTGTGCGCTATCCCTTCGTGGGCTTATTGTTCGACACTAGGGGGGTCAGGAAAGATGAGAGCTTCATCGTCAACCGCGTGTGGGCGGAGCGACCGATCGACTCCCTCCCCCGAGGTCGGGCGAGGGTCGGGGGGGTCTTTCCACTCTCCCAGGTGCTGTACATCGCCTATCGAGAGGCCTGGGTGGATGGGGTGATGGAGTTTTTCAGAAGGCTGCGGAGAAGGGAATAATTACAGCCAATCAAGGCTCAAAGAAGGAATCAGGAGTGGACAGAGCAATCATGAATTTGAAGTTCTCATCGCCAGCAGTGCGTTTCAGGGTGCGTAAGACCTGATTGATCTTCGACTCGTCATCATATGGACCAGAAGCGTAGAACGGTTGGCCGTCTTTCCCGAATTCGATATTGCCTTCCCGTGGGTGAGCGTCGGGAGGATCGAGAACTCTATCAACGAACTGGCGTGTGAAATCTACGTGCGGCGTGAAGCCGTATCTTTTCGCGTATTCCATCGCGCCATAGATCAACTCATGCGCAAATTCTACTGAGCATTCTTCTGGCTCATAATTGCACATTTTCGACAGGTTTTGCTCGAATTGCCTGCGGGAGAAATCAGCGTTGGCGTAAGCATCTTTGATCCCCAGGCACCAGATATCTACCATGCAAACGCCAAAAATCACTTTATCTTCTGATTGCCGGCGAGCGACGACGACCGGGGTAATGCCGCTTTTTTGCCAATCCTTATAGATCCAGCAGCCGAAGATAGGGTATTCGCGGGCATTTTGGAGATAATAGCGTGGCCCGGTTATCTTCACCGGACGAACGCGTGAGATGGGTGTCTGGTAAGTTGCCTTGGGGATACGAGTTTTATCGTCCTGTTTGCGTTTTTTCTTTCCTTTAGCCATAAAAACCTGCCTTGCAGACCCCCAACAAATTGGATAAATCCACTTGCATTTTGTGGGGATTTCGACTATACTGTGTGTAATTGTGGGTAAAAGTGGCAAAAAGTGTATTGAATCTATGCAGACGCCGGGCTTCCGGCGTCCTGCCGTTAATGCAAAGTTAGAACATATGTTCCTAGGACAGTACCGCCACACACTTGATGAGAAAGGACGCCTGACGATCCCGGCGCGTTTTCGCGAGGAGTTGTCCGGCGGCGCATACCTGACCCAGGGTTTCGATCATAACCTACGCTTACTCACCGAGTCATCCTTCGAGGCAATCTCTGGAAAACTCAGCCAGATGAAAACCACAGACCCGACCACTCGTGATTTGCGCCGCTTGATCTTCGCTGCCGCCAGCCAGGTTGACTTCGACCAGGCAGGGCGGATACTGATCCCTCAGTTCCTGCGAGAGGTGGCCAGCCTGGAGAGCGATGCTGTCATCGTTGGCGTTGGCGAGACAATCGAAATCTGGTCTCCAGGGGCATGGGAAGCTCAAGTCATGCGGCTGAGAGATGTGGAGTCCAACTCCGAACGCTTTTCCGAGCTAGAACTCTAGGTTTTCAATGGATGGTTCATTCGATGGTTCATTCGATGGACGAACTATCCAATTGTCGAACCAAGATGCACGAACCTGTTCTTTACCAAGCAATTATATCAGCTTTGCGCCCCCGTGACGGCGGTTTCTATGTTGACGGCACCGTAGGAGCAGGCGGCCATGCCTGGGGAATCCTGGAGGCCAGTTCGCCCGGCGGTAGATTATTGGGGCTGGATGTAGATCCTCAGGCATTGGATCAGGCCCGTGAGCGATTGTCCCCCTTTGGGGATCGCGTAACCCTGGCGCAGGCCTCCTATACGACACTGGGCTTGCAGCTCGAAACCCTGGGGTGGGATTCCGTTCAAGGCATCCTGCTCGACCTCGGGGTTTCGTCCCTGCAGCTCGATACCCCAGAGCGGGGCTTCTCCCTGCGTCTAGACGGCCCCCTGGATATGCGCTTCGACCCTCGAGCCGGGATCTGCGCCGCAGATTTAATCAACAACCTGTCTGAGGACGAGTTGGCCGATTTGATCTACAGTTATGGAGAAGAACGCCGGTCGCGGCAAGTGGCGCGAGCGATCGTGGCTGCCCGTCCTTTGCAAACCACTGGAGAATTGAAAGAAGTTGTCACGAAAGTGGTTGGCAAAGGGCAGTCTCGCGTTCACCCCGCGACGCGCACATTTCAGGCGTTGCGCATCGCCACGAACGAAGAATTGAAAGCATTGGAGAAAGTTCTCCCTCAGGCGATGGCTGCGTTGTCTCCAGGCGGTCGTTTGGCAGTGATTTCATTCCATTCATTGGAAGATCGCATCGTCAAGCGCTTCTTTCGTCAGGAGAGCATGGATTGCGTCTGTCCGCCAGAACAACCGCATTGCGCCTGCAACCACCGGGCTGTGTTGCGGCTGGTCACCCGAAAGCCGATCCGCCCAGAACAGGCCGAGATCGCTGCAAATCCCCGAGCGCGCAGCGCCCGCCTCAGAGTAGCCGAAAAACTATGAGCATGGCATGAGACTTGCAAGGTTTCGAAGCGATGGATCGTGTGCAACAATTTACTCAAGCTTATTCACAAGCCCCGTGGCGAAAACAGCTTCAGGGGATTGGCATCTTTTTGGTCGTGTTGGTCGTGATTCTACTGGCCGCCAGCGTTTTCGTGAGCGTCACTGCGAAAACGGCGGCCTTAGGAAAAGAAATCCAACGAAATCGGCAAGAGATCGAAGAACTGGAGTTCGAGATTGCTAACATGGAATCGCAATTGGCTATATTGACTTCAGCTTCTGTGATGAAACAGCGCGCCATAGAGATGGGCTTCCGCCCGGCGACATCCGAAGAGATCATGTATATCCATGGTCCCGGCTATATGGGCCGCGATCATGTCGAATTGGCCGAACCAGCCCAGCCTACCACGGCAACTGCGCCGGTCATATCTCCAGCCTTCACTCAATCTTGGGTGGATTGGCTCGCCCGGCAATTTCGAGCTCCCCTCATCCCTCTCGCGGAAGCAGGGCCATGAACGAAAAGCACAGTTTACGCTACGCCAGCATGGGTCTGGCATTTGCTCTGGCAGGGCTTGTGATCACCACTCGATTGATTCAGATTCAGGTCGTATCTCCCAACGCGGAGATTCTGAATTACGAAGCGCTCGATGGAAAGGAGTGGGATACCCTTGTCCCCGCTCGTGGGGATATCTACGACCGCCACGGCCACCTGTTGGCTGGCAGCCAATTGATTTACGAGGCGGCGCTCGAATTGGACTACGTACGCAACCCTACCACGATTGCGCTGGCTGCCAGCGTCGAGTTGGGGCTTGATTATCATGAGGTGTTCCTCGAGGCCAGTCAGAATCCTAAGGATGCCCCTTTTAAACATATTACATTGGACTACTTCGTCCCCTATGACAAAGCGCAAGAGTTGCTGGAATTGAAAGACCAGTTGCGCGAAGACCCTGCGAAGGCTGGCGAGAGTGAGGATGGGATCCCCCATAGCCTCTCTGGTTTAGTCATCACGCCCCGCCTGGATAGAAGCTACCCGGAAGGCGATCTTGCATCCAATGTTCTAGGGCTGGTTGACAAAGAAGGCAATAGCCATAACGGGATCGAGGAACATCTTCAATGGCTTTTATCTGGGGTGAAGAAAGAAGAATATGTTTCCGCGGACCCCTTTCTGGCGATGGATATACCGGAGATATACGATGGCGCCAGCCTGGTGCTCACCATTGATCGTGAAATCCAGGATACAGTCGAAGACATCCTGGATGTCCATTTGGAGAAGACCGGCTCTTATGCAGGCAGCATTATTGTGATGAATCCCAGAACGGGCGAGATTTTGGCCATGGCTTCCAGGCCGCGTTTGGATCTAAGCGGTGAATGGAAACTCGATGAAGTCTATCAGGAGGGGCAGGCTTTCAACATGGCCATTGACGGGTATGAATCTGGCTCGGTCTTCAAGATCATCACCATGGCTGCGGCTTTAGATTCCGGTGTGGCTACACCGGATACTCCATATACCGATACGGGCGGCCTCACCGTAGAGGGCTGGACGATTCGCAACTGGAATGGTGGAGCCTGGGGCCCTCAAACGATGACGACTTGCATGGAACATTCTTTGAATGTCTGCCTGGCCTATGTTGCTACAGAAATGCTTGGGCAAAACCGCTTCTATGAATATATCAGAGCTTTCCAATTTGGGCAGCCGACAGGCATCGAGTTAGCCAGGGAATATGCCGGGCATGTCCGTTTCAACAACGATGATAATTGGCACCTCATTGACCTGGCTACGAATTCCTTCGGACAGGGCATCGAAGTCACTCCCGTGCAGATGCTGCGGGCGATTTCGGCTGTGGCGAATGATGGTAAGATGGTCACCCCACATATTTTGAAGGCTGTTATCAATCGCGGGCATCAATACACCATTGCGCCCGAGATCGCAGGGTCGCCGATTTCGGCTGAGACCGCCCACACGCTTTCGGCGATGCTGGCGCAAATCGTCGAAAGCGAATCCTACACCGACATGCCAGAAAACATCCGCGTAGCTGGTAAGACTGGCACAGCGACGATATACAACAGCGGTTTGACCAACGCCTCCTTCGTGGGGTGGGGCCCGCTGGATGATCCACAATTCATGGTTTATGTCTGGCTGAACAAACCCACCGTTTCCCAGTGGGCGTCTTTGATGGCCTCCCCAGCTTTTGTTGACGTGGTGGAGCGGTTGATGGTCTTGATGGACATCCCCTCCGATAGCGTGCGCCTGAGCATGGCCGATGGATAATGTGAAGTAGATGTTGACTCTGGCTGATCTTCTCAGTGCTCTCATCAATCAGCGGCCTGATTGGGCGAATCAGGTGATTTCCGATGCCGTTGTGGATTCTCGGCAGGTGATCCCCGGCGCGCTTTTCGTAGCAATTCCTGGAGAGCAGGTTGATGGTCATGATTATGTGAAGGATGCCTTCGATCGTGGGGCCAGCTTCACGTTAGTGCAACGCGATTTGCCGGAAGGCATTTCCGTGTTGGATTTACGTGGACGCCCACAACTCGAACGTTCGTCAATTCCGGAGGCGCCCTTTGCCCTTCGTGTGGAAGACACGCTCAAGGCATTGCAGCAGGCGTCAGGTGCCTGGCGCCGTCAATTGGATATCCGCGTAATCGGCATTACGGGGAGCGTTGGTAAATCCACGACCAAGGAGCTGATTGCCTCAGTACTGGATCAACGTTACAGCACCTTGAAGAACCCTGGCAACATGAATAATGAAATCGGCCTGCCTCTCACGTTGCTGCGGTTGAGCGATGGGCATCGCCGCGCTGTGTTGGAGATGGGTTTCTACGTACCCGGTGAAATTGCTTTTCTCTGTGATCTGGCCCAACCGCACATTGGCGTGATTACGAATATCGGCACTGTCCACGCTGAGCGGGCCGGCTCCCAGGAAGCTATCGCCCGGGGAAAAGCTGAGCTGGTCGAAGCCTTGCCCCCGGCGCCCGAAGGGGTTGCCATCCTCAACTATGATGACCCTCTTGTCAAGGCGATGGCGGAGAAGACACAGGCGCGAGTCTTCTACTACGGCCTCGATCCCCAGGCAGATGTATGGGCCGACCAGGTCGAGGGTCTTGGGCTGGATGGCATCCGTTTTCGCCTGCATCATCGCGGCGAGATCCTGCATCTGCGGGCGCCGTTGATCGGTCGTCATTCTGTTCATACTGTGCTCCGGGCTGTGGCCGTAGGGTTGAACGATGGCCTCACCTGGGAAGAGATCATCAGCGGGCTGCGCTCAGGACACACGCAGTTGCGATTGGTGGCTGTGCGCGCCGAGAGCGGCGCTCTGCTGCTGGATGATACCTATAACGCATCCCCGCAATCTTCGATAGCGGCTTTGAATCTGCTCGACGAAATGGAAGGACGAAAAGTTGCGGTGTTGGGCGATATGCTGGAGTTGGGCCCGTATGAAAAAGAGGGGCATTGGAAAGTAGGTCTGCGCGCCGCCGAAGTCGCCGATGTGATCGTAACGGTAGGCGAACGCAGCCGCCATATCGCTGCCGCGGCTCGTCAGGCTGGCTTCCCCAATCAGGAACTCGTCGAATTCGAAAACAGCGATCAGGCCATCGAATATTTGTGTGACCGCTTGCTGGGAGATGACGTTGTGTTAGTGAAAGGTTCACGGGGTATGCGTATGGATCGCATAGTGGCTACCCTGGAGGCGCGCCGATGACCCAAGCTGCTTTGACTCTGGCGTTAGCCGGCTTCAGTTTCTTGCTGACCGTGATTTGGGGGCCGCCTCTGTTGCGCATTCTGCGAAACTTCAAGCTGGGCGAGTTGATCCGTCTGGAAGGCCCGGAGCGGCACTTCTCGAAATTGGGCACACCAACCATGGGCGGGGTGATGATCGTCCTGCCCGTCGCGTTGATCACCATTTTGTTGAATGCTGCTTCCTTGCTTGGCCCAACCGAGGTGCTTGGATTGTCGGTGTTACTGCCTCTTGGGGTGCTGATCCTGTTTTCTTTGATCGGCGTCGCCGATGACTGGCAGAGCCTGCGCGGCCACCGCCGTGGTGAAGGGATGCGCGCTCGGACGAAGTTCTTTTTGCAATTGATCGTGGCTTTTGGCGCGTCTTACGGCCTGTACCATTTTCTCGACGCGCCGCATCTCTACATGCCTGGTTTCAACATAGATTTCACGGTCGGCCTGTGGTATTTCCCCATTGCCATGGTCCTCATCGTCGGGTTTTCCAACGCAGTCAACCTGACCGATGGCCTGGATGGTCTGGCGGGATTGATCTCGGCGACAGCCTTCGCAGCTTATGGCGGCATCGCTGTTTTGCAGGGACAGGTATACCTAGCGCATTTTTGTTTTACATTAGTTGGCGCGTTGTTTGGTTTTCTATGGTTCAACGTCCATCCAGCGGAGTTGTTCATGGGAGACACAGGCTCCCTGGGCCTGGGTGCAACATTAGCAGTCGTTGCTCTAATGACCGGCCAATGGGCGGTCTTGCCCATCATCGCCATCATCCCGGTGAGCGTCACTTTGAGTGTGATGATCCAAGTAGGTTATTTCAAACTAACCAAGCGGTTGTATGGCGAGGGCAGGCGGGTCTTCAAGATGACGCCTCTGCATCATCACTTCGAGCTTTCTGGCTGGAGCGAGACGCAGGTGGTGCAGCGTTTTTGGTTGATTAGCTTGATGGCTGCCATGATCGGCGTGGCGCTTTCGGTGGCGTGAGGAAGCAGATGGACTGGAACGGCCGTCGAGTGTTGATGATCGGTGTTGCCCGCCAGGGGATAGCCCTGGCGCGCTATCTGGTCGCGCATGGCGCTCGTGTCCTACTCAATGACCGCCGTGAGGCCGATGAGCTCGTTACGGCGCGCCAGGATTTGGCCGATGCGCCCGTCGAATGGGCTTTGGGCGGCCATCCTCTGGGATTGCTGGATGATGTTGATTTGGTGTGCGTATCGGGCGGCGTGCCATTGACGCTGCCTCTGGTTGTGGAAGCGCAAAAGCGAGGTCTGCCTCTCTCCAATGACTCACAGATTTTCCTGGAGGCTGCTCCTTGTAAGGTGGTGGGCATTACCGGCTCGGCGGGGAAGACTACCACAACATCGCTTGTCGGTCGCATGGCAGGGGAGAGTTGCGAGTTAGGAGTTAGGAAGTCAGGTAGTGTGCAACCCCTAACCCCTAACCCGCCTCCCCTAACCCGCACATGGATCGGTGGCAATATCGGCAATCCGTTGATTTCGTCTGTGGACGAGATGACCGACGCCGATTTGGTGGTGATGGAATTGTCCAGTTTCCAACTCGAATTGATGACCCGTTCCCCCGATGTAGCTGCGGTGCTCAATGTAACGCCAAATCATCTCGATCGCCATATCACCATGGAGGCCTATACGGCTGCAAAAGCTCGTATTTTGGATTTTCAACGCCCGGGCGATGTGGCTGTTCTGGGGCATGATGACCCTGGAGCCTGGGGTTTGTTGGATTCCGTCCGGGGGGATTTACTCACCTTCGGGATGGCGCGCCCACCTAAAGGTCGGGTTGGGACCTTCCTGCTCGAAGGCTGGATCACGCTTTGGGAGAGAGAATCTCCTCGAAAACTGCTTCCCACAGAAGCGATCCAACTGCGAGGCGAGCACAATTTATCGAATGTGTTGGCAGCATGCGCAATCGCCGCGGCGATCGGAATCCCGGCAGACGCCATGAGAGCCGGCGTCGAGAAATTCCGGGGCGAGCCCCATCGTTTGGAATTCGTGCGTTCCTGGGGCGGCGCCGATTGGTACAACGACTCGATTGCCACCGCCCCAGAGAGGGCTATCGCGGCGATCCGCTCGTTCGATGAGCCGATCGTGCTTCTGGCCGGCGGCCGGGACAAAGACCTCCCCTGGGCGGACCTGGCAGCTTTGGTGCGCCAGCGAGTAGACCATCTGGTGATCTTCGGCGAGGCGTCAGCAATCATCTCTCGCGCTATGGCTGCGGCAGGCCCGGCTGAGCGGCCGTATACACAGACGGTTTGCCAGAATCTACGGGAAGCAGTAAGCGCAGCCGCGCAGGTCGTCGAGCCCGGCGAGGTGGTGTTGCTCGCTCCCGGCGGGACGAGTTTCGATGAGTTTTCGGATTTCGAAGAACGAGGAGAGTGCTTTCGAAAATGGGTCAACGAGTTAATGTAGCCGCCCCCAGTCAGGTAAAACGACTGGGGAAAACCTGGTCTTCGCCGCGCCTGAATATTGATGTGCCTCTGATTCTGGTGGTGCTCACTTTGATCGGGTTTGGCCTGCTGATGATGCATTCCGCCAGTTGGGATCCTTCCATGTTGGTATCCAAGGAAGAAATTGGCATCAGTTCACCCACTTATCTCTTTTACCGGCAGCTTCGCTGGCTGGGGTTGGGTTTCGTAACCATGATCCTCCTGACCTGGCTGGATTATCACTATTGGCATTATCTCTCGATCGGCGCGATGGCTGTCACGCTGATAGCGTTGATCGCTGTGTTGCTTTTTGGCGAGCCGATGAATGATGTCACGCGTGCTTTTCGAGATGGATCGATTCAGCCCTCGGAGCTGGCGAAATTCGTCATCGTGATCTATCTATCTGTGTGGTTGTACGCCAAGCGAAACCAGTTGGCCGATGTGGGCTATGGATTGATCCCCCTGGCAGCTATCGTTGGGATCACCAGCGGTTTGATCTTGCGTCAACCCGATTTGAGCGCCGCAGGCATGGTGATGATCTTAGGCGGTCTGATGTATTACCTGGCCGGCAGCGATGTTATCCAAACGGCGTTTCTATTCCTGGTCGCCGGTCTGGCGGGTTTTTTGGTCATCCTCTTCAACCCGACGAATAACGAACGGGTGTCGTATTTCAAAGAAGGTTCGAAGAACATCCTTGCATCCTCTGACCATGTGAAGCACTCGACGGTGGCGTTTATGCGCGGTAAATGGTTTGGTGATGGCTTTGGTCATGGCACAACCAAAATGACAACTTTACCTTTCCCTCACACAGATAGCGTCTTTGCCGTCGTTGGCGAGGAGACGGGGGTGTTGGGAGCAACGATTGTAGTTATTCTCTTTGCATTATTGTTCTGGCGAGGATTGGTCATTGCCAATCGCGCTCCAGATGGTTTGGGGGCGCTTTTGGCTGTCGGGCTGACCATGTGGATCACTTTGGAAGCTTATATGAACATGGCCTCGTTACTGAACCTGATGCCCTTTGCTGGCAATTCCCTGCCGTTTTTCAGCATTGGCGGTTCGAATTTGGTGACGACGATGGCGGCGCTGGGTATCGTGCTGAATATTTCACGTCTATCGGAGCGCAAACAAGAAGAAGAATCACGGAGGACTTTCGGTGCGATTGTTAATCTGCGCAGGCGGGACCGGCGGCGGCGTGTACCCCGCCCTCGCCGTTCTGGAAGGGCTAAAGGCGGAAGGCGGAGAGCGGAAGGCTGAAGGCGGAAATTCCTCCTCCGCCCTTCATCCTTCCTCCCTTCGGCTGCGCCCAGGGCAAGTCTTCACCCTTCCTCCTTCCGACCTCCTGTGGGTCGGCGGCGAAGGTGGCATGGAGGCTGACCTGGTAGCTCGAGCGGGCTTGCCGTTCGAGGCTATTCCCGCGGCAGGTATGCACGGTGTTGGGCTGCGGGCCATGCCTGGCAATCTGTTCCAGATGGCGCGCGGGTTCATCGCAGCCCGAAAAATATTGCGACGATTTCGCCCCGAGGTGATTTTTTTTACTGGAGGCTATGTGGCGGCGCCTATCGCTTTGGCTGGGTCGAAGATACCTGCGGTCCTCTTTGTCCCAGACATCGAACCGGGATTGGCTTTGAAGACATTAGCCCGTTTTGCGGATCGAATTGCCCTGACCACAGAAGATTCGCGCTCATTTTTCCCGAAGCATCGCGGCGTCGTCGTGACTGGTTACCCTACCCGGCAGGAGCTTCTATCCTGGAATCGAGAGCAGGCCCAGAAGGTCTTGAATTTACAGGCCGATTTGCCGACGTTATTGGTGTTCGGCGGCAGTAAGGGCGCCCGCTCGATCAACCGGGCTTTGTTCCCGGCTTTGCCGGAATTGCTGGCCGAAATGCAGATCATCCATATCACCGGAGAATTGAACTGGTCCGAAGTCGAGCAGGCTCGCCGGGGACTCGCTCCGGAAAAAGATCAACGCTATCACCCCTATCCATACCTGCACGCAGAGATGGGCGCAGCCTTCGGGGCAGCCAATCTGGCTCTCTCTCGAGCGGGCGCATCCAGTCTGGGAGAGTTGCCTCTCTTCGGGCTGCCGGCCATCCTGGTGCCCTATCCCTACGCCTGGCGTTATCAGAAGGTCAATGCCGAATACCTGGCGCGGCGCGGAGCCGCCGTGATGGTAGCTGACGCCGAATTGCCCGAGAAGATCGTCCCTCTGGTTCGTGATCTGATGCACGATGAGGGGCGCCGCGCGGAGATGCGCAAAGCGATGCTGTCGTTGAACAAACCTGAAGCGGCGTTATCTATCGGCCGTTTGTTGGCCGAGTTGGCAGGCGCCGATGCAATGAGAGGAAGTAACTGATGATTAGTCTTGCGGTGGTCTTTTTTCTCTTTCTATTTCTCTTTGCTTTTGTTGGAGCATTGAGGGGTTGGGCTAAAGAGATGCTGGTCACATTCAGTGTTGTGCTGGCGCTGTTCATGATCTTGATTGCGCAAGATTATCTAAGAGTATTGATTGTGCCGTTCAAATCTTTGGAAGTAGCATATGGATTTGTCAGCGAGGGAGAAACGGCCGATGTCGTGATCCTTCCCCCGGAAGAGGTCAAGCCTTTTAGCCAGCTCAACGCTGACGCTCAAAGCGCATACCGCCGCCAATTTTGGATTCGAACGTGCATTCTGGGTGGGTTGGTCTTTTTCGGCTATCAAACACCTACGCTTACGAAGCTGGGTGGTTCCATCCGCAGAGATAAAATTCAAGATATTCTATTAGGTTTTGTTGTGGGCGCTTTCAACGGGTACTTATTTGTCGGAACGATCTGGTCCTATATGCACTCGGCTCATTATCCATTCGAGCCATATATTATTGCGCCGAATAGCAATGACCCTCTGCTTAGTACGGCAACGATGTTGATCAATGCCATGCCCCCAATTTGGCTGGGGATTTCTCCTGGAATCTTCGTTGCAGTTGGTCTTGCTTTCTTATTGGTTCTGGTGGTGTTTATTTGATGGCGCACGTGCACTTTGTCGGGATCGGTGGTACAGGCCTGTCGGCCATTGCCCGTGTGCTGCTGGAGAGCGGATACACGGTCAGCGGCTCCGACCAGGAGTACTCCCCCCTGGCGCAAGCGGTCGAAGCTGCCGGGGCTGAAGTCTTCATCGGCCACCGGGCTTCGAATGTAAACGGCGCCGATCTGGTTATCCGATCTTCGGCGGTGCAAGATGATAACCCCGAAGTGCAGGCCGCCCTCGACGCGGGAATCCCTGTGCTCAAGCGGGCTGATTATCTTGGCCATTTGATGGAAGGACGACAGGGCATTGCGGTGGCAGGTTCTCATGGTAAAACCACTACCACGGCGATGCTGGCCTGGGCGCTGACTGCCCTCGACCAGGATCCCTCTTTCATTGTCGGCGGCGTGGTGATGAATCTGGAGACCAATGCCCGCGCCGGCGAAGGCCCCACCTTTGTGATCGAGGCCGACGAGTATGATTATATGTTCTTAGGATTGAAGCCCCAAATCGCCGTGATCACCAATGTGGAACACGATCACCCCGATATATTCCCCACCCCAGAAGCGTTCCAGCAGGCCTTCCTGGATTTTGCGAGGATTCTGCCTCCCGATGGGATTCTTCTGGCCTGTGGAGATGATCCCGGCGCCAGCAAAATCATGGCCGTAGCGGCCAATGAAGGGCGCCGGCGGTTGAGCTACAGCGTCCAATCACCGGACTATGATTATTACGCCGAAAATATCACGCTCAATCACCACGGCGGCTCCGACTTCGATGCCTGCCGCGCCGGTAAAAGGATTGCTCAGATTTCCCTGCAAGTTCCTGGCAAGCACAATGTCGAAAACGCCCTGGCCGCTCTGGCGGTGGTTGACCTGCTGGGGTTATCCTTGACGGATGCCGCTGGGGCGTTGAATGAATTCCTTGGGGTTGGGCGTCGCTTTCAAGTGCTCGGAGAAGTTGCTGGCGTGACCCTGATAGACGATTACGCCCATCACCCCACCGAGATTCGGGCCACATTGGCCGCTGCCCGGGTTCGATATCCCAATCGCAGGATTTGGGCGGTCTGGCAGCCGCATACGTATACGCGAACTAAAACGCTCTTCGATGAGTTCGTCGCGGCTTTCGATGACGCTGATCGCGTATTGGTGACCGAGGTATACCGCTCCCGAGAAGCCTTCGACCTAGATTTCTCGGCTGAACAGGTTGTGCAGGCGATGGATCATCCCCATGTTCGATTTACATGCTCCTTAGCCGATACAACCGCCTGTTTGTTGAATGATCTTCAAGCCGGCGATGTAGTGCTGGTGCTCTCGGCTGGAGACGCCATCCGAATCAGCCAGGATGTGCTGGCATCGTTGTCGGATGAGAAAAAGCATCGTGATGGATCGCGAGTGAGGATGACTCGATGACCAAGGCAAAACGTACATTCGAGGCCGAAACTGTGACATTATCGGCGATACGCCTGGAAAACACATCGCAGACAGCCAGCGATTGGAAATCGAGGCTGCCTTGCGAACCCGATGCTTCGCTGCGCTCAACACAGGCGCTGCGTCGGTCGAAAACTCAATCCACGAAAGTGGATTTCGTAAGCCCGCCTCGAATTTATTCGATGGCTGAGTTGATAGACAAGATTATCGAACGAATCAAGGTTTTATAGCATACGATGTTTCCTGCTGCTACCCTGCCTCTCGAAAGCCTGCATTCCGTTTTTGGCGAGACGATGCAAACGGATGTGTCTTTGGCGCGCCATACGGCTGCGCGCGTGGGCGGCCCCGCGGATGCGGTGGTGACAGTGAACTCGGTGGATGAGTTGGCCTGGGCAGCGACTGAGTTAAGGGCGTTGGAAGTTCCTTTCCTGATTCTGGGTGGAGGGTCGAATGTGCTGATTAGCGATGCTGGCGTGCGGGGCGTGGTGGTGCTCAACCGGGCGCGCCAGATCAGCTTCGATGACGAGGGCGCGCCTCCCACGGTCTGGGCTGCCTCGGGGGCCAATTTGGGGAAAGTAGCCCGGCGGGCAGCCTCACGCGGGCTGTCGGGCCTGGAGTGGGCCGCGGGGATACCTGGCACAGTCGGCGGCGCGGTATTCGGCAACGCTGGCGCGCACGGTGGTGATGTGGCTGGCTGCCTGATTATGGCAGAAATCTTGCATCAGGATGGGAAGTGGTCGCAGTGGTCTGCGGAAGAGATGGGTTTCGCCTATCGCTCCAGCCGCTTGAAGCGTGAGCCAATCACGGCGACGATTTTGTCGGCGCGCTTTGCGTTGGCTCATCGCCCTTCGGATGAAATTCAGAAGAAGATGGACGCGTATGCTGCTTTCCGGCGTCGCACACAGCCCCCTGGGGCCAGCATGGGTTCGATGTTCGAAAACCCCCCCGGAGATTTCGCCGGACGTTTGATCGAAGAAGCCGGTTTAAAGGGCGCCCGCGTCGGAGATGCCGAGATCAGCCCAATGCACGCCAACTTCTTCATCAATCACGGCGATGCTACGGCGGAAGATGTTTTCGCCCTGATCGAGTTGGCCCGAAAGACCGTTGCCGAGAAATTCGGCGTGGAACTGGAACTGGAGATCGAGCTGGTTGGAGAGTGGTAGTTGGATGTTGGAAGTTGGATGTTGGATATTGAAAAGTGTCTATGGTTATGAATAACAAACTTCGAGTAGGTGTGATTTTCGGGGGGCGCTCTGGGGAGCATGAGGTCTCCTTGATGTCGGCGCGTTCGGTATTGAGAGCGCTCGACCCCGGAAAATATCAGGTCACGGAGATCGGCGTCACCCATGAGGGAGCCTGGCTGGTTGGGGAAAATGTGCTCGATAGCTTCGTGGCCGGTAAGTTCGATCACCTCACTCCTGTGACCATGTTGCCTGATCCTACTCGCCATGGAATATATGCTGTCCATGAGGCCGAAGGAAGGGAAACCCTCCAGCATCTTCAAGACTTCGATGTGTTCTTTCCCGTGTTGCACGGCACCTTCGGCGAAGATGGCACCATACAGGGGTTGTTCGAGATGGCCAATGTAGCTTATGTGGGCGCGGGAGTGGTGGGTTCCTCAGTTGGCATGGATAAAGGCGTCTTCAAGGCGGTGATGCAAGCCAATGCAATCCCGGTCGTCGAGAGCGTGGTCGTACTGCGAAGCGAATTCGAGGAAGGCATGGAGCAAGTGCTCGATCGGATCGAAGCGATGTCGGCTTATCCCATTTTCGTCAAACCCGCTAACATGGGCTCCTCCGTTGGGGTGAGCAAATGTCACAACCGCTCGGATTTGATTGAGGCGCTGATGGAGGCGGCGCGCTTCGACCGGCGGGTGTTGGCCGAGAGAGGCGTCGTTGCGCGGGAGATCGAGATCAGCGTCTTGGGCAACGATAGCCCTCGGGCTTCCATTCCCGGCGAGATCCGCCCCACGGCCGAGTTCTATTCGTATGAGGCCAAGTATCACGATGAGCGCTCGGAGGCTTTCATCCCCGCAGACATCCCTGCTGAGATCGGCGAAGCGATGCGTGCGGCAGCCGTGCGAGCTTACCAGGCGATAGATTGCGCTGGGATGGCGCGAGTTGACTTTTTGTTGGATAAGGAGAGCGGCGAGTTCTATCTGAATGAGTTGAACACGCTCCCAGGTTTTACACAGATTAGCATGTACCCCAAGCTGTGGCAAGCCAGTGGGCTGTCATACCCAGAGCTGGTTGATCGCCTGATCGAGCTGGCCCTGGAGCGACGCGCGGAGCGCGACCGTATAGAATGGCGCTATGAACGCCCGAAGTGATCAATTGTCAGTAGTTCACGAAAGCGATCAGGAGCCCGTCCCCGGGCGACCCGCGGACGGGTCTTGGATCCTTTTTCGTGAAGCACTGATTGTAGGAACTGATGAAAAGTAAGAAGCCTCAAACCCGGTCGGAAAGGATCCGGGCAAAACGCCAGAGTGGCATCAAACCCTCTGCGCCCAGGCGACGCCGCAAGCAGAGCGGTTCAGGTCGCGGGATTCCCCCGGTGATGGTGCGCGAGGTTCGCACAGCCCACCCGGCTAGGCGCCCCAAGAAGAAGAGCAAACTCGTCAAGCGCCGCTTCGATATCGCTCTGCCAACCCCTGGCGTGGAAGTACGTTTGCCTTCCTTGCCCACGGTTCGGCCGGGTTGGAGATTGCTTTCGAGCTTGTTGGTATTGCTGCTCTCGGCTGTGTTGTACTACATATTCAACTCGCCGATGTACCGGGTGCACGAGGTGCAAATGGATGGCCTGGCCCGATTATCGTCTGACACGATCAGCCGCTCGTTACTCGTGTACAACCGGTCGGTTTTCATGATCGAGCCGGAAGTATTGGAGGATCGAATTATCAATATTTTTCCTGGTGTGGTATCGGCCTCAGTGCGGGTAGGATTTCCCGCTATCGTCGAGGTGGAGATCGAGGAGCGCGAGCCTGTGATCGCCTGGGAGCAGAATGAGGATGTTCACTGGGTAGATGCGCAGGGGATGGCTTTCCCCCCGCGCGGGGAAGCGGAGAATCTGGTTCGGGTCCTCGCATCAACCTCGCCCCCCGCGCCGTTCGTCCTGGAAGAGGTCGAATCCACAACGGAAGGAGATGAAACCCTCAGGGCGTTCATGTCCCCCGAAATGGCAGCGTCCATCATCGCTTTGAGCGGCATTGCACCCGATGGCGTCCCCCTCGTGTTCGATGAGCGACACGGTTTTGGATGGCGCGATCCCGGCGGCTGGGATGTTTATTTCGGCGCACAAACTTCGGATGCCGCCATGGCGACGAAACTGGCGATTTATGAGGCTGCTGTTCAGCGTTTGAGTGAAGAGGGTATCAGGCCAACCCTGATTAGTCTGGAGTATCTTCATGCGCCGTATTACCGCATGGAACAATGATGAGTATGGAGACGCCGATTATCGTTGGAATTGATGCAGGCACCACCAAGGTCTGCACTTTGGTCGCCCGGTTGGAGGACGACCAGAAGTTGCGTATTTTGGGTGTGGGCATCGAGCCTGCCAAAGGGATGCGCAAAGGCACGGTGGTAGATATGAATGCGGCCGGGCAGGCGATCGTGCGTTCGATCGAGAAGGCTGAACGGACCTCTGGCCTGGAGATCGAAACAGCCCTGGTGAGCATGGCGGGTTCGCATGTCTCCTCGGAGAACAGCCGGGGGGTAGTGGGAGTCGCTGGTGGAACGATTGATAACGGGGATGTTTTGCGGGCAGTGGAGGCGGCTCGCGCAGTGACCATCCCTCACAATCAGGAGTTGATCCACGTCATCCAGCGAGGATTCGTCGTGGATGGGCAGAACGGCATTCGCAACCCGGTGGGAATGCATGGCTATCGGCTCGAGGTAGAAACCCACGTGATCACTGCATCGGCAGCGACCGTGGAGAATCTCCGGCAGGCGGTTTCGGTGGCGGGCGTGCGTGCCAGTCAGTTCGTGCTCAATCCTTTGGCCTCTGCGGAAGTGGTGCTTTCGGAAACCGAGCGGGAGATGGGTGTGGTGATCTGCGATATCGGCGGCGGCACGACGGATATGGCGGTATACATCGAAGGCGATGTGTGGCACACCATGGTTTTAGGCATCGGCGGAAATCATATCACCTCCGATATCGCTCATGGATTGCATTTGCCTGTGAATCATGCTGAAGAGATCAAGTTGCAACATGGCTACGCGCTCGAATCTCAGATCGACCCGGGGGAGGCTTTCTACATTCGTCCCTTTGGAGAAGACAAGCCTGTGACGATCAACCGTCGGGAGTTGTCCCATATCATCGAAGCCCGCGTCGAGGAGATTTTCAGCCTGATGATGCAAGAGATCAAGCGCTCTGGATATGACGGCTTATTACCCGCCGGGATGGTGTTGACTGGAGGAGTCAGCGCCCTGCCGGGCATCCGCCAGTTAGCCAAACAAGTGCTGGGCATGCCAGTGCGGGTCGCCCAACCAGATGGGCTGCTCGGCATGGTAGATCAGTTACATTCACCGGCTTACGCCACCAGTGTGGGTTTGCTGCGTTGGGCTGTATTGATGAGTGAATTCGTCAACACGTTCGATCATCGCCGCGCCCGCCCAATCCGCATAAAAAGCGATGTTGATTGGAAGAAGATGAGCGGTTGGCTGCGCCGGTTATTGCCGTAAGTGTTTATTTTAAGGTTACAAAAATGTCTAGTTTCGAGACGTTTGGTAAAATGGACAAATCTTTGTGAAAATTTCCTTGGGCGCCGAAGGCTGACCCGCTTGATCGTAGAGGAAATATCCGAAGGATGAGTCGAGGAGAATCCGAAAATGCACACAATGAATCAACCCGAGTCGTTTGCCCGCATCAAAGTGGTTGGTGTTGGCGGTGGAGGCTGCAACGCCGTCGATCGAATGATTGATGAAGGCTTGCAAGGCGTCGAATTCATCGCGGTGAATACAGACGCCCAGGCGTTGGCGCTCTCACGCGCCACGACGCGCGTTCGTATTGGTGAAAAGCTGACGCGCGGCCTGGGTTCGGGAGGCGATCCTGAAATCGGGCGCAGGGCTGCCGAAGAAACTGCCGAAGAGCTTTACAATGTGCTCAAGGGTTCCGATATGGTCTTCGTTACGGCCGGGATTGGCGGCGGCACGGGCACAGGCGCTTCCCCAACGGTTGCGCAGATCGCTCACGAGATTGGCGCACTGACGATTGGCGTGGTCACCCGGCCCTTCACATTCGAGGGCGCACGCCGCATCAAATCGGCAGAAGTTGGGATAACTGAGCTAAAGCAGCGCGCCGATACGTTGATCGTCATCCCTAATGACCGCCTGCTGCAAATCGTGGATAAGCGTTCTTCTTTGCAAGAGGCCTTCAAGGTGGCTGACGATGTCTTGCGACAGGGCATCCAGGGCATTTCGGAGCTGATCACCATCCCTGGTTTGATCAACCTCGACTTCGCTGACGTGCGCACGATCATGTCCGAAGGCGGGGCAGCCTTGATGGCTGTTGGTACGGCATCGGGTGATGATCGCGCTCGCGATGCCGCAGAGCAGGCCATCTCCAGCCAGTTACTCGATATTACGATAGACGGGGCTCGCGGCATCCTCTTCAATGTGACCGGCGGCCCAAGCCTGACCCTCTTCGAGGTCAACCAGGCTGCCGCCATCATCAAGGAGACCGCTCACCCCGATGTCAACCTGATCTTCGGCGCGGTGATTGATCCTGATATGGACGAGAATATCCGCATCACCGTCATTGCCACCGGCTTCGAGCGATCAGGGATGCCGCGCAATATTATGGAGCGGGCTGCTCGCCCGCGTGAGCTTACTCCTTTGAAGGAGGAACAAGCGGAATTCCGGCCGCGCACATTGAATACAGAAGATTTGGATATCCCCACCTTCTTGCGAAACCGGGTGCGCTCCGATAGTTAGCTGCATACTGGTTTTGTAACTGCTCAGTCATCGAACGGATTAGCCCGAAAAAAGGGTGTGCGTGGGGGTGCTGCGCACCCCTACGCACACCCTTTTTTCGGGAATTTCTCCGTTTGGCTGAGTAGTTACCTGGTTTTTTACAAATCGTAGTAGAGCTAGAGATGGCTGGCCCTCCTCCCAGCGATCTCTGAATGTCTGTTTACCCTGGGCTCCCCGCTACTGCTTTCGGGCGGGGAGCTTGGGTTTAAAGAAGTAGTACCTCGGAAGGCTTGCACCTACCGATCAAGCGTGCTACAATGTGCTTTCTAAAACCGCCATATGCAGGGATGTCAATAGAGTATACCCCCATATATGGGGGTTAGGAGTGGTGATTATGCTTTGCCCATACTGTCAGAATGAACATTCACGAGTGATTGATACAACCAAAGAAAAACACGGTGGTGTACGCCGTCGCAGAGAGTGTCTCCACTGCGGCCAACGTTTTAGTTCCCACGAACGTCCAATTCTGGCGCCACCCCTGATCATCAAAAAGGACGGCGCCCGGGAAGAATTCGATGGCGAAAAACTGATGCGAGGTATTCGGATTTCATGTGCGAAACGCCCCGTCTCCGCCGCCGACGTCGAGCGGTTGGCGGGGGAGATCGAGGTCTCCTTGCAGGCCATGGGGAAGGCGGAGGTGTCTTCGCGGGTTGTAGGGGACATGGTTATCGCCGGGTTGAAAGAATTAGATCATGTTGCATACATCCGTTACGCGATTGTCTATTTGGGGTTAGACGACCTGGCCTCCATTCGCAAAGAAATCGATCGTCTGCTCGAGACGAGTTGATCGGATGAGATTTCAGCAGGGGGGAGTGTTTTCGCCAGGCTTTCGTATTCGTCTGAGGAGTGATGGATGATTTTAAATGAGGTAGACACAAAACAAATCCCGCCGCTGCCTGAAGGTTCTCGCCAGGTGGAGTTATCAGAAAATGCTTCTCAGGTATTCGCGCGGCGTTATATGCGCCGGGATGAGGACGGACAACCCATCGAGACAGTAGAAGGTACTTTCTGGCGCGTGGCTTATCATATCGCGGCTGTCGAGCAGAGATGGGGCGAGAACCCCTTTCAGGCGGCGCGCCGCTTCTATGATCTTCTTGCCGAAAAACGATTCCTACCCAATTCTCCCACCTTCACGGGGGCGGGCACACCCCTGGGGCAATTGGCGGCCTGTTTCGTGCTGCCGCTCAGCGACGATATGGGGCGTTGGCATGATGGCATCTTCCAGACTTTACGGGATGCCGCGCTGATTCAGCAGACCGGCGGCGGCAACGGCTTCTCCTTTTCGCGCCTGCGCCCAAAGAATACGCTGGTCAAGACCTCTGCCGGAAAAGCCACCGGGCCGGTGGGTTTCCTGCGGGTTTATGATAAAGCCTTTGGTGAGGTAGCTCAAGGCGGCGCACGACGCGGCGCCAATATGGCCGTCCTTCGCGTCGATCACCCCGACATCGAAGAGTTCATCACCTGCAAAACCGATGAAGATGCGATCACCAACTTCAACATCTCCGTAGGGATCACGGATTCCTTCATGCAGGCCGTCGAAAATGACGATTGGTGGGATTTGCGCTTCCCGGATGTCGAATGTGCGGACTATCGAGAATTCAGTGGTACGATCGAGCAGGCGGAAGCGCAGGGGATTCCCATCAAAGTTTACAGGCGGGTTCGGGCGCGCGAGTTGTTCGATAAGATCGTCACCCAGGCCCATCATAACGGCGAGCCGGGGGTGCTCTTCTTGGATGCAGCCAACCGCGCCAACCCTGTTCCGCACCGTTATGTGCTCGAGGCGACAAATCCCTGTGTTTCCGGTGAAACGCTGATTTATACGAAGGATGGCTTATTCCGGGCGGATGAGCTGGCTGTGGCAGGCGCACCGGTATCCGCTACTGTTGATACGCGCTTCGGAACAGAAGTATTCCAGCGGGCGACGAGTGTCTTCCACACCGGAGAGAAGGCCGTTTATCGCCTCATGACCCGCCAGGGGTACGAAGTGCGCCTTACGGAAGATCACAAGGTTATGACCGCGCGCGGCTGGGTGAAAGCACGTGATCTGTGTCCCGGGGATCTCGTTCACATCTTGAATCACAAAGGTGGGTTTGGTAAATCTGGTACGCTGGAAGAAGGCCGTGTGCTCGGTTGGTTGCTTGGCGATGGGACGGTTAACGTAAATCGTGCAGTGCTTTCTTTCTTCGGAGACGAGAAACGCCAGTTGGCGCCTGTTTTTGCTGAATTTGTCACTAACCTGATCGAAAATCCTGCACAACGACGGCCTTACCCCGTTGGCGTGACCTATATCGAGGAGCGCGATGAGGCGCGAATTTCATCTGAGCGATTGCATCGTTGGGCTGTGAAGTATGGAATTACAAAAGAACACAAACACCTGGTTCCGCCTGCCGTTCTTGCGGGCAGCGAGGCCCTGCAACGTGGTTTCCTCCAAGCGTTATTGACTGCAGATGGCTATGTCAACGATGGCGGTGATAAAGGTTGCTCTGTTCGTTTGAGTTCCAGTCATTTGCCCCTGTTGAAGGGGGTACAGCAGTTGCTCTTGAATTTTGGCGTTGCCAGCCGAATTTACGAAAACCGCAGGTTGAGCGGATACCGCCCCATGCCTGATGGCAAGGGCGGCGCAAAAGATTATCTCCACAAGGCGCAGCATGAGTTGGCAATCAGCAAAACCAACTTGACCCGTTTTGCTAATGAGATCGGCTTTCTGACGCAGGAAAAACAAAACAAACTGGCGAATTATCTCAGCCGCTTGACGCGCGGGCCTTATAAAGAGCCTTTTATGGCCACTGTGCTTGGCGTAGAACAAGACGGTGTAGAGCCAGTTTTCGATCTACATCAACCAGGAACCCATTCGTTCATTGCCAATGGCGTCGTGGTGCATAATTGCGGCGAACAGTTTTTAGGCAGTTACGAGAACTGTTGCCTGGGCTCGGTCAACCTGGCGCAACACCTGGGGCCAGGTGGTTCTGTAGATTGGCTGAAATTACAGGATTCGGTTGAGTTAGCGACGCGCTTCCTTGACGATGTGATTGACGCCAATGCATACGTCCCCGATGTGCCAGAATTGAGGGAAACCGCCCTCAGCACCCGGCGGATTGGATTAGGCATCATGGGGCTTGGAGATTTGATGTATCACGCCGGCATCCGTTACGGTTCGCCGGAGGGACAGGAGTTCGCTGCCCAGGTGATGGAGTTCGTGCGTTATCATGCTATGCGCACCAGCATCGAGCTGGCGAAGTCGCGCGGCGCATTCCCGGTCATTTCGGGGAGTATCTATGACCCATCGGATATGGCGTGGGAGCCGCCAACTTCGATTGTGCAATACCAACATGATTGGGGTCGCCCAGCCTTGAATTGGGAGGATGTGGTCGGAGGCATCCGGGAACACGGCATCCGCAACGCCGCCCAGACGACCATTGCGCCCACAGGGACGATCGCTACGGTGGCTGGCTGCGAGGGCTATGGCTGTGAACCGGTCTTCGCGCTGGCTTATATCCGCCATGTGGATGATCATGGCCTGGATTTGGAACTAACTTACACCAGTCCTTTATTCGAGAAAGCGCTGGTCGAGGCCGGCCTGGAAGAAGATGAGCGAGGACAGATCATCGAGTTGGTATTGGAAAGCGGCACGTGTCAGAATATCGAGATGCTACCTGAACACTTGCGCGATACCTTCGTGGTTTCGCAGGATATTTCAGCGACCGAACATGTACGGATGCAGGCGGCTTTACAGGCCTTTGTGGATAACAGCCTCTCGAAGACGATCAATTTCCCCGAAGACGCCATGGAAGAAGATGTTGCCAAAGCTTATAAACTGGCCTGGGAAATGGGCTGCAAGGGCATCACGGTGTATGTCACGGGTTCGCGTCAAAAGGTTGTCCTGGAGACTCGGACCACGGTAAAGGAGAAAGATAATGGCGGCGAGGACATTGCCCCCGAGGAAGCCCTGTTGACCATCTGGCATGAAACCAAGAAGCCGCGCCCTCGCCGATTACAGGGCTACACCTATAACGTCAACACGCCTCTGGGCAAAGCCTTCGTGACGGTCAACGAAAATGGCGGCGAACAGCCTTTCGAGGTCTTTATCAACACCGCCAAGGCCGGCTCAGATACCGCGGCTGTCTCGGAAGCGATTGGTCGCCTGATTTCTTATACGCTGCGGCTGGCTTCTCCCATCGCGCCGCGTGAGCGCCTGTACGAGATCGTGCATCAGCTCTCTGGCATTGGCGGCGGTCGTCCTTTGGGTTTTGGGCCGAATCGGGTGCGATCTCTTCCCGATGGCGTCTCTCAAGCGTTGCGTGAGTATCTGGGGAACTCTCTCGAAGAATATACCTGGCGTGAAGCCGGTCACGATCATGGGCAGGAGTCTGCTGAACGCTCGGAGTTGGCTCTCGGAAATCAAGAAGAATCTCAGCCTGGTTCCTTCGAGATCGGCGATCTATGCCCAGATTGTGGACAGGCAGCCCTGGTCAGCGAGGAGGGCTGCAGGAAGTGTTACGCCTGTGGGTATAGTGAATGTTAGAAAATGAAGAACCGAAATCCAGGAAATCACGAATTCCTCTTCCTGCCTGCTTTTCCGTTCCTGGCAATTTACCGAATCGCTTTCGAAGCCTCCCACAAATCGTCCATCTCTTCCAACGTCAGATCCCCAAGGTTGCGCCCCTGGCGGCGGGCGGCAGTTTCGATTTGGATAAATCTTTCCCGAAAGCGCTCGTTCGCCTGCCGCAGCGCGCTCTCGGAGTCTATCGTTAACCAGCGCGCCAGGTTGACCACCGAAAAGAGCAAATCCCCCATCTCTGCGGCGCGGGCTTCGTCATCCGCCGCGGCGCGGATTTCTTTGGCCTCCTCGCAAACCTTGACGATCACCCCCTCGATTTCAGGCCAATCGAAGCCGACCCGGGCAGCCCGTTCCTGGAACTCCTGGGCCTGGGTCAGAGCAGGCAAGGCAATCGAAACGCCATCCAGCAAACTTTTTTCGGCCTCGCCATTTGCCCTGCGCTCCTCGGCTTTGAGCTGCTCCCAGTTCCTGAGCACCGCCTCTTCCCCATCCACCTGCAAACCAGCAAAAACGTGAGGATGCCGGTAAATGAGCTTGGCGCTGATCATGCGAATCACATCGGCGCTGTTGAAATCGGTCTCACTGACCATTTGCATGAGCATGGTGAGAACCAGTAGCAAATCGCCAAACTCCTCCTGCATTTTCGAAAGGTCATCGGCATCTATCGCTGCCAGCAGCTCGTAGGCTTCCTCCATCAGATGCGGCCGCAAGGTCTGAAGAGTTTGTTTCTGATCCCAGGGGCAACCCTCCGGGGCGCGTAGATGCGCCGTAATCTCTTGCAAAGACTCGAAGGAGGTATGCGGCCCAAGGGGAGGCAGATACAACGTAGTCAGCATCCCGATGTGTGGGCTGCGGTCTATTTCGAAAAGAGACAAATCTTCAACGATGACATCCTGCGTCCCTGCGCCATGAACCAGGCGGACAGGGTGTTCATCGGGGTAGAGATTCATCAGGGTAAGCTTGACTTCCGAGGCGATATGACCAGCGTAGATTTGGGCGATCAGCGCAGGCGCATCGGGCGGGAAGGGAGGGTGGTGCCCGCGAACCAGGGTCAGCGCATCCACGAGGGAGGTCTGCGGCAGGGGGTCCAGCCCCAGGGCGGAGAACATCGGCCCGAGGAAACTGAGACCCTCTACAACATAGACCGGTAGTCCCTCCTCTCTTGCGCGGCGGTAAATCTCGGGGGCGGTCGATTCAGCCACGAAAGGATGTCCCGGCACAGCGTAGATCACACCGTCTGGCCTGCGCCCCAAGGCGATGATCTCATCCACAATCTGGGCGTAGACTTCTTCGAACGATGCGCTTTCCTCGTACAAGTGATCGAAATCATGCGCCAGCAGGCGAGCAGGAAATCCATCCGCCGCAGGGTGCTGTCGCGTGCGAAGAAAAATCTCGGACGCGTTTTCGAGGATATGCCAGGCTTCGCGTGTGAGAAGTTTCGGGGAGCCAGGGCCAAGGCCGAGAAGCGTGATGCCAGGAGTTTTCATGTGCGGTCCCTTAATTAAATGCGAAACGTAATGCGCAAAACGTAAATTTACGCATTACGTTTTACGTTTCAGGAAAAGACTAACGCTTGGTATAGGTGGGCGCCTTGCGAGCACGCTTGAGGCCAGGTTTCTTGCGCTCTTTCTCGCGTGCGTCACGAGTCAGGAAGCCGCCTTTACGCATGGTGGGTTTGTATTGGGGGTCCATTTGCACCAAAGCACGCGCCAGGCCTAATTGAACGGCATCGGCCTGCCCGGTGACGCCGCCGCCTTGCACCCGCACGCTGACATCGAGCGATGCACGTTGACCAACCAGTTCCAACGGGCCGAGGATGGTCTCTACATCACCAAGGCGCGGGAAATAAGCTTCCAGCGGCTTCTCATTGACGATAAACTCGCCGGAACCGCTCACCAAACGTACTCGAGCTGTACTGACCTTACGACGTCCGATTCCTTCGTAGTATTGATTTGCCATAATTACTCCTCACTCGAAGGTAGAATATCTTCGATGGGTTTCGGGTTCTGAGCTGCATGGGGATGATCGGGTCCAGCGTAAACACGCAGTTTCTTCATGAGCAGACGACCGTAGCGATTGTGAGGCAACATACCCCAGACCGCTTTTTCGATCACACGCTCAGGATGTTTTGCGAGCAAGCCGCGCAGGTTGATAGATGTCAGGCCGCCAGGGCGTCCACTGACTCGATAATACATCTTATCTTCCAGCTTGTTGCCGGTGACGCGGATGCGCTCAGCGTTGACAACGATGACGAAATCGCCAAGATCAACGCCGGGGGCAAACTCAGGTTTGTGCTTCCCAAGCATCACCGAAGCGATTTTCGTTGCCAAACGTCCGAGAGTCTGATCATTGGCGTCAACCAGAATCCACTCGCGATTGATATCTTCAGATTTTGGATAAAACGTTTTATACACGGTGTTTTCTCCGTCTTTGTATTCCAATAGTTGAGTTCACTGAAAAAACGCCGAGAGAAGAGTGCGGTGCGGTATATATGGGGGTGCGTGCTCCGCACGCGCCCCCATATATGCCGCACCGGTACCTCTGTTATGCGTTTTTTTCAGTGGAATCATTTATTATTCTCGCGGGTACTTCACCTCGACCAGGGTGAGTCCCTGGGGAGGCGCCAGGCCTTGGATGGGTAGCGTTTGTGGGGTTTCCAGATATCGGTGAATATCCTCTACAAGAAGGACCCCCTGACCTGCCATCACCTGCGCATGCACCAGCCGCCGAATCATATGATAGAGAAAAGCGTTCGCGGTCACCACAAATACCAGATCGTCGCTTGCACGTTCGCGATGCCAACTGGCCCTGGTGACTTCTCGAATAGTGCATCCCCCAGCCCGATGCGGGCTGCCAAAGGCAGCGAAATCATGCACACCCAAGAATAATTCCGCGGCGGCCTGTAGGCGGTCTAGCGCGGGGGTAGGCCAGACTCTCCAGGAGAAGCGCTCCTCGAGCGGGTTGCGTATCGGATCAACGAGAAGACGGTAACGATACGTGCGGGAGATAGCGTCATAACGGGGGTGAAAATCCAGGCTGCACTCAGTGATATGTCGCACTGCTGCATCGCCAGGGAGCAGCGCGTTGAGCGCATTCTGCAAATCCTCAGGTGTATGACGCCAGGCCAAGTCGAAGGCCAGCACCTGTCCCGTGGCGTGTACACCCGTATCGGTGCGTCCCGCCATGGCAATCGATTCGCCCGTCCAACTCAGCTTATGCAAAGCATCCTCGACGACGCCCTGCACCGTGCGCAACTCAAGCTGCCGCTGAGATCCGTAGAAATGGGTGCCGTCGTAGGCGAGAATAACTTTGTAACGTGCCATTTTCAGTGATCAGTATAGAACACCGATCACTCTTCGACCAGCTCTAAAATGACCATATCGGCCGCATCGCCTTGCCGGGGGACGGCCTTGACCATACGGGTATACCCACCAGGGCGGCTTTCGTAACGAGGCGCAATCTCCTCGAACAGCTTGGCGACGAGTTTTCCATCACCCAGACGGGCGGCTGCCACACGGCGTGCATGTACTGCAGCAGCGCCTTCCGCGCTGTTGCCGCGCTTCGCCAACGTGATCAATCTTTCAGCCGGGCGGCGAATATGCTCGGCTTTGGCGCGCGTTGTTTCGATGCGTCCGTTCGAAAACAATTGTCTAATCATCGTCCGGCGCAGGGCCGTACGCTGGCCTCGATTTCGGCCAAGTCTTTTTCCAGCTATCTTGTGTCGCATTTCTGCTCACTCCAATTCCAAATCGTCCAAATCCTCGTCTTGAAGATACGCTTTTTCGACCATCTTGTCTCGCAGTTCCAAAAGGCTCTTCACGCCAAAATTCCGGATAGACAGGACTGCGTCATCGCCCTTATCCATCAATTCGAGGATCTCACCGATCTTGGTAATCCCGGCGCGTTTCAGTGAGTTGAATACACGCACCGAGAGATCCAAATCCTCGATGGGGGTTTCGATGACCTCTTCACCCAGGCTATCTTCTACGACCTGTTCTTCTACCAAAACAGCCAGGGATTCGGCGCTGACGCCTGCCAGATGCTGCAAATGCTCCATGAGCAGCTTGGCGCTGGTGCTGAGAGCAGTTTCAGGCTCGATCGTGCCGTCCGTCCAGATCTCCATGGTGAGCTTATCGTAGTTCGTGCTCTGTCCAACCCGAGCAAAGCCGACATCATAATTGACGCGCCTGACCGGGTTGTAAATCGCATCCACAGGAATCTCACCAATGGGAAGGCGACCCGAGCGATGGTCAGCAGGGGAATATCCCCGGCCGCGCTGCACCGTAAATTCGATCTCCAACGGCGCATCGCGATCATCCACAGTGAAAAGATAAAGCTCAGGGTTGATAATCTCGACCTCGGGCGGCGCGATGATATCGGCAGCGGTAACTTCACCCGTACCATGCACTTCAAGATGCATCCGGGCGGTATCCACATCATGGAGAAGCATGCGCAGTTTCTTAACCTGCAGCATCACATAGATGACATCTTCACGCACACCCGGGATATCACGGAACTCGTGATGAATATCCGCAATGCGAATAGATGTTACTGCGGCGCCTTCCAAGGAGCTAAGCAATACGCGTCGTAAAGCGTTGCCCAAGGTGAGACCGTAGCCACGCTCCAGCGGGCTGATTGCATATTTGCCGTAATTTCGAGATTCGGCTTCTCGCTCGATTTTCGGCGTAACCATGTTACTTATTCCCAACACAAGTCGCCCCTCCCATTTTCTAATATTCGAGGTTTCGTGTCGTTTCTTGTCACGATTTTACTTACCGTCGTGAGTAGTACTCAACAATGAGCTGCTCATTCAAGTTTCCGTCTATCTCGAGGCGCTCGGGCAAGCGGAGGACATTGCCCGTCAAAGCCTCTACGTCACGGCTCACCCACTCTGGAACCATTCGTTCTGAAGCCTCAGTTCGAAGATCCTTGAAGTAAGAGTGTTTACGAGAACCTTCTCGAACGGCGACGACATCGCCGGGAGAGAGCAACATGGAGGGCACATCAGTGCGGCGGCCATTGACATTGAAATGCCCATGCGTAACCAAAACACGCGCCTGAGTCCGGCTGTTGGCATATCCCAGACGATAGATGACATTATCCAGGCGGGATTCCAAAATCTGCAACAGGTTCAGACCGGTCAGGCCGCGACGCTGAAGCGACTCATCGTAATAGCGGCGGAATTGTCGCTCCATGACGCCATATACACGGCGGGCTTTCTGTTTCGCCCGCAACTGTCGGGCAAAGTCCGACTCGCGGCGGCTGCGGAATTGCGCGGTACGCCCATGTTCTCCAGGGGGGTATCCGCGGCGATCGAAAGAACACTTTGTTGTATAACAACGTGCTCCCTTCAAGAAGAGTTTCTCGCTTTCTCGCCGACACAGCTTACAAACGGGCTCTGAATATCGTCCCATATTTCAATCCTCTATCTTTTTCTTCTTACTGGTAAACCTATACGCGGCGCTTTTTCGGCGGGCGACAACCGTTGTGAGGCACGGGGGTCTTATCGGAAATTGCTGTGACCTTGATTCCCATCGTCTGTACGGCGCGGATGGCTGCTTCCCGGCCGCGGCCAGGGCCATTGACATACAGTTCGACTTCGCGCATCCCCATATCCATCGCCAGTTTGACGGCATGTTCCGCCGACAAACGGGCTGCATAGGGAGTGCTCTTGCGGGAGCCTTTGAGACCCAAGATCCCGGGGCTGCCCCAGCAAACCGTATTGCCTTGGGGATCAGTAATCGTCACGATCGTATTATTGAACGTCGCGAAAATGTGCACCTGCCCGGAGGACAAAGCGCGCCTGGTTTTCTTTACGCCTTTCTTTCGCTGCGTTGTACCTTTTTTTGCCATACTACCTCGCACTCGAATCTATTCCTGCGATCTATTTCTTCGCCACACCTCGGCGGCGGCCACGGCCTGCCACAGTCTTTTTCGGACCTTTGGAGGTGCGCGCATTCGTACGCGTCCGCTGACCACGAACGGGCAGGTTGCGACGATGACGGATGCCGCGATAACTTCCGATCTCGATCATACGCTTGATATGCATCTGAGTTTCGCGTCGCAAATCGCCTTCGACTTTATACTTCTGGCCGATTGCGTCACGAAGAGTCGTTACTTCGGAGTCTGTCAAATCTTTGACGCGTGTATCCGGGTTGATACCAGTGGCGGCCAGCAATTCATTCGACCGCGAACGGCCAATGCCGTAGATATATGTTAGAGCTACTTCGACCCGCTTTTCGCGTGGCAGGTCTACACCTTCAATACGTGCCATAAGAATTATCCCTGTCGCTGTTTGTGTTTTGGATTATCACAAATTACGTATAATCTACCTTTGCGCTTGACTATCTTACATTTCGCGCAGCGTTTTTTTACGGATGCTGATACTTTCATTTTACCTCTCTTCGAAACCAAAGCCTCAATTATACTAGCCTTTTTTTCTTCCGTCCACAACTTCCTCGAGCGGAGTCAGGATCAACGGGCCGTTCTTCGTCACAGCTACGGTGTGTTCGAAGTGCGCAGTCAGGGAACCGTCGGCTGAAACGACTGTCCACTGATCCGGCAAGACGCGTGTTCGGAAAGTTCCAACCAAAAGCATCGGCTCGATCGCTAAAGTGATCCCTGGGCGGAGCACCAGGCCTCGCCCAGCTCTACCATAGTTTGGCACCTGGGGCGCTTCGTGCATCTGTCGGCCAACGCCATGTCCGCTGTATTCCCTGGGGACATTGTATCCATGTCCTTCGGCGAACTGTTGGATCGCTGCAGAAATATCGCCAATTCTCTTACCGGCGTGCATCTGTTCGATGCCAATGTACAGAGCTTTCTCCGTGATGTCGAGCAACTGCTGGGCATCCCTGGAAATCTCGCCCACCCCAACCGTGAAGGCTGAATCGGCGATGAGGCCATGGTAGGTGGTGCCGCAGTCAACCGAAACAATATCACCAGACCGAAGCTCATATCCACTGGGTATGCCATGCACCAGAGCTTCGTTCACGCTGATGGTCAACGTAGCCGGGAATGGATACGGCCCGGGGTACCCCTTGAATGTCGGGACACCACCATGATCGCGGATGATCCCTTCGGCGGCCTCATCCAACTCTGCCGTGGTGACGCCAGGGCGGATCATGGAGCGGATCGTATTCAAAGCCAGGACATTGATTTGCCCGGCTTCCCGCATGATCTCGATCTCTTCGTCTGTCTTGACGACGATGTTTCGCTGCCAAACCATAAACGAGATTCCTAAACGCCTGTGAGAGCGGACAGAATACCATCGAAGACTGCTTCGATCGGGCGATTGCCATCGATCTCCAACAAGACGCCGCGCTGCTGGTAATAATCAATCAGCGGCTGGGTCCGTTCGTGGTATACGCGGATGCGGTTGGTCACTGTTTCGACAGTGTCATCTTCGCGCTGATAAAGTTCCGAACCATCGAAATCGCATACCCCGGCCTGTACAGGCGGGTTGAAAGCGATATGGAAAACATGTCCCTGGGCGCGACAGGTGCGGCGTCCTGTCAGGCGTTCGATGAGCACGTCCTCCGGTACTATGATGCAGGGAACGGCGACCACCTGCCCCTTATCGAGATCGCTCAACATTTCATCGAGCGCCTCGGCTTGGGCAGCGGTGCGCGGGAAGCCATCCAACAGAACCCCATCGTTGCAATCGCGGCGGGATATCCGCTCGCGGATCATGGCGATGGTTACATCATCTGGAACCAACTCGCCCCGGTTGATATAGACCCCGGCGTGTCTTCCAAGCTCAGTCTGTGCCCGCAAGTTCTCGCGAAAGATGTCGCCTGATGAAACATGCGGTACGCCCAACTTCTCTGCTAACATCTTTGCTTGCGTACCTTTCCCAGCGCCGGGAGGCCCAAGCATCACGATCTGCTTAGCCATAACAACGCCTTTATCGCACTAGCAACGCTTCATCATAACCGTGCAGCTTGAGTTCTGCATTGATATTGAAGAAGGTATCGCGCACCACACCAACGACAATCAACAAACCCGACGAAGATACCAGGAGCGTGCCAGCGTTATCGCCCAAGGGGAGGATCAAACCCACCAAAAAGGGCATGATCGCCACGGAACCAAGGAAGAAAGCTCCAGGGAAGGTAATGCGCCGCAATACGCGCGTCAAATAACGTTGGGTAGGTTCACCCTTGCTGACGCCCGGAATCTGCGCGCCAGAACGCTTGAGATTTTCACCATAGTTCTGCTGGGCAAACAAAACATCCGTATAGAAGAAAGCAAAGCCCACCACGAAGAGGAAATAGATCAACCAGTACCAGTCGCTATTGCCGCCAAAGATGTTTTGCGTACCCAGAGCCAGATTTGCAACCCATTCTGTTTCCGAGTTGAGGAAGAAACTGGCGATGATTGCCGGGAATGTCAGCAAGGATTGGGCGAAAATCAGCGGGATCATGCCTGCCATATTGACACGTAGAGGCAGGGTACCCTTGACGGGCATAGACATGCGCCGACCAACACGCCTTCCCGGATACATCACCGGCACATTTCGCTGGCCTTGCTGAACATAGACGATCACCGCGATGATCAGAATGGTCAGGATGATGATGCTCCCAAACACATACCAACGCACACTAGGATCAGTATACGCGCTGGGGTTGAGCAATTGGGCGAAATTCTGCGGAATATTCGAAACGATTCCCGCAAAGATCAACAACGAGAGGCCCTGGTTACGGATGCCGTACTCAGAAATTAGCTCTCCGAGCCAGATGGCGAACATGGTTCCAGCCGTCATGCTGAAGATAATCGCCAGCGAGGGCAGCAGCGAGCTGCCGCTGAATCCATAATTATCAATAATCGGCACGCCGCCGGCAAAACTGCTGAAGATGCGGATCTGCGAAACCGCCTGCAGAGCGGCCATAGGAACAGCCAGGATGTAGGTCCACTTCTCCATCCACTTCTGGCCTTCGCGCGGATCATCTTCCATACGGCGTTGTAAAGCTGGGATCACAGGCACCAATAACTGCAGGATAATCTGGGCAGTAATATACGGATACACGCCCATCGCCATCACCGAGAAATTTGCCACGGTTCCGCCAGAGAGCAAATCCAGGATGCCCACCAGGGTTCCCGCAGCCCCGCCGCCCGTCAGGATAGCAGAGAGAGCAGCGCGATTAACGCCGGGCACAGGCACCTGTGCTGCTAACCGGTAGATCACCATAATGGCAAGCGTGATCAATAGTTTTCGTCGAATGTCTCGGGCCGTCCACAGATAACGCCAAGCTGACCGCTTCATATCTGGCTCCTTATCGCCTACAATTCGATGATTTCAACACTGCCGCCAGCAGCTTCGATTTTGGCGCGGGCTCCCTTGGAAACGCGATGCGCACTCACCGTAAGCGCCTTCTCGATCTCGCCTTCACCCAAAATCGCTACCGGGTTGCATTCATCTTTCAATAAACGCGCCTCGGCTAACGTTTCAGGGGTGACTTCACTGCCCTTCCTGAAGCCTCCAAGTTGATATACGTTGACTTCGTTATAAACGACACGGAAAGGCGGTGTAAAACCACGTTTGAAGGGTAGACGGCGGAAGAACGGCAGGTTGCCACCTTGATGCAT
>Ga0194113_10000559_pt1 | contig 49103 bp, 46 predicted proteins | sample TA2MahC200mmetaG_FD_146193 | JGI IMG/M metagenome (GOLD analysis project Ga0194113, IMG submission 146193) | Freshwater microbial communities from Lake Tanganyika, Tanzania - TA2015017 Mahale Deep Cast 200m | ecosystem: Environmental > Aquatic > Freshwater > Lake | place: Tanzania: Lake... | reverse complement strand
CAAAGTGAAGGATTTATCACCAACCATAACCACCTTATAGTCCCGTGTATCACACGGGATAACTTTCACTACGGCGAGTGTCGTCGGAAGTCACGCCCGCGGCGAGAATGTAAGATTCCGATGTAAAGCGGAACAGTTCTCAGTGAAGCGGGAACCAAATGCCAATTAGGATTGTCCTAAAAGGGTAAATTTTGGAAAACGGCTGCAACGTTCACTCTGGAACTGATTCAGAAACGCAATCTTTATCCGCGAGATTTCGGAAAGTTTCTCGGCGACGCCTACGATTTGCGTAGAAAGGCGCATTACGAACATGAATTCGTTCCTGTCAAGAAGATACGGCGCGCAATGAATCATGCAAGAGAGTTCGTTCAAAAAGTAGAGGAGGTGATTACCCGATGAGTCGGTTACACAAGTTTATTGTGGAAATCATTTCCACAGCCAAGGATGTCTGTCCTGAAGCGGAAGTCTCCTTCACTACCGAATCACTCGAAGGAGAAGATGCTACCATCAAAATCGTCGTGCCGGCAGAAAAGTTCGATGAAGTGGACGAAGCCGTTAGCGAGAAAAGGTATCAAGTCTTCCTCGACGAGGGATATGATATTGTCCTGTCGGTTTCAGAAAAGGAACAAGCCGTTGCAGCAGCGGCAGGGTAAAGAAATGTTGAACGTTAGAACGTTTGAACGTTAGACGTTGGACGTTGAAAGTAGAGCATTTATACGCTCGTTGAAAAGACCCAAACCGCCTTAACAAGCGTGCAAATGCTCTACGGCGAAGCCCAGGCTTGCCCCGCACTTAAGTGCGGGGGAAAGCGAAGCGACAAGATGCAACCAGGCACGCGTGAAAGCCGCATTGACGGTAGGTGAGCGAGGTATTTTATCGTCCTTGAATAGGGCGCACATATCATCATGTCATTCTGAACGGAGTGAAGAATCTCCAGAATGCTTCGTCGGCTCGCTATAGATATACAGGATAGTAAAGTATGGATTCAACATGATGGTACTGAATCTGGAATTGCCCCAGAGTTGGTCGAAGCTGGTATTCCCGAGGATAAAATAGTTCTGGGGTTTCATGCTCCAGATGTGAGAAAGTATACCGAATACGCTGTTGCATAGACTAAATTAACCGTAGTATTCTTTTAACTCTCAAGGAGGAAGTCATTAAAGATGAATAGAAACATTATCGTATATTCTATTTTAGGAACATTGACAATTATTTTAACCCTATCCCTGATGAATTGTAGTAGTACAATACAAAATCAAAACACGGATATTCAAACTTTACTAACAATCCAAAATGCTTTTGTCAGAATAGCTGAACAAGCAAAACCGTCAGTTGTTGGAGTTACCGCATATAATGTCAGAAATCCCTTAGATAGTTCTAATCCATGGGAAAAAATTCCGATGACTAATGGTTCTGGCTTCATCTATCGGAAGGATGGATATATTCTCACCAATGACCACGTCGTTGATAGCGCAGAAAAAATTGAGGTAACTTTACTAAATGGTCAAAAAGTTAAGGCGAAAATTGTCGGTATTGATGCAAACACAGATATCGCTGTAATTAAAATTGATGTGAAAGAAGAACTCCAAACATTGAAGCTAACGAATTCGGATGAAGTCAAAGTAGGACAATTTACTATCGCAATCGGTAATCCTTTTGGCCTCGATTATTCAGTAACAACTGGTATTGTAAGCGGCAAAGGCAGGGATTTAAGATATTATTCGGGGGATTTGATTATGTATCACGACTTTATCCAAACGGATGCCTGGATAAATCAAGGAAATAGCGGCGGCCCGCTGCTGAACATCCAGGGTGAGGTTATCGGTATGAATTCAATGATTCGCGCTGATAGCCCATTGAGCATGCGATTCGCAGGCGCAGGCTTCTCCATCTCCGCCAATATGCTCAAAAGTATCGGCGAACAACTCATCGCTAAAGGACAGGTCAACCGCGGCTGGTTGGGAATTAGAATGCGGGAAGATGATGGAGGCGTGAAAGTGAGCGAAACAATAAAAGGCAATCCCGCTGAAATAGCCGGCCTTCAGGCAGGAGATGTCATTATCGAATATGATGGCCAACCCATTCGCACCACTAAAGAATTACAATGGGCTGTCGCCAATACCGAAGCAGGAAAAGTGGTGGACATCAAAGTCCAGCGCGCGGAAAAAGTGGAGTTACTCAAAGTCCAGGTCAGCGAAATGCCCGCGCGATACACCGGACAAATTGAAGCTAACTTAGCGATGGTGAAACTGGGTATGATAGTCAATGAGTTGACAGATGCTGATATAAAACGTTTCCCACATATTGAAGAAGGTGACCAGGGCACCATTGTTCAGGATATCAAACCCGATGGATTAGCAGCCAAAAGCGGAATTCGCACCGGAGATTTAATCACAGTAATCAACGGAAAAAAAATTCACAATGTCGAGGAATGCACCCGCGCGCTTGATACTGCTATTGAGAAAAAAGTCATAAATATCACGGTGAAAACCGGTTCTGATGGCGATAAACCGGAGGAAAAGAGCTTGACTATTAACATTAGCGACCAATAATGGAATGAATAAATTCTTTAGTGTTTCTTTTGATTAAAAACTGTATTAGGTAGGGACATGTTGCAGTAAAAAATGGCGAAAAACGTTCTTTAGTTTTCCTTTTAACCGCAGAGATAACAGAGGAGGCGCTGAGAAAACAGAGAGTTCTGCTTCTTTTCGCAAAAGTATAGAAAGCCTAAAGCGTTAAAAAAAGTCGTTTTTTTGCATTGCAAGATGTTTTTGACTAATACACTTTTGATTAAAAAAGAAAAGTTTGGAAGGGATTTTTCGGAACTATTTTCTTTATCAACCGTCTAATCCACTTGATGAGTGGAAGGAATACAAATAATAACAAAGAGAGTGAAAAATTCATGAAAATCCATAATGGACAACTCTTCTTCGACGGTACACATATTCTTGTTAGAGAAACTCTGGAACAGTTTGCTCATGGAAAAAGCATTGACCAAATCGTCGACACATTGCAAGGAAAGGTTAGCAAGGGAGAAATTGCAAATGCCATGAAGCAGGCTATCGAAGCTATGGAGGAAATTTATAATCACCCAGAACCGTTTGATTTGGACGCCTTCGTTGAGAAGTTCAAAAAAGAGATGGATGAACTGGAAGCCACAATTGGTGAAAAGGCAACGCGTCGATTGATAGCGCGCCGGATGAAAAAACAAAAATACCTGTTTCCTGCGGAAGGAACTGAATTTCTTACAAAGCATATCACACGCCATCACAAAATATGCGGCGGACAAGTATGTTTTGACGGAACAAGAAGGCTGGTAGCGCCTGTGTTAAAAAGTTTCCTCACAGGGAAGCCGATTGACGAAATTGTCGGAAGATGGGAAGGTGAAATATCGAAAGATGCTATCGTCGAAACGCTTAATTTATCAATCAATGCTTTAGAGCAACTTCACAACAAGGAAATAAATAATGGCGCCAAATAACATTTTAGATGCCAATATCGACGCTCCGGAGGCTGAACAACTTAGACGTAGATTAAAAGCGAAAAAGATTGGACTTCGCTTTTTGCCTGCGAATGCTTCTGATGAACAAATCATTGGGCTTTTACGAAGGCTTAAAACACCGACTTTTATTACCCAGGATTGCAAAGATTTCTATGCGCCACATAGATGTGATAAACAATTTCAGCCGTAGATTTCTATCTTTCCCACCTTTTGACAGATAATCTGATTTGTCCAGAAACCCGTTTTCTTCGAAAAAACGGGTTTCTTACTTACCTAATTTTGTGTTTCTTTTGAGTGTCAAAGCGAGCAACGGAAACACCAATGAATAAATCGGGTCTATGTAACCACCGATGACTTCCCAGTAAATACCGACGCAGTTAGAATTCCAATCACCAGAAGTTTTCTGGGCATTCAGCAAAAACTCAACCCCGGTTTTGGCAAATTCGGGATTCGCAAGCGACAGTGCATAAGTGCTCCACGCTGTTTGTTCTACGGTACTGGCAATCGGCTTTCCAAACATATCCTCACCCCAACCGCCATCGGGATTTTGTGCTTGTCGAAGCCAATCTATCCCTCGTTTTACTTCAATGCAATCCCTTTGGCCCGCTTTAATTAAGACTGCCAGCGCACATGCTGTCCCGTAAGTATTTTTCGATAGCCACAGGTCACTCCAATAGCCTTCCTTATGGATATTCTGCCGCAGCCACAAAATAGCCCGCTGAATTTCAGCTTCCATTTCTCCCGCTGTCATCAAGACTTCTATGGCATGCGCTGTAACGCTCACACATCCGACATCCCCTGAACCGGGCAAGTATGTGCTCCAGCTTCCATCCGTCCCTTGATGTTCCTGTAGCCATCTCAATCCTTTTGCGACAGTCGGATGAGTGCGTGAAAAACCCGATTTTAGCAAGGCGAGTGTGGAAAGCGCTGTGTCATCGGCATCGCTGGGAAGATTGGTGATTGGTGATTGGTGATTGGTGATTGGTGATTTTTCCAAATCTCCCAGTCCCTTCCCGTTTTCTCGTTTTCCCGTTTTCCCGTTTTCTTGCCTTTTGGGTAATCCAGAAAAAGGCCAGCCACCATCTGGATTCTGATGTTCAATCAGCCATCTGCAAGCTTCTGGGATGGCAGAGTCACTGCCTGGTATTCCGCTTTCTAATAAGGTAATTACACTCAGGGCGGTATCCCAAATATTCAAGTTTATCGCCTCACGACATCCGCCGTCAGGGTTGCGAGTCCTATTGAGCCAGTGCAATCCCTCTGCAATCCTCAATTCAACTTCGGCGTTGCTATGTCCTTGCTTCCGCGCTTCGATTAAAGCAAGCACAGACAAAGATGTGATATAATTGACGCAAAACCAGCTACCATTGGGGAGACTGTGTTCCTTCAACCACGTCAGCAACGCTTCGATTCTATCGGGACGTTTGGTGGTATTCAGTTCGATAACCAGAAGAAGCGGCACAAGTGTATGCTGTTCGGCGATAAACAGATTTTTGAACGTTGATGAAAAGAAAAAATCAACGGGTGGAGCTATATGAGTAGGTGGTTTAAGGCGTGAAGATAACCAACGCGGTAGGATAGGGGTTAAAAATTGCATCAATTTTATCAGGTAAATCATGCTTCGCGGCGGCAATAATTCTGAGAAAGAAATTTCTCCACAACAGGCATAAGCATGCTTGATGAGCCATGAATGCAGAGGGAAATCATCAATTTTCTGTAGAGCCTGTTCGATACTGGAATTAGCTTGATGTTTATACGCCTGTTTCAATATCAAGCGGGCGAACAGCGTCGCCTCACGGTCCGAGCCGCCGGATGCATCCAGGCCATACATGCCATCATCGTTCTGATGTTCTAATAGCCAATTTATCAAGGCATCGTCCAGCAATTCACCAGCGGCTAACTGGACTAAGCCGTAAGCGCAGGTGGGATAAGTATTGGAAGAAAGCCGACCTTCAAAATGACCATCTTCAGCTTGCAAGCTGAGTAAAAATTTAATCCCACGTTGTATAGTTTGTTCAATTTTTTCCATCATAGCTACGAGTTTTTCACCCCTGAAATAATAGGATTGATGATTGTTGATTGATGATTGTCGATTGAGGGCTGGCAGGGACACACCGCCCCTACTTTCAATCAACAATCATCAATTGAAAATCGACAATCGACAATAATTCCGCATTCCATAAGGCCTTCCACTCAAGCACCAGACGTCAATACGGGTTACAATTTTCCCTTATTTTCGTAATACTGCCGCATTACATCTTGTAAAGAGAATTTGGGGGAAAAGCCAAGATGTTCCTTAGCTTTTTGGGTATTGTACCAGAATGTTATCGGAGGCACATTGAGGCTTATTTCTTTAATAAATTCAGAAACGCCGGGGTAATACCTTTCTAAAACTACAAGAGGTGTCTTCTTTAAATCCTCTGCGTCTTCTTGCACAAAAGGCATGCCCACTCCTATCAGAAAAAGGCCATGCTGAATGTTTTTATTCTCAATAGCCGCTCTGAAGGCTTGCGTCAAATCCCAGGCGTTGGTAAGCTTAAATGATGGTCCAGTTCCACAAAACCGCCCCACAAGTGCGGGTAAATCTATTTTATCCCACAGAATATCACCCTCAGTTGAAAAACCTTCTATCGGGGCATAGCCGCAAAAACGAAAAGCTATCGCGCTCAAGCCGTACTTTGTGTAAAAGTACTCGCACAATTGCTCGCCCATGTGTTTAGTTATATCATACATATCCTCGTAGGTGCAAGGTATATTCTCGTCTATCGGTTGATATGGAGACGAAGGCCCTCTGGATGCAGCCCAGACGCTTGAAGTAAAGATTACCCTTTTTACACTGTTCTTTAATGCTGCTTCCAGAATGTTGCAAGTCCCCTTAACGTTTATATCTATGGACATGCTTGGAGGGCCCTGCCCAGGCTGGAGAGTAGCAAGGTGAATGATTACATCAATATCCTTACCTTTTATTGCCTGCTGAACATCCTCTGGCTTGCTGATGTCGCAATGCACGAACTGAAAGTCATTATCTGGCTTCCTGATGTCTGAAGCTATAATATCATAACCATAGTGTTTTGCTAATATGGGGGCCATATCTCTGCCACATAACCCAGCCGCCCCAGTTACCATTATCTTCATTTTTAACTTCCTTTCTAACTTAGTAAGATTAGGGATGTTTCAAATTTTCGCAAAAATTAGTTAATAAAATGGCAAAGGGGCAAGAGGGCAAGGAGGCAAAGGACTATTAGCCATCTTGCCGTCTTGCCGTCTTGCCAAATTACCATCCGCCGAAATGTACCCACCCCCAACCCCTCCAAGGAGGGGAGGGGACTATTTTCTGAAACATGCCTTACCGAGGTTTAACCACATCTCAATAGGTTGGCAGTTACCGGTCCAGTTAGCGCCCATAATGTCAGGAGTACCATTGCCATCAAGGTCGGCAATACAGAGATTATGGGAGCCAGTGGTCGCAATAACTTGCTGCTTCCACTCTGAGCCATTTCCCTCGTTGAAGTAAACCATAACACGCTTCGTTTCTGATGTATGCTGCTCCGCCGTTACTACATCTAAGTTGCCATCACCATCCATATCGCAGATAGCTAAACTATGAGCGGCGAATATGGAATGGTCGATAATATGTTCTATCCATTCGGTGTCATCAGGCTCAAGCGGCACTTCGAACCATGATATTCTATAGGGTCCTTCCGTTTTTACGAGAACTACATCCAGGCGTCCATCCTTGTTAATATCAGCTACTTTGACCACGGCGTCTTCGGGCCAATCAACGAATATACGTTCCTTCCATGGTTCATGCAGAAGATCTTCAGACGCTTTATACCAACGGCCGCCGATAATCACTTCCAGCTTGCCATCATTATCAATATCCCCAAGAGCAAGTCCCTCGCCTGCTGGGCAGTCAATGGCACGTTTATCCCATGAATCATCAGCATTTCGTTTCCAGACAAAAATCTTATTCCCTTCTTCCCCTTTCCAGCGTGTGACAAACTCCATCTGCCCATCCCCATCAATATCGCCTACATCAATGTCATGCGCGCGAGGGCTTCCGATGATGTGACGCGGCCATGGGTCAGTTGCTGGATTCCCCTTTGGCATTGGGTTCTCATACCATTCTATGCGATTGTTCGCACTCCAATCCGAGATGAGAATATCTAAGTCTCCATCGCCATCCATATCTAAAACTTTCGCATAACAACTCCAATTCCCAGAAGGAACTATCACGTGTTTGGGAAAGTTGGGATACTCGTACCAAACCAGAGGCCCACCTTTACTACTAGGGATGACTACCTCGGCAATTCCATCCCCGTTAATATCCCCTACGGCCTTAATATGCGGGTCCATCGGGCCTTCAGCATCAATAATAACATGCTTAAACTTGATTCTCTCATAAGAACTCATTTCTGATTGCCTCCTGTATCGCTCATTTAATAACAACAGTTTTTTTCTATCCCTTTCTCAGCAGGGAATGAGTGAATGGAAAGATATACGCCCTTGTCTCAGACCGTCTGTTTCTATCCCTTTTTGAGTATCTACCCCGCAACCTTTTTAGTAAAAATTTTAAAAAAGGCTGCCCTCTCCAAAGAAGGGAGGTACTTAGTGACATTGATTATAAAACATTCTAAAATAAATAGCAATAATTTTTTAAAACTTCTTCACTACAATTGGCAATTTATCTCCACATGACTTTCATAGCCTTTCCTTACGGCGGGAACTTTCTTACCTTTTATTTGTAAATCACCCAAATATATCTTGTGAGTGCTTAAAAATGATTGACCTTTCGTTTTATGTGTGCTATAATGTTTATTAAATATGCGTGAAACATGATAATAGATTTTGGGAAAAAGGAAGCTTAGTACCACTTTGTTAATTATCGTGTGAATCCGGTGAAGCGTGTTGCGTAAGAATCTTGAAACGGAACGCGAAACGCGCAATATGTTGCTAACTGCTTTGTGGCGAACTAAATAACAAAGTAATATTAGAACAGTATCAGAAGGAGCATAAAATGTCTAAGATACGCGGGGCGGAAGCCCTTGTAAAGACTCTGGAAAAAGCTGGGGTAAAATATATATTTGGTTTGCCAGGGCATGGTAATATGAATATTTTAGATGCCATCTATGATTCTCAGCAAATCAAGTTTATGTTGGTGCGGCATGAACAAGCGGCAGCGCACATTGCTGATGGTTACGCTCGCATGAGCGGCGAAGTCGGCGTGTGTTGTACCTCTGTGGGCCCAGGCGCGGCGAATTTGATTATGGGGATTGCGTCAGCTTATGCAACCTCCAGTCCTTTGCTGGCGATATCAGGCGGCATTATCTCAAAATGGACAGGGCGAGGGCAACTTCAGGAAACCTCGCGCGCCGAAACTCCGACTGACCAATGCTATATGCAAGCATTGCAGCCATTTACGAAGAAAGTCTTTAACATCACGGAACCTGGTTTGATACCAGTTGTTACACGACGAGCTTTAGCAATCGCTAAAGCGGATAGGCCTGGACCTGTCGCTATTGAAATTCCGTGGTCTCTTCAAGCGGAATTTCATTCTATTGAAATTCCCGACCCTAAGGATTACGAATATGGAAAGCGTGTCCGCGCTGATGCAGAATCAGTAAAGCTGGCGGTTGACAAATTGTTGAATGCAAAGTTTCCAGTTATTATAGCGGGGAATGGCGCTATGATTTCAGGGGCAGATTATGAAATCATTCAATTAGCAGAACTGCTCGGCGCGCCAGTGGCGACTTCTTTCGTGTCCAAAGGCATCATCCCCGAAGACCATCCGCTTTCCATCGGCATGGTCGGCTGGTTGGGGCATCCTGTGGCCCATGAAATCATCCGCGAGCGTGCGGATTACATTCTGGCGGTCGGATTCAGATTCTCCGATGAGTCAACCAGTTGGTGGACTGAAGGCAAGCCTTTTGTTAAACAAAATAAATTCATTCAACTCGATATTCAGCAACAGGAACTTGCCAAAGTTTATCCAGTTGAAGTTGGATTGTTAGGAGACGCCAAAGCAACGCTTCAAGAGATGAATACTTTAATCAGTGAAAAAGGCGGTAGGGCAGATGCAGAGAAGACGAAATCCATAGTGAAATCAATCAAAGACAATTTTCATTTAGAACTCCCACCGATGGACAAAACGCCAATGGAACCCCTTCGCATTGCAGATGAATTGAGAAAAACGCTGCCACGCGATTCTATCTTAGCCGTCGATACAGGCATGCACGCCCACTATTTCTCCGCCTTCTATCCCATCTATGGCTCCAAGCTGCTTCAAAATCCCGGCGGCTGGACTCCGATGGGTTGGGGGCCAACTGCTATCATCGGCGCAAAACTCGCTTGTCCCGATGCGACATGCGTTTGTGTGACCGGCGACGGCGGCTTCACAATGGTTTGCCAGGAAGTATTGACTGCGGTGGAATGGAATACGCCTGTCGTCTGGATTATTTTCAACGATAAAGCATTGAATGCAATCCGTCATGGTCAACGTGGCGCTTATGATGGACGTATAATTGGAACAGAATTTAAAAATCGCGCCGATTTTGCGGCGATGGCCCGAGCTTTTTCCGCTGAAGGCATTACCGTTACAAGACATGACGAAATTCGCGACGCTGTCCAACACGCACTAAACTGCGGCAAGCCGTGCGTTATCGACATGATAATTGCATCGGACCCAATTCCTCCGCCTACCGCCGGCGATTGGTGCGAACCTGTGCGGGCGTGGGTTGAACCGCTGCCGAGGAAAGATACCACTGACCTGATGGGCGAACGCGGATAATGAGTAGAAAAGTGTCGAGAGGTGAATCTCGACCTACAAAATTAGCTCATGTCCTCCCCTCTTGGGAGGGGTTGGGGTGGGTAAGGGGAAGCACATTGTAGGCATTTTAAAAGTGATGAGGGAGGTGAATCCTGATGGGAAGCACGATAAACTTAGAACAAGTGGAAGAACTGGCGGCACAACTGCCGCAACAAGAACAATTGAAGCTGGTAGCACAGCTCAGCGAATGGCTGAATCAACTACTGCCAACCACGCAAGGAACGGACACGGAGCGCCACCGCCGTGAGTATGCCGCGCGGGTAGAGACGTTTCTGAAGATGTGCGATGAGAATGCTGCTGAGTGTAAAGGTTTCGTAGATTCGGCGGAGGACATCCGCCAAATCCGCAAGGAAAGGATGTCGAGACTATGACAGAACGTTGTGTAGATGCGAGTATCGCTGTCAAATGGGCAGTCAAAGGGGAACCATTCCGTGCCAAGGCGCGCACCTTACTCCGTGACAGTGGCGTACTGGGCATCATCTTTATTGCTCCGCCTATCTTCAATAGTGAAGTAGACAGTGCCATCCGTAAGCGTGTCTTTGACGGGAAGATGACACTCGCTGAAGCGAAAAAGGGATATGCGATTTTGGACGTTGCTCCCATACAAATTGTGGACGTGCCAGGAGTCCGCCAACGCGCCCGCGAGATTGCAGAGAAGTTTAACCAACGGTTTGTTTACGACGCCACCTATGCTGCTCTTGCCGAAATAAGAGGCTGTGAATTCTGGACTGCGGATAAGGCGTATTACGATGCGGTGAAAACAGCGCTGCCGTTTGTGAAGTATCTGCCTGATTATCCGTGAGTTATAGCATGGGTATTGCTTACGTTGACGGCTGCTGACTACGCAGTTTATTGGAAGTTATCGAATATAAGCCTCGAATTTCGAGGGCTTAATGAAGAAAAAATCAAGGAGGAACAAACAATGCGAATCCCAATAGTTAGCTTATGTATCCTTTTGTTACCCGCTCTGGTTTGGGGGGGACATTCAAGGACAATTTCGATGATGGAGATTTAAAAGGTTGGCTTATTGATGAAGAAGCAGAAACAATAGAAATTGTTAATGGCGAAGTGGTAATTACAGACTTCGACAGAGATATTACTTCACAACTTTGGTTCAATGGTAAACAGGAAGTGGCAAATTTTACAGTATCTTTTGATGGTATGGTTGTACGTTCCTTTGATAGTTGGCCTTATATGTGGCTATACTTTCGGGTTAATGAACTTAATGATGTAGAGTGATGCGGCGCTGTAGTAAGTCTTTCGCCTAACTCAAATGTGATGTGGTGCCATCTTATATGTTGGAATGCAGGAGGATATTGGCTTCTCGGAGTGCATGAGGTGCCAATCAATTTGACGTTAAACACATGGCATCATGTTACTATGAAAATGGAGTGGGCTAATCTCACCTTATGGTTAAATGATGAGTTGATGCAAAAGGTAGATTGGTCAGACCAACCATCATTCCCTAAGACGGGTCCTTTAGGATTAGGTGCTGGCGGCGCGGAGGTTCATTTCGACAATTTCGTCATTACAAGTGATGATATTCAACCGGTCCAACCCGAAGCCAAACTCACCACTATCTGGGGATGGCTAAAGAGCTACCAGTAATGATAACCTTTTCCATATTCGGCTGGAGCACTTATTATGGAAGCGTTGAAATTAGATACCACAGACTGAATAGACGTACACGGACAAAGATATCCTTCACTTCGCTCAAGGACAAGCTCTGAGTCCGCGTGCGTCCATTAGGTCAGTGGTATCTCCCTATGATAAAAATAAAATATTGTACCATATTCAGAGGAATAAATTCCTCTTCTTTTCTTTTTGATTAAACTTTTTCTTTTAGGAAAAGAAAAAGTTTGGTTGGAAAACTTATTTGACAAGGAGGTTATGATGTGATAAAACTATATGGGCACGAATATACCAGGACAGAATTGCTTCGGCGCGTTGGCGATATTTCACAAATCGCAGGCGTAAAGCAGTATGAATTGAAGACGGGCAACTCAAAGGGTGTCGAGGCCGTTGATTTTCGGACGGGTTCAGGTTTTAATTTTACGGTGTTGCCAGGCAGAGGAATGGACATCTCTTTTGCGGAATACAACGGTATTCCGCTATGCTGGCGTTCCAGCACAGGTGATGTCGCCGCGTCGTATTATGAGCCGGGTTCAGGCTGGTTGCGCGGCTTTTATGGCGGTTTGTTAGTTACCTGCGGTATGACTTATGTCGGCGCTCCGGGTGCGCTTGATACTCCTGCCCACGCTCTTTCGCGCTTTCTTGAGGAAGGCGAGGAGCTGGGTTTACACGGTCGCGTTTCTTATGTTCCCGCTCAAAATGTTTGGGTGGATAGCCGGTGGGAAGGCAACGAATATATAATGTGGGCACAGGGGAAGGTTCGCGAAGCCACGGTGTTTGGGCCAAATCTGTGTTTGACGCGGCGAATCCAGGCGAAACTTGGCGATACGAAACTTCGAGTTGAAGATGTAATCGAGAATTTAGGCTCTGAACCAGCGCCGTTCATGTATTTATATCATATCAACGGTGGATTCCCCGCTGTAGACGAGGGTTCAGAGATGATTTCGACCTCGGTGAAAGCTATTCCGAGGGATGAAATTGCCGAAACGGGTATTAGCAATTATTCTCGATTTCAAAGTCCGATTCCACATTTCAAAGAAGAGGTCTTCTATCACGAAATGGAATGTGATGCCGAGAATCACGCCTATGCCGCGTTAGTGAATAAAGAGTTTAACAACGGCCAGGGTTTGGGATTCTATATTCGGTATCATAAAACCCAATTTCCTAAATTTATTCAGTGGAAGATGACTGGCGAAGGTATTTATGTCGCGGGGATGGAACCCGCCAACTGCTGGGTAGAAGGACGCGCCAAAGAACAACAGCGAGGTACATTGCAGTACATTGAACCCGGTGGCAGAAGACACTATGAATCGGAAATAGGTGTCCTTCGCTCACGAGAAGAGATTGAAAAACTTGAGGAGAAGATTGCATGCGTGAAACGTGATAAGTGATGAGTGATAAGTGATAATTGGGGAAATCTTTTCAATCATCAATCATTAATCGACAATCCACTCATCACTCATCACACAACACGTATTGCGTAGCAATTCACACCAATCGTTTAAATGTCTGTATATTTAACACCATTTAGAACTGTATTAGAAAATGGTATGGTTGTTATCCTGGCGGAAAATCACAACGCACCTGTTGCTGCCATACAAATCTGTGTAAGAGCAGGAAGTGTCTATGAGGGAAAATACTCAGGCACGGGTATTTCCCATTTCATCGAACATGTCGTTGATGATGGTACACACAGGCGTTCCAGACAAACAATAGACGAGTTAGTCGAATACATCGGTAACATTTCTAATGCTTATACCTGGAAAGACCATACCAAATATTATATTACTATGTCCATCGCGGATTTTGACCTGGCTTTAGATGTTATATCCGATTATATTCAAAACGCTACTTTTCCTGAAGCTGAAGTGGAAATCCAGCGCGGCGTAATTTTGAATGAATTTAACCAGGATGCTGATGAACCCTATCGACGACTACATGATTTATACTATGAAACCGCTTATCAAAAGCACCCGGTCCGTTATCCGGTGGGGGGATATAAAGAATTGTTTGAAAAGCTCACACGCGATGACCTGGTAGAGTTCTATTTTCAAACTTATGTTCCCGAGAATATGATATTCGTAGCGGTCGGAGATTTTGGCATACAAGAAACGCTTGATAAAGTCAGGACAGCCTTTAAAGATTTTAAACATCAACCGGCTACCCACTCGGTGCGCTGTGTTCTGCCGAAAGAGCCGAAACAACTCGTTACACGCCGCGTTCAGGAATATGCGGATGTTGAAATGACTTATATGCTCATGGGATTTCACACAACTGACATTCTTAGTGAAGATACGTATCCGTTGGATTTAATGGCTTCAATCTTAAGCGAAAGTTCTCACTCGCGTATGAATCTCGCCATAAAAGAACAGAAGCAGTTGGTGTATTCAGTTGACGTATGGTCGGAAGTTCCAGCCTACAATGTTGGACTTTTTATGATAGAAGCGGAACTGGAAGAAGAATGTTTAAAATCAGCAGAATACGCAATTCTACAGGAATTATACCGGTTGAAGTCTGAACCCGTGTCTGATATGGAAATGCAACGGGCGAAGGCAATAGAAGAAAGTGCCTATATATTTTCTCTCCAAACCCCGGAAGAATATGCTTCTATTTTGGGTATGAATGAATTTATGACATCAGACATGAATTTCAGTGAAAAATATCTCCAGCAATTTCAATCCGTTACAGCGGCGGACATCATGCGGGTGGCCAAGAAGTATTTAAACCCAGAGAATATGACAGTTGCGCTAATTACGCCCAGAATCGGAATGCGGAATTCGGAAGATGGCAAGATAGCTACGGAATTGGGAATTCGGAAGGCGGAATGCGGAAGGCAAACTTTTCTTTTAGAAGAAAAGTTTAATCAAAAGAAACACTATGGAATAATTCCGAAATCCGAAATCCGAAATCCGAAATCTTCTGCCCCCTTGCCCCTTAATTCCGACTTCCGGCTTCCGACTTCCGTTTCTCCTAAGAAAGTTGAACTTGAAAATGGCATCCGACTTTTAGTCAAGGAAAACCATTTTATGCCTATTGTCTCTCTTCAAGCGCTGTTCTTAGGCGGCGTCTTCTTTGAGACAGAACGCAATAATGGTGTCTGCAACTTCATGGCAAATATGCTAATTAGAGGCTCCCAACGACGCACGGCTCTTCAAATAGCGGAACAAATTGAATCCATCGGCGGTGCTATTGATGTTTTCAGCGGAAACAATAGCTTTGGATGTGCTCTAAATTTGCTAAACAGGGATTTTAAATTAGGATTGGATATCCTGGCGGATGTCATACAAAAACCAACTTTCGATGTTGAAGAGTTTGAGAAACAACGGCGAGAAATTATAGCGGAAATTAAAGCAGATGATGACGACTTAATTTCCGCTGCCCAAAAATTATTTTTGCAAGCGATGTTTCCTTCGGTCACGGATGACTTTTTTAATTCCGAAATCCGAAAATCCCCCCTACCCCCCTTTTTCAAAGGGGTAACGAAATCCGAATTCCGTTCACATCCTTATAGGTTTCAACCTATAGGAACGTTAGACACCATTTCGCGTCTTGAGCGCGAAGAAGTAATAGATTTTTATCGAAAACATTGTGTATCAAACAATATGGTGTTGACCATCTTTGGTGATATTGATAGCGATGAAGCAATCGCCAGCGCGTCCGCATATTTTTCGGATTTTGCAAAAGTTGAGCGAAGTGAAATCCCGATTATCGGGGGCGATAATGTAATTCATTCGATTGTTCCTTGCACGCCCAACCATTCTGATTCTTTTTTCCCAAATTTGACTGGTGTCAGAATAGTAGAAAAAACCAGAGATATAACTCAATCAATGCTGTTCATTGGATATCCAGGCGTCACTATTCTTCATGAGGATAGATATACTATGCAGATGTTAGACGGGATTTTATCGGGAATTAGTTATCCCGGTGGTAGGCTACACAACCGATTGCGCAATGACAAAAGCGTGTACCTTATCCACGCTTATAACCTATTTGGATTAGACACAGGTTATTTTGCCATCTACGTTTCAACAACCGAAGAGATGTTGGAAGCGGTATTATCAGCGATTGATGAAGAGATAGCTGATTTAAGAGAACATGAAGTTTCAGACCGAGAATTAGAACGTGGGAAAAGAATGTGTATCTCCAATTACCGACTGAATATGCAAACCGTCTCAGAACAAGCGTTTAATGCTGGCATGGATGAATTATATGGATTGGGATACGACCACTATTTAAAATATGAATCAGAAATTAACTCTGTAACAAGTGCGGACATTAAGCGAGTTGCTAATCAGTATTTAAACTCTGATAGACGGGTTATTAGTATTTTAAAACCGGTACAAGGGTAAGTATAATGGCAAAAGGGCTAAACGGCAAGATGATGAGGAGGCAAGATGGCAAAATGGCAAGATGGCAAGGAATAATTATCTATCTTGCCTCCTTGCCTCCTTGCCCTCTTGCCCCTCTTAGGTGATAGAATGCTTTCACAAGGAACAAAGCTCTTAGGCAAATATGAAATCCAAAACCATATAGGTAGCGGCAGATTCGGAGAAGTCTATCAGGCGAGAGATTTGCTGTGCGATAGAATGGTAGCGATAAAAGCGCTTCGCCAGGGAGTCTATGAAGAAGAAGCGATAAAATATGTCCTCTCCGAATTTCGTATAATGGGCATGCTTTGGGGCCATCCCAATGTTGTCTCCATTCACTCTATTGAACCAGGCGACTTAGTATGGGATGATGAAAAAAACAGATTCACCGAGATTAAAGCAAATACAACAGGTTATTTAGCATACATTGTGATGGAATTTGTTGCTGGACAAAACTTAGACAAACTTCTGGAAAAAGGCCGACTGCCAATTGAGGATGCTTTGAATATCTGTCTGGATATTTGTAATGGATTAGCTTATGCGCACCAAAGCAGAATTATTCATCGCGACGTTAAGCCCCAAAATGTTTTGCTTGAATTGGATGGAACGGCTAAGGTCGGAGATTTTAGCATCGCCAAATTGCTGGAGGGCAGCAGTTACGTTGGTAGTTTCGTTGGTACTTCGAAATACATGGCGCCGGAGCAATACGACGGACATTATAATCACCAGGTTGATATTTATGCTACAGGATTATTGCTTTTTGAAGCTGTCGCCGGATATTTTCCTTTTAATGGACAAACGAAACAGGACCTTGAAAAACAGAAAAAAAGAGGTGACCTTTTTATACCAGCGGATGTACCAGAAGAATTAGAAGACGTCATTAAAAAATCATTACAACCAATTGCAGAAAAACGATTCCAAGAAGTCGAGGAAATGCAAGAGGCTTTGCACAAAGCCAAAATGATTTTGTATGAAAAAGCTATTTATAACGCGCCAACATCTTACAAAAGGCAATTAAGGAAAAAATGGAAATTCTCTGGCGAAGATGAATTAATTTCCTCTTTGAGGATAGTTACGGAGGATGCTAAAGCAAAAGAGGAAAAACTCAGAACTGAATTAGATAACCAAATACACGCTAACCGACAAATCGAGGAGGAACTTAGACATCACCAGAGTGCCAAGGAGAATCTTGAGAAAGTAGTCCATGATTATATTCATGAGACCCAAATGCAAAATAATACAATCCAGGAACTACGGGGAAAGAACGATGACCTTATTAGTTCCCTAAGTGAACAGGAGAACGAGAAAACTAAATTAGCTAAAACACTTCAAGCAGCACGTAGAGAAATAGGAAGATTGAATCGAAAAATTGAACAATATTCACCACGCGCTATTTGGATATACCGTGGAGCCATTGTGATTTTTGCTTTAATCTCAATTGGTTTAACGATAAGAATAGGTAATTTCTTGCCAGAGTTGGATGTATACAAAATCGTAAACCAGGCTTATGAAACTCAGATTGTAGAGAGAGGAAATTTAATCACTAATATGGCAGGTTTACAAAGTAAACTGGTGACGTCTTCGCCGGGACAAACACCACAACCAACGACGATAGGAAAAGATGGCGCGATGATGGTTTTGATTCCAGAAGGCCATTTTGTTATGGGAGATAATATCAGTACATTTACCGGAGGCTTCATTCCAAAATTTTTGCGCTTTATCCATTTTAAAAAAAGCAATGAAGCATTCACACATTCGGTGTATTTAGATAATTTTTATATTGATGAATATGAGGTTACTAATGAACAATATGTTAAGTTTCTAAATTCTGTGAAAACGAATGAAAGCAGCGAAGGATATAAATATGTGAATTTCGGCAGCGAGTTCTGTTTAATCGAATCTTCACGCGGTAAGTATCACGTCAAAAGCGGTTATGATAAATATCCAGTCATTGAAGTCAGTTGGTATGGCGCGCGGGATTATGCCAAATGGGCGGAGAAAAGATTGCCCACCGAGGAGGAATGGGAAAAAGCTGCAAGAGGTGGTTTAGTTGGCAAAAGATACCCTTGGGGTGATAAAATAGACCCACAGAAAGCACATTACGGTGTCAAAAGCGCGGCTCACGAAAGTCATGGCAACAGTAATATAGATAATCTACTCAAGCCTACTGGCAGTTTTTTGCCCAACGGATATGGATTGTACGATGTTGTAGGTAACGTCTGGGAATGGGTCGATTATGACGCGGAAGACACAAAACAAAATCCTGAAAAATTAGAACCAGACTCAAATCGTGTATTGCGTGGCGGCGGTTGGGACAGCACCATGCGCGATTTATACTTATCTACACAGGAATTTTCCGAACCTGAGTTTATGGGTAATAATGTTGGCTTTCGTTGCGCTCAGAGTATAAAAGAGGGTGAGTGAGTAAGTGGGTAAGTGGGTAAGTGAGTGTTAGCTTTGAAAGTTGTGGGCATATCCTGAAGGCGATGTCTTGGCCGCCATCCGATAAGTAATGAGTAAACCGCACTGATTCTCGGTATCTTCGACATTATTACTCATTACTTACATTGAATTGTGGACAACATGAGGTGGAAGCATGACGCAGAAAAGTGGACGGCGCACTAAGCAGACGGTTTATGAGGAGATATCGCGGCGGATGCTGACAGACGCTCGCTTTCTGCTCAAAAACGGACGCTGGCACGGCGCGGTGTATCTGGCAGGCTATGCCGTTGAGTGCAAGCTAAAAGCGGCGGTCTGTCGGTATTTGGGCGTTGAAGTTCTGCCAGAAAGTTTCCGAACGCACGACATACAATCCTTGATAAGAAGCGCGGGATTAGCGGAGGCGGTAGATAGCGACAAAGTAATCCAAGTGCGATTCAGGCGAATTGACAGCATGTGGCGGACGGAAATTCGTTATGCGGGTAACCCACCCCTGCCCCTCCAAGGAGGGGACTATGGAAAGCAGGAGGCAGAGAACTTCTTAGACACTGTTAGGAGGATTGTCCAATGGCTCAACACAATACTTTTGCGTGCAAGGTAAAACAGGCGCTTGAACGCGCACTGCGTGGGAAAATTCCTGCCAGGCACCAAATCAGTTTGGAGGTTATCCCCAAAGGCTACGATGACTACGATGACTTAGTGGATGTGGTGATTGTCAGTGATTACTTTAGACGATGGAATTTCCTTAAGCGCATTGACTTCGTATGGGAGATTCTTGACAGCCAGTTGCCGTCAAGCGAGTCGATGAATGCAACGATTATCCCCTTCACCACCCGTGAGGCGGAGAGGGTAGGCATTAACACTCAAGTCGCCCAGAGTGGAAACAGTTCGCGTAAGCAAGGGACAAAAAACAAGCGGCGATAGATGGGCGCGCCACCAACCCCTGCCCCTCCAAGGAGGGGATTGAACATTCGTTCGGTGCTTCGGCAACGCAGTGAATATTGGCCGACATTGTGGAAGAGTAAGGGCGGGTGAGGAATGGGGGGCGCGAGATTAGAGCAAGTCATCAATTGCCATACCAAATTTTTCTTTAGTAAAGAAAAGTCGAAGCGAAGCGAAGTTGCGAGGAACGAAGCAATCTGAGGAACGAAGCAATCAATCAAAAGAAACAAAGAGGATGTTCCATCAAAAGAAACATTAAGGAATTTATTTTATTCACTCTGGGCGCGAGGCAAATGACAATGTGAGCAGTTATACTAACGATTGGAGGTAGAACAGGTGGAGCGAGCAAAGGAGTTCCTGAAAGCGGCTGAGTGGGCGCTTGCAAACGAATTATTGAATGTCTGTGCGCTTTGTTGTTATGCAGCATTGTTTTGGGCAGCAATAGTTGCCCTGGAGCATCAAGGATTCAAGCGTCCCGAATGGTCGCACGGTGGTTTGAAAGATACTTTCACTTATGAACTTATCAAGCGGCGGCGCATCTATCCACCCATGTTCGGCACGTGGCTGGGTGATGCCTACTGGGCACGAACGATAGCGCACTATGAACGAGTGACGCTGGGTGTGAAATTCATGCGGCGACTGGTTAATCATACGCGCGAGTTCGTCACGAAAGTTGAGGAGGTGACAAAAGCATGAGCAAGAGGCGTAGAGATTTCTCCAGGCGGCGATTGGAGCGGCATGTTCTTACGCTTTGTTCGCTGACAAAGGACCTTTGCCCCGACGCTGAAATTGAGATTCGTGTGCCTGGGTTAGGCGGACTGGATGCATGGCTGGACGTGGTTGTTGACGATGACAAGGAAGAGGAAGTGCAAGAGGCGTTGAGCCAGCGCGCTTTCGACATTTATATGGAGGAAGGCTACGACATCGGCATGAATGTCATTGAGCGGTCGGAACACGAGAAATTTTTGGCAAAGCAGCGAACGGGCAAATTGTAAAAAGGAGGCGAAAAGCGATGAAGAAGGCATTGGTGGCTTTGGTTTCTGTAATGCTGGCGACGCTGTTTCATGCCTCGTCGTTGGCTCAAACGGAAGGTGGGAAAATCAGGTTGGCGCCCAGAGAGGTTTCTCTGGGGAAAGCGCATCCTGACGGCGTTTGGGAGATTATTCTAAGTCCCGACAGCAAGCAATGAAAGAGAGGTAAGGTAAGGTAAATGCAAGAGGTAGAGTTTGCTCGTGAGGCATTAATGTTTGCGCAAGCGTTTTTGCATATGGGGGTTACAAACACCTGGTTATATCGAATGCTGGTGGGAAGGTTGTATTACGCCGCTCATCACCTTGGTAGGCGATTGCTCATTGAAATTGGTTTGCAACCAGAGCAATGGCGTGCGAGTGTACACCAGCGAGTATTGAACGAGTTGCATCAGCAATATGTAGTAACCGGACGAATGACGCCAGAAGCGTGGACAGCTTTAGATGACCTACGGAAAATGCGGCGAATCGCAGATTATGAATTGACCACTCGAGTTCGACTAAGGCATGTGAGCCATGCACTTGCACTATTCACGAGTTTTGCTAATGAATGTTATCAAATATTGGGGGTGAGTTAAATGGGTCTAAAAGAAACCGTTGCTCAAATCATTCGAGAAGAGTTGGGAGACTGCATTGGTGGTCTGAGGTTCACAGGTTCGTATGAAGGAGAAGAGTTCAATGTTATCATTACGCTTCAATGTGAGCCTGAGGACCTTGAGCAGCGTGAAGCACGTCTGCGGAGACGCGTGCGGCAATTAGGCGACGACATTGGCATCTTCGTGGAGTATCCCGAGGAGACAATTACCGTGTGAAGCGCCTGTATCGTTATTCACGCAGTCTGCTGAAGAATGTTATCAAATCTTCGGGTGAGCTAAATGAACTTAAAAGAAACTGTTCGCTTAGCTCACCAAATCCCCCCTCCTGTCCTCCCAGTGGGGGGAAGCTACATTCGGCTCATGGTTGCTCAAATTATTCAAGACGCAAAAATTTAGTGAAAAGATTTATATGAAAAATGCAAGAAAATGTATTAGTCAACAAGGAGGTAAAAAGCAATGAAGAAGGTATTGGCGGCTTTGGTTTTTGTAATGCTGGCGACGGTGCTGTTGCATGCCTCGTCGCTGGCTCAAACGGAGGGTGGGAAAATCAGGTTGGTGACCAGAGAGGTTTCTTTAGGGAAGGTGCATCCTGGCATCGTTGAGAATAGCCTCGTTGGGAGTTCCGATAGCAAACGATTTGCTTATGTTGCAATGCGTGACAGGCAGTTTGTCGTTGTGGACGGAGTGGAAGGGAAGGAATACAACTGGATTTTGCCTCCCATTTTCAGTCCCGACAGCAAGCGAGTGGCTTATGTTGCAGTGCGTGGTGGCAAATGGCTTGTCGTTGTTGACGGAGAAGAAGGGAAGGAATACGACGGGATGGAGTCTCTCATTCCCACCTTCAGTCCCGACAGCAAGCGAGTGGCTTATAGGGCAGAGCGTGGTGGCAAGCAGCTTGTCGTTGTTGACGGAGAAGAAGGGAAGGAATACGACGGGATGGAGTATGTCTATTCCATCTTCAGTCCCGACAGCAAGCGAGTGGCTTATGTTGTAGGGCGTGGCAACAAGGGGTTTGTCGTTGTTGATGGAGAAGAATGGAAGGAATACGACGGGGTTGGCCCTCTACTCTTCAGTCCCGACGGCAAACGAGTGGCTTATGCGGCAAGGCGTGGACACGAGATGCTTGTCGTTGTGGATGGAGTGGAAGGGAAGGAATACGGCGGGATTAGAGTAAACACCTTCCTCTTCAGCCCCGACAGCAAACAAGTGGCTTATGCGGCAGGCCATGGACACAAGATGCTTGTCGTTGCGGACGGAGTGGAAGGGAGGGAATATGACGAGATTCGGGAAGGCTCTCTCCTCTTCAGTCCCAACAGCAAGCGAGTGGCTTATGGGGCAAGGCGTGGCGGCAAGTGGCTTGTCGTTGTGGACGGAGAAGAGGGGAAGGAATACGGGTGGATTAGCAATCTCGTTTTTAGTCCCGACAGCAAGCAAGTGGCTTATGTGGCAAGCGATGAGTTGCTTGGCGGCAAGCAGTTTGTCGTTGTGGACAGAGAAGAGGGGAAGGAATACGACGGGATTTACAGCCTAATCTTCAGTCCCGACGGCAAACGAGTGGCTTATGTGGCAAGGCGTGGCGGCAAGGGGCTTGTCGTTGTGGACGGAGTAGAAGGGAAGGAATACGACGGGTGTGGCCCTCTACTCTTCAGCCCCGACGGCAAACGAGTGGCTTATGCGGCAATGCGTGGCATCAAGAAGCGGCTTGTCGTTGTGAACGGAGAAGAGGGGAAGGAATACGATGCCTTCCTGCCTAACAGCGAGTTGGTCTTTGATAGCCCGAAGTTGCTCCACGCTTTGGCAGGTCGGGGCGAGGAGATTTTCCGTGTGGAGATTGAGATTGTGGAGGAGTGATGCGTGATTTAATTTCACGTTCACGTTTTACGGAGGTTAATCATCGTGAAGATAGCTGCTACAGTTGTAAAGCGGACAAGTGATTTGGGTGTTCTGGTAGAGGAACAGGTGGTTTATGAGTTACCTTCCCCCCGTTGGCGTCTGCGCTCGCCACTCAAGGTCTATCTCTGGCGTGGCGAAGAGTGGTTCTTCGCTGAGATTGAGGAACTGGAACTGGTTGAAGAAGGACGCACACCAGAGCAGGCGATGGCGAACTGCTTTGAAACGTTATTTGAGGTGTATGTCTCCTATCGCTCTACGAAGGCTTCGCAGTTGTCGAAAGGAGCAAAGGAGTTTTTACATCGTCTGGAATCCGTGGTGGCAGAGGCATAAGGAAAATAGCAATGAAGCGAAGGAGACGAGTCATTCCGAGAGTTGAGTTGGAGCGCACCTTGGCGCAGAAGGGCTTTCGCTACGAAGAGGGCAGACGTGACCATCGCTACTGGTTCTTCTATCACGAGGAGTGTAAGACCAACATTTTTACAAAAATCTCGCGTGGCACGGGTTACCGAGACTACGGCATAGACTTGCTCAACAAGGTCAAGCGTCAACTTCGCTTTGATACACTGGAACAGTTGCAGGACTTTATTGACTGTCCAATGAGTGGGGAAGACTACGCTCGGCATTTAAGGGAAAAGGAACTTCTGCGGTAATGGAAGCCCCCAGTAGGCATTCATTCAGTGGCGTCAACCATAATCGCACTCTTTTCAAACCTGTGGTCGGGCGTGACTTGTTTTTGATAGCCCTAAGTTGCTCCACGCTTTGGCAGTTCAGGGCGATGAGATTTTCCGTGTGGAGATGGAGATTGTGGAGGAATGATACGTGATGCGTGATTTTCTTTTCACGTATCACGTATCACGTATCACGCTTCACGTTTCACGAAAAAATGATATGTAAAACAATGTCAAGATATGGATAGACTCAACTTTATAAGGAGAAATATCATGCCAAAATATGGAATTAGCTTGCTTTTATGGACTGACAAGTTCGATAAAGAATCGGTAAAGTTTATTCACAAGGCGGCGGAAATGGGATTTGATGGAATAGAAATTCCATTTTTTGCCATAGAGACAGTGGATATTCAAGCGACCAAAGCAGCATTGGATGAACACAATATGGGCTGTATTGGATGCGCCATTACTTCGCCCGGACGCGACTTGATAAGCCCCGACCCTACGGAACGCCAGACTGCTAAAGATTATATTCGAGAGTGCATTGAGATTACAGCAAAATTGGGTAGCGATGTCCTTATTGGGCCAATGTACAGTGTTATCGGAAAGTTAGTCGGGCGCTCCCGGACTAATGAAGAATGGGATTTATGCGTGAAAGGTTTAAAGGAAGTAGCTAAATTCGCAGAACAAAATAAAGTAACTTTAGCAATAGAACCAATCAATCGTTTTGAGACTTACTTCGTGAACACAGCCAGAGATGTGGTAAGTTTAGTAAGAGATGTCAGCAGCCCTTATGTTAAACCGATGCTGGATACTTTCCACATGAACATTGAGGAAAAAAGCTATCGTGGCGCTTTAGAATGCGCCGGCGATTTATTATACCATGTTCATTGCTGTGAGAATGACCGAGGTACCCCAGGCACAGGGTTAGTCAGATGGGATGAGGTTTTTGAAACTCTGGCTAAATTGAATTATAATCGTTGGCTTGTTATTGAATCGTTTGTACCAAATGTCGAAGCAATCGCCAAAGCAGCCGCTATTTGGCGCGACATTGCCCCAAGCGCAGATGCGTTAGCAACGGAGGGACTGGCATTCCTGAAGAAAATGGGTGAAAAGTATTTGCCGTGAAACGTGAATTAAGAAAGTGATGAGTAATGAGTAATTTATCACTTATTACTCATTACTTATTACTCATTACTTATCACGTTTCACTTATCATGTCTATGGCCTTCGCCTGTTACACTAATCGCTAAACGGATGGCGGGTTTATCTCCCACGACATGAATATGGTGATAGTGATTTTTAGGCGCAAAGACGAAATCCCCTACTTTAGCTCGCACTGGTTCAGACTGGCCTTCCATTTCCCAGTGAATCTCGCCTTCCAAAACCACCCACCATTCGTCATAGATGTGATAGTGCTTGTCATTGGGTTGTCCAGGGGCTTGACAAATAACTGTGCCTGTCATCTGGTCTGTGATGACAACTTGATGTCCCCACGGTGGAGGACCGTATTGTTTCTTGATTTCCTCAAGGCTGATGCAATGATTTCCAACCGCAAGAGGAGATATTTTCGGCATAAAAAACTCCTTAATGTCATTTTTTAGAAACCGAGTTTTTGGGAAAAGCTCGGTTTCTAATTCTTTTTAGGATACCACAAACGCAACTTTATTTCAAGAAATTTTTGTATTATCTGTCCAGGCTTCCGAAGTCTCGAAGACTTCGGAAGTCTAAAAAGCATAAGGATTAAAACAGTGGGACTTTTCAAAGAACATTTCATAGGTGGAATTATAAGCTACAGCGTTTTCTACTTCCTCGCGCTGGGGGCATCTTTAGGGTTACAGTTTGGGTTGCAATGGGATGTCAACAAAGTGTCTGTAATTTCTTTAAACATTTGGATAGCAATACCATGTTTTCTCATTGCTATGCTATCAGGGCTGTGGCCAGACGTGGATATTAAAAGCACACCTCAGAAGATTTTCTACAGAATTTTTTTGCTACTTGATATAGTTTTAATCTACAAGGGCATCACTGACGGAAGAAGATATCTTCTCATTTCCGCGCTACTGGGAGTTTTCGCAATGCTGCCGTTGATTGGCAAACACCGCGGTTGGACGCATTCTCGTGTAACGATGTTTCTGTTACCAGCGTTATTTTTGCTTCCCGCTATGTATGATATAAATCCACGGGACCCCAACCTGTCCTCTTTTAATTACACCCGTTTCGATTATACCGATTTGAGTGGATTGCCACTCTATGTTGCAAGTTTCATCGGCTATGCGACCCATCTATACCTTGATGGAATTTTATTCGGAAGATGGCAAAAAAAAAGTCGCGCTAAAAATAACCAAAAGTGAAATTTTTCCTTGACAGTTCAACTTGGATTATGTTATAATTTACTATGTTCATAAAATACGTAATATAAGGCTATAGGTTAACGAATATGATTCGTACCAACGCCATGAGAGTGGGTACGTAATTTTGTGAACGCTTGCCACTTAATAAATACCCCACTCTCATAATGGGGGATTGGCTCAGTTGGGAGAGCGCTTGCATGGCATGCAAGAGGTCATCGGTTCGAACCCGATATCCTCCATTTTTTTATGCTCAAAGTATTATCAAGAGCAAAGATATATTGTCTTTGCACTTTTTCATGCTTGCTTTTAATTCTTCCTCTTATTTCTTTTGATTAAACTTTTCTTTCTTAAAGAAAAGTTTGGTTTAATCGAACCGGCGTGGAATTCTAAATTATTGCGTGAAATATAAGCCCACTCAATAACAAAAATTGTATTATTAACAAACCCACATAAATTATCGTAATACGGTTGCTGATTGTTTTTTTAAGCGGCCAGAAAAGCCATTCCTTGAGATGTTCCATATCAATTAAATCTTCAGTAATGTCTTTAAGAAGATGAAGATACATGCTCAACATTAGCCCCATCTGAAACAATCCTCTATTCATTATCAACATCAACAAGCAAAGAATTGCCCAAACCATTCCAAAAAATCCATTGTGTAACAGTTTCTTTTTATTATCATTTTTATGCAAGCTAATCAGATAGAATATAGCTTCTTGATATTTTTTCTCACGCCAAAGTCTGAAGAATTTCTGGCAAGATTTTTCTTTCGAATTTATAAATAAATAGAGCAGATGGTCTATATCAAGAATTTGTGTCCCGACTATCCCGCCTATCCAAAATTGCAGAGAAAAGTTGCGTGTAAATAACGAGACTATCAGCAAATAAACTACTGTCACGCCCAGATGTGATACAAACTCACGCCAAAATTCTCTTTTTCCGTCCATTTACACATCCCATCAGTGAAATAGCAAGAGGGCAAGAGGGCAAGGGGGCAAAAGACGTTTTGCCTCTTTGCCGTTTAGCCGTTTTACCACATTTGCAAGATATTGCGTGGTTTACGTCGGCAGACATGCCTGTTCTAGCAGACACGAATGTCTGCCCCACATACCCTATACGGAATAAAAAAATAGACCACTCGGCACTATTGGTTAGTATATCAAAAAGCACAAATGTTCGTCAACGACAATTTTTGGGCTTGATATGAATAGCCAGTTCTGATAAAATATCAACAACAATTTCCCTTGATTTGGAAAGGAATTTCAAAAATGATAGATGCACACGTTCATATCGGCAAATTATCGTTTGCGCCGGATTACAAGGCGCTGACCGTTGAACAACTTGTCAGCACAATGGATGAACTCGGCATTCAGAAATCTGTGTTACTGCCGTTAGACAGTCCTGAAGCTACCGATGGATATTTTACCACGCCCGAGGCATTGGAGGCGTGTAAGCACTATCCCGCTAGACTGATTCCATTCTGTGCTGTTGACCCCAGACGGTCTTTAGTCGCGGCTAAAATTAAGATGTTCAAAGAGATGGGATGTGTCGGCTTCGGCGAACATAAGATGGGTTTGGAGATAGATGACCCGCGATGTAAGGTGATTTACCAAACCTGCAATGAACTGGGATTCTCTGTGCTGTTCCATCTCGACCCTGAACTTAACATTGATGAAAATGGATTGCCCCGATTGGAAAAGCTATTGCAACAATTCCCAAACGTCAATTTTCTGATGCACGGGCCAGGGTGGTGGTGTGAAATATCGCGAGATTGTCAGGTCCGGGGAGGCTATCCCACAGGCAAAATTACCCCCGGCGGCGCGGTTGACCGCTTGCTGCAAAACTATCCCAACATCTACGGTGAGCTTTCAGCAGGCTCCGGCTATAATGCTCTTACCCGCGACCCAGATTTTACACCCGGATTTTTTGAGCGCAATTGGAGGAAACTACTATTCGGTACGGACTATTTGGCCCCTGGACAAAGTCTGCCGATAGTCCAATTTTTAAAGGATTATCCGCTTGAAAAAGAAAAAAAGGATGCTATCGCTTATAAAAATATAGAGAGGATATTGGGACTATGAATTCGAAATTCGGATTTCGGAATTAAGAGCTTTTTGAAAAAACTTGGTTTCTGAACCGAATTACTTAGGAGAGAAAAATGAACCAAACTTTTCTTTTAGGTAGTTTTGACGAATAAACTTTATCCTTGTGGCGAAAAGTAAACTTTATTATTCAAAATTAGTTAAAAGAAAAGTCCCTTCCCTTTCTCCCCTCTCGTTTTCTCGCTTTCTATTTTTTCTAATCTACTAAAGTCAAGTTATTTTAGCGAAATTGGATTTCAAGTCAAATATCTTTCCTGTGCTGCGATACAACCCCAACAAGAACAATCGCACATCATTTCACCATAAATTTAACCATATCAGATAGGTTTCCATTCTTCCCTGAAACAGCTTTCAAAGCATAATCACCAGGTTTTATCTGCCATAGAAAAGCATGTTCTTTATAGGTGGTTCGCAAAAGAACATCATTCAGAAACCATTTTACCTCATCATCTTTGATTGAATCTCGCAGTTCAATTTTGATTGATTGATATTCAGGCAAAAGGTTTGAAAGTCTGCGATAAATAGCCCCATCTTTGGGATTAGAAATGGCAAATTCCTTCTCTGGTGAAAGTTCTGGCGGCGTTTTTATTCTCAAATCTTCTGCCCATTTTTGATATTTCGTGGGCAAGACGGTAAAAACCTCTGGTTGGACAGCTTCATTAGAGTAGTAATTCCCCCGGCCCCCTTTAATAAAGTGGGAGGAATCCGAAGCTAAAAGACCGTTGCGAACGTCAATGGGATAGCAGATGTGCATCTCGCAACTTTCTTTTTCATAAGAAGATAAATCTCTTGTGGGAATAATTTCTTCAATAACCGCTGGGCAGTTTTGATTTGGGTTTTTCCCAGAAAAAGAACAGACTGGTACTTTGACGAGTCCCTCTGGCATAGTAAATTTTGCCGGCCATTTTTTATTGCCATACAGCGTCATCATAATTTTAGCAAAAAGAGGGCCAGCGCCGGATACCCCTGACACTTTCTGCATAGGAGAATGATTAAAATTTCCCACCCAAATCCCTAAAGTGTAATCTTGGGTATATCCTACGGTCCAATTATCACAAGATCGGAAGGAGGTGCCTGTTTTGACAGCACAAGGAAAAGGAAGGTTAAGGATAGAATTAAACCCAAATTCTGAGGCGCGGGCGAATCGGTCACTCAGGATATCAGCAATTAAGTAATTCATCGTTAGTGTGGAAATAGTTTTTTCCATGCTAAATACATTATTTATTTCAGATTTTCCATCCAAACTTTTTCTCCAAACTTTTCTTTTAAAAAGAAAAGTTTGATCAAAAGAAACACTGGGGAGTTGATCAAAAAGAAAAGAAGAGGAATCTTTTCCATTCACTGTTAGTATTTCTCTTATTGGGATAAAACTGCCCATCCTTGCTAAGCACATATAGGCTCTTGCCAATTCGTATAAAGTTACTTCGCCTCCCCCAAGCGCCAGACCAATTCCGTAATAGTCTGCATCCTGATTCAATGAATCGAATCCATATTCGTGTAGTCTATCTAAAAATCGCTTTACACCAATTTTAGCGCTGACCTGGGCGGCGGGAACATTAAGAGAGTTAGCCAATGCTTCTCGTAGACTCACCGGACCATGGAATTTCTCCGAGTAATTTTTAGGGCTATATATGCCTTTAGGCATTCGATAATGGACAGGTATATCAGAAATAATAGTTGCGGGATTAAATCCCTCCTCCATAGCTAATAAATATAAAAATGGTTTTAAGGTCGAACCAGGCTGACGAGCCGCCATAATTCCGTTATTCTGTCCCTCGTGTTCTTCATCAAAATAATCAGCCGAGCCAACATAAGCAAGAACCTGTCCAGTATGATTGTCAAGAAGTATAGCCGCCGCATTGGTAACATTAAGCCGTTTTAGTTTAGATACAGCTTTACGAATCTGCTCTCCAACCATTTTTTGCATCTCGCGGTCAATGGTAGTTTTCACCTCAAAAACCTCATCCCCGATAAAATCGGGATGTTCCATCGCCAAATTATCCATTACCTGAAAGACAAAATGGGGTGCTAAAAAGGATGCCTCTTGAGGTTTAAGCGCAACATTTTCTTTTAAAACTCTTTCGAGCCGTTCTTTGGGGATTAGCCCCTGTTCGCACATTTTTTCTAAGATATATTCTTGACGTTTCTTTATTCCTTTTAAATTGTGGTAAGGGTTGAGTTGGATAGGAGAATTGGGAATGGACGCTAAAAATGTAGCTTGTGCAAGAGTTAGGTCTGATGCTGACAGACCAAAGTAAGCTTTGGCGGCAGATTCGACGCCGTAAAGGTTGCCGCCCATGGGGATGCGGTTGATGTACTCTTCTAAGATAGCTTTTTTATCCATCCCTGCCTCTAATCGGTAAGCGAAGTAGGCTTCTCTGGTCTTTTTTATCATTGTCCTCTTGCCAGGATTAATCATTCTCGCTAATTGCAAGGTAATGGTAGAAGCGCCAGAGGCGATTTCTTTCGATTTTATGTTCTGATAAATTGCCCGGAGAACCGCTAAATAATCGATTCCTTTGTGATAATAGAAATTCTTGTCTTCAGATGCGATAATGGCGTTTAAAAAATAGGGAGATACATGGTCAATGCTTACATGAAGCGACCTTGAGTCTTTGGAAAGAACTTCTTGAAGGAGATTACCGTCCCGGTCATAGAATTTCACCGAGTGAAAACTCTTTTGTTTTATATCTTCCTTTTGAATAGGAAAAAGCAAGGGCGTAAAACGGAAGCTCAGTCCAAAGACTAATATCCCGCCGGCTAAAAATATCAATAATCGTTTTAAGCTAATGCAATTTCTCATTTTAAAAAAGGCCTCCACCACCCAATCCCTTTTTTTAATCCTCGGGGATATTACTATCCTTCAGAAATCCCCATGTAGTCGTTAGTTTACCCTGAGATTGGACAGAGAACGGGAAACTTTCTGACAAAATATAGACATCATCAATAGCTACTTTGACAACCTGGTCGCAGGTAATATAGATACTACACCATGGAAATTTCCCCAAATCGGCATTGGAGGGAACATTGTCTTCCTTCCACTCGGTATTTTTCCCCGGGTCCACCGTCATTGCCATCTGACGCGTTGCGCTATTCTATTCGGCTCTGATAGTTCTTAGCATGTTCGTATTATCGGGAATATCTTCCCAAACTTTTCTTTAAGAAAGAAAAGTTTGATCAAAAGAAATAAGAGGAATCCATATAGGCAAAACTAACCCAACCACCGAATTTACCAATGGAGCCAGAACCAAAATAGCCCTTCGGACCCCATTCGTGCTGATGGCTGGGGGAAACGCCGAATATCCAATTGCCGCTCAACCAATTGGGTTCCTCGTCGGTACACAGCAGGCCAAACCATCCACCGGCCTCGGACAAATCTGCCACCTTGATGGTAAACTGTATCCCGTCAATGTCTCTCTCTTCCCAGCCAAACGCTAACTTAAACCCTGGATCCCTGCCTCCGGCAGCGTTGACATTGAACCAAAGCATCCCTTCTGAAATATCCATGTTCAGTCGATTTTTTTCTGGAACAAACCGAATCCACTTTGCGCCAAAGGTAACTTTTTGCCCAGGCTGTCCGTCGATATAGTCTAATTTCCCAGAAAAATCATCGTAGGGCTTGAATACTCGCGCAAGACCTGGGCGCGCGAATATAGACAACAACATAAAAATGATTAAACTGATTTCCAATCGATATAGTAGTCTCATAACTCATCCATCCTTTTTTTATTTGCTAACAAGGATTTGCGAACAAAATATTCTTGATAAATTGCCCCAAAACCTTTAAAATAAATAATTGAGGGTGAAAACAAAATGAAACGGTTGCTACATTTTGCAATAATCATTATTCTAATCCCATTCGTATTTGTCTACTGTGGAGGTGACGACGATGGGAATATAAGCATCAAGGGGAAAGTTATAGATGAAACGGGTAATCCGATTTCAGGCGCAAATATAATGGTTCATCCTGAAGACCAATCTATCACTAACGAGCCAAACGGAGAGTTTTACTTCAGGAATCTCGCTGATGGTAATTACCAATTAACTATTTCGGCCAGCGGTTATCAAACCTATCTGAATATTATCGCCGTCTTGCCGGGGAAAGTAACTCTCGTAGAAGTCGTGTTGAAAAAAGGCGATATTGCCTCAATCGCCGGGCTTGTGCATGATAATCAAACAGGTGATGCAATTCCAAACGCTACAGTTTTAACAATCCCTGCTACGGACAGGCCGGTTACGACTGTTTCCGGGCGCTATGAATTTGTGCACCTGGAACCCGGAACATACACTGTGCGCGTTTTTGCCACCGGATACTCTGTGCCGACAATGACGGTTGTGGTGGAACGTGACAAAACAACCCGCGCGGACTTTCAACTCACCAAACAAGAATCAGTTGGATTATCCGTCACGCCGTCAAGTCTTGATTTTGGAGTGGATTCCAGCATTAAGCCCCTGACTATTGAGAATCTCGGCAGCGACGAACTCATCTGGAATATCACGTTTCCCCCTGAAGGTTGGCTAACAGTAGCCCCAGTAGATGGAAGTACAACGAACATCCCATCAATTGTGAGCGTCATAATAGATCGAACGGGGTTTCCCACTGGTAACTATGACCTAACAATATTCATTCTGAGTAACGGCGGTATGGGGCAAATCCCAGTAACGATGGAGGTGCAATAGAGACTTCCGAAGTCTCAGAGACTTCGGAAGTCTAAAATTAACTTCTTTGTCTCAAGCCTACCTTAGAAATATCAATAGGCTTAAATCCTAATTTAAAAGCGGGAGAGTCAGGCTTCAAGGAATAATCATCGTTTGCGGCATCAACGAACAGTGGGTCGGCGACAAGTGAATGCTTATCAAAGCCGCGTTTTTGCCATTCTTCAAAGGTGCTAACGCCTGGCAAACCTTGAATAACCGGAGCCTTTACTATGGCGCCTCCAGTACAGAAGAAGACATTGTAGTCCGATTCCACCGGATTTGACCTCTCTCCACTTATTCTGAAGAGAAGCGCATCAGCTTTTGCATAACAGATGATATTCCTTAGCAGTTTTACGTTCTCATGCCGAAGGTTCTGCGGATTTTGGTAATTTATCTGGCTTATTTCTCCATCTATAAAGATGTTATTCTCCATCGTAATGTTTCTGTCGGCGTACCACACATGCACTCCCTCACGCGCGCGATAGACAAGATTATTTTCAACCACGGTGTCTCTCGTCTCACAACCAAGATAAATACCCCATCCGGGACAGCGGTTACTGAAAGAGAAAACATCATGAATAAGATTATTTCTGATTATGATGTTAGAGTCCCGCACAAAAAGACCGCCGCCGTCATTTATTTTCTGCATCACCTCATAGATTTCATTATATTCTATGATAAGCCCCTGTTCTTGATTTTCCCTTTCTATGGGTTGATTTGCCGTCGCCCAATGGCGCGTATATACGCCAGAATGCGATATATCGTGAATCAGGTTATGCGAGACTACGCCGCCGCCATCATCAATGTTAATTCCAACGGCGCTGGGATAAACTTCTCCGCAATGATGAATGTGATTATAAGAAAACACATTGCATTCCTCATCATAATTTCGGCTTATTATCCCTCCACCGCCGATGCTATAAATCTCATTTCCAACTATGCGGTTACCGTAACCGGTTAATTCTATGGCGTAAGTGCCGACGTTCCTTATACAATTATCTTCTAAAGTACAATATCTAACGTTCTTGAGAGTTATAGCTGAAGGTTCTACTATATCACCGACATCGCCGCAATCAGGATAACCTTTCTCCGGAAGCGTCCAATCAGCGTCTGATAATGTGAAGCCGCGGATGTTGATGTATTGAACATATTGTTCCTTAAGCCCTCCTTCAAATCTAATCAGTTGATTCAAAACGGGCGCAATCACTTCTGCCTTCTCAATATCCTCAGCAGGCCAGTAATAAAGCTCACCTGTATGTCTGTCCAAATACCATTCTCCGGGTTGGTCTAATCCTTCAAGTACATTCTCTATATAATATCGATTGGGACCACCACCTCCAGACCAACCAATAACATGGCTGGCTTTTGGGTCTAAAAATTTTACCGTTCTTGCTTCCTCATCCAATTCAGAGATAAGAAATCGGGATTCGTTCCAGGAGTGGAAAACAAGAACTTCCACATCATTAAGATTATGCCATTTCCTGAAGTCACCTTCTTTGAACCTGAAAGATGTGCCGCTCAGCGCTTCCTCTATAAAATAATAACCTTCATCAGGCATCCGGGCGCGTGTTTGTCTCTTGCCGTTGACAGAAAGCTGTCTGAAGTTCCATTTTCCCTCTTTGACCTCTTCAATGGAACAGACCATAATCTTTCCCTCATAAGGCTTCCAGGGCCCGGTAATCCTCTTGCCGCCGCTAAGAACTGGTTTCTCACCCGGATATGCCATATATGTAATCGGGCAATCCTTGGTGCCGCTGTCCTCTTGAACGAAAACAATCGTATCATTGAGGAAATATGTTCCACCTCGTACCATCACAGTTACAGGTTCAGAAAGAGACTGCTTCGCCTTAATTTCGCGTATGGCGTCCTTAGCTCTTACAACTGTAGCAAAAGGTCCATCAGTCTTTTCCGCATTCGGCGCTGCCAGCTTTCCAGACCAAGCGTCATTGCCATTGGTCGCCACGAAGAATGTGGCTTGAGGTTCTTTAGACATTTTTAATTCCTCCCTATTGGAAAAGTAATCAGAAACCGAGTTTTCTACAAAAGCTCGGTTTCTTTTTCTATTTTACCATTATATCATCAAAATGGTAAGGAAAATTTTTCTTATACCAGCTTGAACAACTGAGCAGCATTATCGTGCAATATCAGCCGCTTGTCATGGTCGCTAATTTCGGCGTTATCAATGCGCGCCCGCTGCATCGGCGCGAAGTACAGCGGCGAGTCTGTGCCGTAGAGAATGTGTTCAGCGCCTATCTCACCTACAGCCCACTCGATTAAATTGGATGTTATCGATTTGGCGCTGGACGTATCAGTAAACAAATTCCCATGTTTACTATTCTGGATAGCACGAACCTGATGAGTCATATCATCATCCCAACCGCATCCTAAATGCGAAATAATCAACACAACTTCAGGAAAATCATTCGCCAGCTTTACAAAGTCTGCCGGGAGGCTTTTTTCTTCGCCACTGTGTGATTGAACAATAGCACGGTGCCTGGCTGCGAACTCGAAGATAGCTCTACCGTGTTCGGTAATCAAATAACCATGTTCCTCCGGATGTATCTTGATACCGACACATTTAGGCTGTTTGAGCATTTGTTCGGCTTGCGCATACGTCTGCGGCCGAGTTGGGTCAACGACCACCCATTGTAGCAATCCCTCAGTTTCAGCCACAACTTTGGCGGCATTCACATTGCCCGACACCGGGTCACCACTTAGCCTGGGCATAAGCGCCGCCAGTGGGGATACTATTGTTAGCAACGTATTGGCTAAACGGGCGCGTTGGACTACTATATCCGCATCTGCCGACATGAACTTGTTGACAAGTTCGGACCTACCAAGGTACTTGCCAAAATGGGCGTGAACGTCAATCGCTTGAATATTTTCGTTCGACATAGTTATCTATCCTTCAGCATACAAGCGCTCACCATATAGTATGATTATAAACTGGCAAAAGGGCAAAACGGCAATTGGATTGTCGATTGTTGATTGATTATTGATGATTGAATAAATCAACAATCAACAATCATCAATCCCCCTTGCCCCTTAACCCTTTATCTTGATTCCACCCCATGTCATTGCAACTTTATCTTTCTTTTCAACGGAAAGGACCTTCTGAATGAGGTCTTTTTTAATTTCATCCTGGCTTAACGACACATTTGCGTACAGCATTACTTCGTCGATAAAGCCCTGGAAGAAGCGGCTCGTTAGCCTTTCCAGGCCGATACCAATGAAGGCTTCGTTATTTCGGGTTTTAATCGCTTCCTTTGCTTTCGTTTTGACATCAACTTCGCCGTCGAAGTAAAGTATGATCTCATTTCTATCATAAGTGAGCGCAACATGCATCCATTTCTTCAACGGCAGTTTCGTTTTACCAGTCTGATATCCTAAGCCGCCATCATCCGATGGCCCATAAAGATACATTCCCAGTTTTTCATCCCGATAGACCAGGTAATAAGAACCTGCTTTGACCACAATGTTTCCCTGGTCATCAGTGGGCGCGCCTGTAATTTTAATCCAAGCTGATATTGTTATCGCCTCCGTAATTTCCTCCAGGCTTTCCACCCCTTGGGCTGGAACATTAACGCCTGCATTAAGTGGAAATTCCAGGGAGATACCCTGGCTTCTTGGTTTTGCGATTCCTTCTTTCGCCCACTTAACATCGCCCCAAAGTTCGCCATCGTTTTTCTCCGGCGATGAATCACTGGCTACTTTTCCCGTCCCTTCGTTGAAAGACCAATGGCCAACAAGCCCTTCGCGCGGTTTGGCTAAAACGAAAGATGCGAATTGAAAGACTATAAAATAAACAGCGATGAAGATTATCCAACTTTTTTTTTGAGACATTGAAATCCTCCTCGAAACGTGAAACGTGAAACGTGATAAGTGAGGATGATTTAATCACACATCACGTATCACTCATCACTCATCACGTTTCAGACACAAGGTTCTACGGTTTCATAAAGTTTAATATCGAAAACTCATCTAAAATTATATCAAAATTTACATTTTTTTCAATAAAAAAACTGTAGTGTTTTTCACAAAAAACAGGCAAGAAAACGCCCGCGGCATGGAATAATTCCGAATTCCGTTCACGACACCCTTGTTTTCCAAAACGTATTATGTTACAATAATAATCACCTTAACGAAAGGAATAACAAACGAAAGATGTATGATATTCTTATTAAGAATGGAACTGTAATTGATGGCACAGGTAAGGACGGCTATTCAGCAGATGTCGGAATTTTAGAGGAAAAAATTGTTGACCTCGGTGATTTGTCTGAAGCGGAGACAAAAGTTGTAATTGACGCCACTGGTTTAATCGTATCCCCAGGTTTTATCGACATTCATACACACACGGATACAGGCTTATTAATTGAACCACGAGCAGAAAGTAAGATTCGTCAGGGAGTAACGACTGAAATCGGCGGGAATTGCGGTGGTTCTGTTGGACCACTGCGAGGAGAAGCCTTGAGTGATGCTCAGAAATGGATGGATGAGCATGGCATCGTAGGAAACCGAGAGAGGCTGGGAGATTTTTTAGACCTCCTTGAAGATAGAAAAATCGGCGTCAATTATGCTACTTTTGTCGGCAATGGTACCATTAGGTCAGTGGTGATAGGCGCGGAGAATCGTCCTCCAACGGCGGAAGAATTAAGCGAAATGAAAAGGGAAATAGCACAGGCAATGGAGGAAGGCGCATTAGGTTTATCGACGGGCTTGATTTACGTTCCGAGTATATTTGCAGACACGGATGAAATCGTAGAATTAGCAAAGGTTGCGAGTAGCTATGGCGGCTATTACGCGTCCCATATTCGGGGCGAAGGCGCAACACTCCTCACGGCTTTATCAGAAGCAGTCGAAATCGGTAGACGCGCGGACATCCCGGTGCAGATTGCCCACGTTAAAGCCAGCGGGCGAAATGTCTGGGGCAAGGCTGGTGAAGTATTAGCTATCATAGATAAAGCAAGGTCAGAGGGCATTGATGTTACTGGCGACCGGTATCCGTATTTGGCTGGCAGCACAGGGTTGAAAAATGTTTTGCCCGTTTGGGCGCGAGAGGGTACTAAAGAGGAACAGTTGCAACGTCTAAAGGATAATGAAATTAAAACGAAGATTAAAGAATATATCAACTCACATCCATTCAACGAAACCCGCTGGGACGAAATTTTGCTATGTATCGACGGCGCGACTGCGCGTAATTGGGCGCAGCGCCGCAATGTTGAACCCGCTGAAATGGTTTGTCAACTCCTGATTGAAAATGAAATGGATGTGTCTATGTGTACTTTTACGATGTGTCAGGAGGATACGGAGGTCATTCTCAGTCATCCCTTCATCATGGTTGCCTCTGATTCAAGCGCGAAGGCTCCTTACGGCGAACTATCAGAAGGCAAACCGCATCCCAGGAGTTATGGCACATTCCCCCGCGCGCTGCAAGAATATTCACGCGAACGTCAATTATTTGGCGTCTCTGAAGCCGTCCGTAAAATGACTTCAATGCCCGCGCAGAAAATCGGTTTGACCGGACGTGGCGTGCTGAAAGAGGGCAATTATGCTGATATTTGCATATTCGATTATGAAAATATCAAAGATAATGCGACTTATGCCGAACCGCATCAGTATCCTGCCGGAATTGAATATGTTTTGGTTAATGGACAGATAGCGGTCAATAATGGCGAACATACTGGCGTACTAACTGGAAAAGTGCTTCGACATAATGCGTGAAACGTGAAACGTAATGCGTGAAATGTGAAAATTGATTCTCCCTGAAATTCATCGGGACTAATTTTCACGTAGATGATTTTTTGCTTGATTATGAGGGTTGGGTATGATAAAATACTAACCTGAGTTGTGCCCCATATAGCGCCTGGTAATAATGAAGTAAGGAGCAACATGACAGATTTTTTTATCAGCCTTTATCCACTTTTCACAGAAGCTCATCAACAAGTTGTGCAGAAATACCTACAAAGTCCTCGTTCTCTCTCGAAAACTGCATGGACTAAAGCGCTGGAAGCATTCGATTTACTTTCCCTCTGCGTCGTAACGCACAAAGGTAGGAGACGAACCTTTAGAGGGTTTTACGAAGAGGAAATTGATAAGAAGTACGCTTCTCTGCTTATCACCAACTTATTGAAGATGAAAGATGTCGAAAGCGAAGGAGCAAAGTACGCTTTTGCTCTTTTGGAGCAAGCGAGGGCGGATTGGGAGGAAAAAGGATTTCGCGAACCGTTGACGGTGGAGGAAAGGCTTTTGCTTGCGTTCTGTACCTATTGGTGGGGTTCTTTTGCCAAAGGTTATATCACTGAAATAACGATTTTTCGGGATTTGGAGAAAGAAGGAATTCAATTTCAGGCGCATGATTTACTTTCTCCAGCGGGACGCCTTTCCTCTTCGGATTTGATAGTGGAAGGAATGGAAGGAGACATAAAGTCGTCCACCTATTTTCTTCATACAAGCCGTAGTTTCCCACTGCGACATGCTTTCTACATCACCAGCTTATATAATCAAAATAAAAGGGAGTACCTGCGAGTTGTCGTTCTGAAAGAATCAGCGTGGCATCAGATTAATGGAGAAACCGTTCAGACGACACTAGAAGGGGTTTTGAGCGTGTTCCCCCGCGCTGGTGAAATATCCCTCAAGGAGCAAAGACTAATAGTTGTCGAATATGAACTTTGGAAAGCAAAGATAAAAGCTTTACAGGAGAGAAAAAATGAGTGACAAGACTTTTGCCGACTTAACAAAAGAGGAGTTTGAGGGCTTGCTCAAGAATATGATGAAAGAGCATTTTCATGACCTATCGCCTTCGGAGTTCTTCACAGCTTTGGATGCAATTTCTGAAGAACAGCCTCAAGAAATCATCGAATTAACAGTTTTCCTCAAAAACGGGGAGTTGATTTTCAAAGAACCTGCGCCACTCTTTGTGAAGGGGAATGAGATTCACTTAGGGGATAAGCGGTTGGTTATTAATCTTGCGCCATGAGCAATTTTAGGTATTTTAACCGGAGAGAAACACTAATGCAAGATTTTTCCATAGGTCGCAATTTGGGTTAATATCAAAATTCCTATATGGCGAAGGAATAAAAAGGAACTATCTCCTGAAAAATTGGAGAAAATACGGGAAATTGTTTTGAAACTGTCTCCGAAACAAAATTGAATATATGTTTGTGCCTTGTGCTCATCAATCCGGATTTGAGTCTCACTATGCTTTGTCCCTTGTACTCGTCAACGCACCTATGAATAGAAGCTTTGATGAGCACAAGGGACAAACAAATCTGGACGAGTCCAACGCACAAAACATCTGAATTTGGAGGAAAATGTTAAAGTGTCGGTTGAAGTTCACCTACAAAATGTGGTAAAATTATTTGGTGCTGTTTCTGCGGTGGATGATGTTACCTTAGAGATTAAAAAAGGTGAATTATTTTTTCTATTAGGTCCATCGGGATGTGGTAAAACTACCTGCCTACGGATGATTGCAGGATTTTATCGGCCCGACTCCGGAAAGTTATATTTCGATGACCGTCTAATCAATGATGTGCCACCGCATAAGCGTAATACTGGCATGGTATTTCAAAATTACGCCCTCTGGCCGCACATGACGGTGTATGAGAATGTAGAATATGGGCTTAACGTCAGAAAATTGCCTAAGGAGGTCAAAAAGGAAAAAGTCAAAAGAGCCTTAGAAATTGTCCAGATGACTCAATATGCCGATAGAACTGCGAACCAACTTTCAGGTGGACAACAGCAACGGATTGCCCTTGCGCGTGCATTAGTAATTGAACCCGATGTACTTTTATTGGATGAGCCGCTCAGTAATCTCGACGCGAAGCTCAGACTTGAAATGCGCCAAGAAATAAAGCGTATTCACGCGGAATCCAATATTACCGCTATTTATGTCACCCATGACCAGAAGGAAGCGCTTTCTTTAGCAGATAGATTGGCGGTGATGAATAATGGAAAAATTGTTCAGGTTGGCGCTCCACGTGAAGTCTATAACTTTCCAGCCAGTCGATTTGTCGCCGATTTCATCGGTGAAACTAATTTTATAAAAGGAACGTTCAGGGCGAAAAGTAATCAATCAGTTGTAGTTGAAAGTGTTATTGGCAATATCCACTCTATTTACTCCCCCTTTGAAGTGGAGGGGGGGAGGGGTTATCACCAAATCTCCGAAGGTGATGCTCTCATCTGCTCCATTCGCCCCGAATCTATTAATATTTTAAATAGCCCAAGGATTGATAAAGAAAATCAATTTCACGGGAAAGTTTTAAACCTAACATACCTTGGCAATGTCGAAGAATATCAACTGCTCATCGAAGAAAAGATGGAAGCAAAGGCAGTTTTGCATAATCCCTCCAGCGCGGAAAGACATCCGGGTGAAGCTGTTATTGTTCACTTTGAGCCGAAGGATGTTGTACTTTTACCGCTGAATGAAACGTGATGCGTGAAACGTGATAAGTGATGGGTGATAATCACTCTTCACGTTTCACGTTTTACGTTTTAAATTTTTAAACGAAAGGATGTGAAATTTACCCATTTTGGAATGAACATGAGATTAAATTTTCGTTATGAAGACTTATTAAAACTTGGTGAAGAATTCAAATCTGCTATTCAAGGACGCATGCGTTGGGGCGACACACTTTTTCTGACGTTGGGCCGGGATGAAAATAAATGTTTGGTCGTCTGGACACCGAAACAAACCTCTGAACGTGACCATCTACCTGGATTTTACACTGATGATGGCAAGTTTTTCATGAAGGTGAAAGAAAAACCAGGCGCCTGGGTGACTTATGCGGACTTAGGCCAAATCCGACGCAAGATAGAAGCTGAGCAAAATTCACGCCCCCGCAAAAGCTACGGAAACTTTGATAATTTAGGGTCCGAATCTTCCGAGACGTTAGATAAGGCAGGACAAGAGGTGCTACAAGGTGTTAGGGAACTTGAACGCAATACCAAAAATATTGTTGATTTCGCCGGCGGCATAGTTCCCGAATTTACGGTGACCCACAGAGGAAGACCCATAAAGTTAGCAGATTTATTAAGGCGCTCAGAGGAGTTCAATGTTGACTTGAGATTGTTACGTGGTTTCAAAACGGGTGCATATATCGTAATAACACCTCATGAAACGACCCAGGAAAACTCACTCTTCGCCGCCGAAATTATCATCCCGGAAAAAACTATCAGCGCCGGGGTGCATTTGAATGCCGATGAACTAATTGCGCGTCTATCAGATGAACATAAATGTTTCGCTACCGCCATTTACAGTTCATATCTGCGGCAGTATCCCGATTTTCAAGATTTCCAACATTATTTTCATCTTCGGGAACAATTAGAAGAAGCAAAAGTGTTCGCGAAGTTTACCCTTGAACGATGTGAAGGGCTCACCGACGCCAAAGGCTTACGGACGTCAGAAATTCTCTTAGGCGAAGCGGTTCATGACCCGATAAATAGAGATGGCATAACACTCAAAGTTTTCAGCGTCACCGCGGATAATAAAAAAATAGAGCAGTTAATCGCTGCTGCTGAAAAACCATTGAGCGAATATTTTGAAAAAGTAAATGAAAAGATTGCTTCTATCTCCGAAATTCACCAGGGAAGAGTGAGGGAACGCGTTGGGATGTGGAATGTGGGGCGGAATATCATAAGTTCAATTCTCGATGAAACTCCTGCCGAGGAACAGGCGACGACGCAGGGAAGTCCAGCGGTTCAGCGTATCGTTAGCGAGGAAACGAAAGCGGCGATTACCGATTTTATGGATTTTAGTTCCCAACTGTTTGAACAACATTTCCAACCTCAAACAACCGCAAAACTAATCCAGGAACTCAGAAACTATCATGAACTGATTAACATCGCAGAAGAAGGAAGAGGATATATCTCTTCCGGCGATTTGAACAATTTTATCGGGAAAGCGACTGCCCTTGTCCATGATGGTGTAATGGAAGAGCAATTTGTCCAAACCGGCGCTATTACTCCGATTGATATAAAAATTTTTGAGGATGGGAAAGAAATCAGTCAAATCGATTTTCCGCTTACCGCGAGTTGGGAAATTGAAGTGATGCCTGAAACTCTATCGCTTTCTACCACGCAACGCCGCAGACATGCTGAATTACTATCCCAAACACTGGATATAGAAAATTCCGCCCGTAGGTCTGGATACGGACTAAGAGAAGTCTTGAACCCGTTATATGAGATACTTCTGTCGGTGAACTCCGCGGGAGAGTTTGAGATAAATGCCGAAACTTTTGCTCAAGCAATTGAACAAATAAGATTGTATCGCCGGGATATCCGTGAATGTATCCTGAGTGCGCCTTCTGACTCAAGAGATTACTATGCCAAATTGTCCGTCATTATCAGTAAGGGCGAGTTTAGAGAGCTTCTGTGCCAGAGGATTGGATACTTTGAGGGAATGACGCTAAGTAATTCTGAAGAAGTCAGCGACTTACTTACCTCGATTCAGACGGGAGAATTGATTAAACTTGATGAGAGAGAACAAAGCCAGTTTTTGAAAAATCTGGAAGTTGAAGTTGAAACGCGAACCGGAAAAAAACTTGCCAGTTTTAAGAATGAAAAATTGCTCAAAATCCACTGTGACGAGGTTCTGAACGCCATCAAAGTGGCCTTGCAAAAGTGTCTGGAAACTCTTGATGCCGATGTGAAAGATTTGACTGATACAATGAACCTTGATGATAAACAACTCCTCAATAAATTAAAACGCCGCTATGGCGGAGGAAGAGGCAGAGGTAGAAGTAAGAGCGTCAAAGTTTCCATGGAAGATGTTTATGCGGAACGACAACGCATTAATGTATCGTTGGAACAAATTATAGATGGAAAAGCGGCTATTCAGGATTGTTTGACACGCCTGGAACAGCATACAGATGTGGTGTCTCAATTGCTCAACAAGCTCCGCGCTCAACCAGACCTCCCAATTTTTGAATGGCCCCAAGAAATTGAAGTAGAACCCGAATTGCCAATTACAGAAGCAGAGACACCGAAAGAAGTCGAAGAAATGGCTGAAGGTGAAGCGGAATTAGAAGTAACAGAGGAAGCAACGCCAGTTGAACGAAGTGAAATCCCGATTGTTGGAGAAGTAGTCGCGGCAACAGTTGAAGAATTACCTTCCGAAACCATAGAACTGAGCAGAATCGCAGCAGAACAACCACCCGAGTTTATACCAGGAGAAGTAGAAACTGGCTTACCGGAAGTCCCGGTGGATTACGATGCAGTAGTTTCAGAGGTAACAGAAGAAGTACTTTCAGAAGCTCTTGAAGAAATAGAAGAACACGCGCCGGTAGTTACATTAGTCCAAGAAACTGCACGACAAGAGATTTTGCCAGCGGAAATTCCATCTGTTGAAGAACTACAACAAGAATTTTCACTCCTAAGCTCAAAGGAAATCCATGAAGCGGTAGATGCCGGTTTGTCGGGCAAAGAGTTAAAAGAGTATTTAGAATTAAGAGCAGAAACCGCTAAAAAGGACGAAGTCTATGTCACACCTGAGACAAAACCGGCACAAATTACCAAAACCTGGCAGGAACTTATAGATATTGAGCAATATCCAAATATTCGAGCGTTTTTACAAGTCAAACAACTGAAACTGACGACTACGGGACGTCAGCTTTCAAATTTAAAGCGAATCTCAGATGAAGTCTCACACGAGGGTCAAATACTTCTGGCAGAAATTCTTGAGTTGCGCGATAACAACTATTCACGGGAAGTTATTACTTCTCTGATATCATATTTGACTGATGAACTGCGTCAATGGGAATCTTATAATATCACCGAGAAACAATTGCCGCCTTTCACTCGACAACGGGTACTCAGTTTTTATGTCTGCTATGAAAAAGATATTTCGGAACTCTTAAATATCGCGATGAGATATGAAAGTCTTATCAATGATACATCACCACTTCAACCAGAGTACAAGAAGTTAGAGGAACAATATCTTGAGTTAATTGAGACTTTGTAGCCCCAATTGGCATGTTTCAAATTTTCGCCCAAATTAGTTGAAACGTGAAACGTGAAGAATGAAACGTGAAACGTGATGAGTGATAAAAACTTTCATATCACGCATCACGTTTCACGCATCACGTATCGAAATGTCCCCACCCCTGCCCCAGAAAGGAGAGGACTATTTTCTGAAACATGCCGAAATAATTATCCAAACTTGATATGAAATGTTGCCAGGATTCCTTATTGAAAACGTCCCAGCCAAACCTGGTGTCTACTTTTTCCAAAACCGCAACGGGCGGATTCTCTACATCGGCAAAGCCAAATCGCTCAAGGCGCGCTTGCGCTCGTATACAAATTCCAAGCAGAGGAGAAAGGTTAAACAGCTTGTGCATAGCACGGTAAAAGTAGATTATGTCGTCTGCGGTTCAGAACTTGAAGCGCTTCTACTGGAGTCGCGGTTAATCAAGAAACATCAACCCAAATACAATGTGCTACTCAAAGAGGCCAGACCGCGCCCGTTCGTCAAAATGACTTTTGATGAGCCCTTTCCCCGCTTGTTAGTCGATTACGAAATCCAGGACGACGGAGCCAAATATTTTGGCCCGTTCCCTGGTTCTAAAACGGCTCAAAAGGCGATTGAAATCATCCAGAGGCTTTTCCCGTTGCGGGTCTGCGAGAGACCAATTCGCCCTAACCCGGCAATTCGCCCGTGCCTCGAATATCACCTTGGGCGGTGTTCAGCGCCATGTGCTGGGAAAATCAACGCGACTGATTATCAGGCTGTTTGCCAGAAGGTGATACGCCTGGTTTCTGGACGGCATTTGGAACTTCTCGAGAATTTAGTACGAAGGCGCGATAAAGCCGCCGCCGAACTGAATTTTGAGCAGGCCGCACGAATTCAGGAAAGAATTGAGCTTATCGGTAGGATACAGTTACTTGCTGGACATAACAACAACCTGGCGGTGCTTTGCCCTTCCACTGAAGCTGGAGCAGTGGAATTGTTTTTCATCAAGAGCGGTAAACTTCATGCCCAGCATAGAATTTCTTCCTCAGACCAGGCGACATTGGAAGATACCGTTAGGGTTCTCATCGCGGATGCATTCAGTTCTCCTGAGTCTCCACAAGAGCTTACCTCGCTTGACCTGGATGCAATGAACATCATCTCGCGGTGGCTTTACGCGAATCTACGGGAGAAACGAGTTGTTGCCTTGCCCGACTTAACGAATTTGACAGACGCATTGGCGCAAATGACGGACGAAGTCGTGCGGGCTATTCAGTCAGTCGTGAAACATTAGTAGCCGCTGATTAGGTGGTTTACGAAGTAAACTACTGAGCGAAGCGAACAGACCACGCTGATTTTTAAAGACTTTCCAATCAGCGTTGTCTGGAAATCAGCGGCTATAAGGAGGATAATTTTTATGGCTAAGTATCGAGTTGGAGTTATCGGATGTGGGGGCATCTCAAGAACACATGCACATGGATTTAATACGCAGGAATCAGCCAAAGTTGTAGCAGCGGCTGATATCAATAAAGAATCGGTAGATAAATTTGGCGAGGAATTTTCTGTTTCAGCTAAATATACTGATTTTCGTGAGATGCTCACCAAAGAACAGCCGGACATCGTAAGCATCTGCACATGGCCGGGGACGCACGCGGAGGCGACGATTGCAGCAGCGGAGAATAAAGTTAAAGGGATACTCTGTGAAAAGCCGATGTGCATTAACTTGGGTCAAGCGGATGCAATGATTGAAGCCTGCGAAAAGAGCGGAACCAGGTTAGCTATCGGACATCACAGCCGCTTCATCGCGCGCAATACGGCCGCCAGAAAATTGGTCGCCGAAGGCGACATTGGACAGCCCACGTTGATGATACGGCGTGTCGGCGGCGGCTTGTTAAACAATGGCACTCACGCAATTGACCTCATGCGTTATTTGCTCAGCGACCCGGAAACCGAGTGGGTTATAGGACAAGTTGAACGCAAGACCGACCGATACGAACGCGCCCTTCGCGTGGAAGATTTGTGCATGGGGCTTATCTGCTTTGCCGGCGGAGCTCGCGGTATTATTGAGAGCGATATGCCGGAAAGCAGTATGCGCGGCGAGCCCTTCATCTATGGGACAGAAGGAATTTTGAGCCTCGGCGGAAATAACCTGCTGTTGCAAAATCCTAAGCAAGCTGGATGGCAGGTAATGGATGCGCCGGCGGATACCAATCAATTTGCCGAAATGATTGCTTGGATTGAGGGACGTAGCGGCCATCGCAATGAAGCGAAACAAACCCGCTATACAGTGGAGATTTTAATGGCTATCTACGAATCTCTCCGCATTAAGGGGCTCGTGAAGCTGCCTTTGGCGACGAAAGAATCCCCGCTCTATTTAATGATTGACGACGGCGCCTTACCCGTTGAAAAGCCTGGCAAGTATGATATTCGGTTGCCAGAGAGTATGTGGAATATTTTGGGATAATTAATAGCCGCTGATTATCAGAAGACGCTGATTGCTAAAGTTATTCAAATCGGCGCTGTCTGTAAATCAGCGGCTCTAAATAACAAGGGTGAAAAAAATGATAATTCAAGAAGCTATTCAAAAAGTAGTCAATGGCGAAAATTTAACAGAACAGGAAGCTATTGATGTCATGAATATAATCATGAGCGGGGAGGTGACTCCTGCTCAGATAGCGAGTTTCATCACTGCGTTGCGATTGAAAGGAGAAACCATTGAAGAGATTACGGGCTGTGCGCGGGTGATGCGCGAAAAAGCCACGAAAATTTACACGAATCTTCCGCTTGTCGTTGATACGTGTGGAACAGGCGGCGATGGCGCGCATACATTCAATATCTCTACGACTGCGGCATTGGTTGCCGCAGGTGCCGATGTGCCAATTGCGAAACATGGTAATCGTTCAGTGTCCAGCCGTTGCGGCAGCGCAGATGTATTGAAAACATTGGGTGTGAATATCAAGGTCGAGCCAGATGTAGTCGGTCGCTGCATAGATGAAATTGGCATCGGTTTCCTTTTCGCTCCACTCCTGCACGGCGCAATGAAATATGCGATTGGTCCGCGACGAGAAATCGGCATCAGAACAATATTTAATATTCTGGGTCCACTGACTAATCCCGCCGGGGCGCAAGCGCAGGTGTTGGGAGTATATGATGCTAATCTCACTGAACCTCTCGCTAAAGTGTTAAAAAATCTCGGCAGCAAACATGTTTTTGTCGTGCATGGAAAAGATGGATTAGATGAAATCACGACTACAACAGATACTCAAATCTCTGAACTTGCCAATGGCAAAGTGCGCACTTATACTTTGGCACCAATAGGACTCGGTGTTCCTAAAGCCAAAACGCAAGATTTAATCGGAGGCACACCTGAAGAAAATGCCGCAATGATGCTGGATGTCCTTCAAGGCAAACCGGGGCCGAAACGTGATATTGTTTTACTAAATGCCGCCGCGGCGATTGTCGCGGGCGGAAAAGCGGGAAACCTGCGCAAAGGAATCGCCATAGCCGCGGATGCTATTGATTCAGGCAAAGCTTTAGAAAAGCTGGAGGCGTTAAAGGAAATGACAAATTCATAATACATAGAAACCGAGTTTTTGGGAAAAACTCGGTTTTTTCATGATTTTTTACTGCTATAGCGTAGATGAATATTGACAGTTCGCTATAGTTGTGGTAAAATTCGATTGAAGTAAAAAGACCAGAAGTAGAATTGGAAGGGAGGAATTTCAAAAATGAGAGGTAGAATAATGTCCCAAAATAACACCCAAAACCTACCTAAGTTCCAAAAGAAATATCTTCACAAGGACTTCGTGGAAAACGAGAGGGATTACTGGAATATGAGAGGTAATCTCTTGAAAAGTTACAAGGGTAAGTGGATAGCTGTCCATAAGGGGAATGTTGTGGCAGTGAGCGATGACCTGTTCAATATAACAGATGAAGTTGGTAGATTAAACTGTCGTGCTTACATAGCAAAGGTTGGCGAAGAGGATAGGAGGGTTTTCATTTAAAAAAGCTGAAAACAGCCTCTGACTGGAAACAGGATGGTCACTTACCATAAATGTTGATTGTTGATGTAAAAAGAGGTGAAATGAAGTTAAGATAGGATATAGTTTTAGTTG
>Ga0194113_10000557_pt1 | contig 49120 bp, 50 predicted proteins | sample TA2MahC200mmetaG_FD_146193 | JGI IMG/M metagenome (GOLD analysis project Ga0194113, IMG submission 146193) | Freshwater microbial communities from Lake Tanganyika, Tanzania - TA2015017 Mahale Deep Cast 200m | ecosystem: Environmental > Aquatic > Freshwater > Lake | place: Tanzania: Lake... | reverse complement strand
GAGGCTGAAGCCTCCTATGGAAAGGCGACCCTGAAGGGTCGCACTACATGTTAAAAAATACGTACGTTGGTGGGATATCACAACAAGCATATAGAAATATTAGATTTGGTGTGGGGTGTAAAAAGAGGCTGTCCGAAAATTCTAACTGACTATTTGCTCTCCCACTTTGTGGGAAAAGTTGTAGCTACATTGGTGATGCACATTAAACATGTAGCCCCGAGGCTTCAGCCTCGGGAACCCGACTCTAAAGGGTCGGGACTACATTTTCGGAGAGACTGAGCTACATTAGGAATGAATTATTGATAAACACACTCTTAACAAGCTGGTTTCTTAGCTCTGCTTAGCCAAGATTGTTTGGCAAAGACATCCTTCCATTCCAAATCTGTAAAACCTATCGAGCGAAGTATTCGCTCGCATTCCTCTTTTTCTAAAAGTGTATAAATCCCCTTTTTATTTTTCCGTTCGATTTTCCGGGTATATCTCATTGTCTTCAAGTAAGTCAAGAGGAGAGAGTGCCCATATTTTCGCCAGCGGGAAGGGTCTAACAAATACTTCAGGACGTGTAACAATCCACGCAACGTACTGGCGTTTTTGTTGGGCATAGTCCAGATTAGTATTCCTCCCGGTTTTAAAACCCTGTAGGCCTCTTGGAGAGCTTCTTTCAATACTCCATTCGCTTTCTCTGCCGTTTTTTGGGCTCTGGTCAAAAAGGTAAAAACATGGTTTCCAACGATACCGTCGAAGAAATCGTTTGGGAATGGCCATTCTTCTGTGAGGTCTGTATTCACGATTGTAATCAGACGGGCGTCTTTGATTTGTCTAATTTCCTCATTAGCTCCATTGACGTCAATATCACCAGCCCAAATTTGTACATTTCCCTGTGCCTTTTCCAAAATCCATTTAGATGCCGGTAGGTTCCCACACCCGGCATCGAGCCAGCATCCTTCCGGCGAGCCCAAAAACTCTATAATCCCCCTTTTTAACTCCTCATAAAGTTTACCTTCAAGATACGGACGACCGAGTTTGCTGCGGGTAAATTGGTTAAACTCCTGCCAGAACCTCAATTCTTCAGAAACTGAATCCTCTATCCTGAGGTTAATTTCTTCTCTCTCGATGACTTGTGATTTTGCCATTAATTTCCTCCCCTTTGCTTTTCAGTTATCAAGTTATTTATCCAAAATAGCAGAGCAAACATTTTTGGGCTGCACTCTGGTGCTATTGCCTGGCCGCAACTTCAGTCTCAGTCACAGCCGCCTCTACAGGCACAACTTTCATCTTCTCCCCTAACAATGAAAGCTCCCTCTCTGAGGGATTGATGTGACGAGGCTTTAGATGAGCTAAATCAGCGCCTTCAGCCCGCCGCTGAGCTATGTAATCAGTGAAAGCACCGCAAGACAGCAAGGTAACCTTGAGCGGATTCGGGTCTGCGATACGTGCCAAGCTGCCGTAGAAAGTGCCTTCATCAAACTTTCTAAGCTGCTGGAGTACTGCTGTAGCTACACCCTTCTCACTGGCAATATAGTTGTCTTTAAGCTCTATATAGAGGTGAAGTACTGGCCTTCCATCAACAACCTCCTTACGCGCTGTCCAGTCCGCGTAAGGAATATTAGTAGTTTCTATTGCCTGCCAGATTGCCCTTTCTGTCAAACGGATCATGCCACCAATATCGATAATATCATCAAGTCGGCCTTCAAAGGTCATTTGCGGGATATCGATGCCGAGCCTTTCATTTTTCAGAGAAGTTATCTTAATTACATCTTTCATTCTGTACCTGACCATAGCTCCACCATGAAAGTTGGTGATGACTACCTCATAGTTTTCACCGGCTTTCACCTCACTAAGCAGCACTGTCTTCGGCTGGTAGGAATTGTCCAACTCCCACTTTGTATACTCCGCCTCCGGAATGAACTCGAGGAAATTAAGATTGGGAATGAAGGTCATACTATTATAGTCCCAGGTCTGAGTAGCTATAATGCCAGCTTCACTACAAGTGTAGGTGTCCAAGGGATATCTGCCCCATAAATTCTTTATCCGCTCTTTGAGGACAACGCCATCAGTACCACCACACATAATTCCCTTGATTGACCACAGGTCCCTGGGCAGCATGGGACGGCGAGCCAGCTTGCTCTTAACCAATCCTTTAGCTAGGCGGAACAATGCCCTTGGCTCGGACAATAAGGGACGAATGTCTGCTTTATTTGACCGCTGGCTAAGCCTTTCACCAACGCCGACAAGAACGATAGGCATACCAAAGAAGAAATCAATCCCCTGAGAAAGAGCCTGTCTAAAGCCAAGTTCAATTCTTTCCTCGAAAGGCATCTTTTCCGCTTCCTCAAGGGGCGGTAGAAAGTCTGAATTGGTTTGTTCCCTCATAATGTAAGTTAGGACACCTGAGGTGTAAGGTCTGGGAGCTACGGTGTAGACAACCTTAGCATGGTCTCTAAGTCCTGAGAGGTCACCTCTTGTCTTGCAACTGGCAAAAATCGCGGCACCAAACATCAGCACTCCAAGCTCATGACAGAATCTAGTAGTGAGGGGCACCCATTTATACGGAGTCAACTTAAATCCATACTCAGACGACCTGCCTGCAGAATGCTGCCACAACAAAGGTTTTGTTGGTAATACGTCTTCTCTGTACTCTATCAATTCAGGGCAATAGTCAGCGTATGTAGTCAGTGGTACCAGCTCCCGGAACTCATCCACAGTTTCGGGCATGGCACCACGCATCAACTTCTTGCCTAATTCGCAATTCTTAAGCAGTCTGAGCTGCTCCAATAACAACCGTTTCTGGATAGCCATAAACTGCTCCAGGCTTAAGTCTATAAAGCCACAGCACATCTGCCACAGCTCCTCGTGCCTCCCCTGGTACCAGAATTCCAGAATTTTAGACACAATGCACCTCCTCAGCTAAACTAAATAGCCTAGGACTACTATGGCACGTTTGAATTAGCTTGGGAAGTGATTGTGTTCTAGAAGATAGTTCTATCGTATTGGAATGAGGGTATAATGCGAGGAGGCAATGGGGCAGGTGTGGCTTTTAGGTGCTCTTGGCTTTGGTACTGATGCCCATGGCCTGTAATTTGTGAGCTAGCTTGTCAAGCTCTCTATCTGTTGGTTGTTTGCCCAACTCTAGTCCGTAGCTGAGGAAAAATTCTAAAAAGTTGCGCAGAAGTTCTCTTATCCCCTGTTCGAACTGGCGGAATTCCTCTTTAGTTACGTGGTTACTATTTTGTCCATTGGCATCCTGTTTCAACTGGCTGTCGATAAGAAAGCTGATAAAATCCGAAATGGTCATATCACCTCGGTTTTCATCTATCTTCCTTATTACATCAGAGTCTACTATGAGCATTCTTTTTTCGGGCATAGGCAACTCCTCCTCTTCAAAAATTAACGAATTAACCTGAGCACTTTAAATACAACTCGAAGACCAAGTAGGAACTCAAACTAATAATTATCATCTCGGAATTCAAGAACTTCCAGTACAGTATCTATGCTTTTCAATAAAGCTAATCCTTTTTCAGTCACCCGGTAAGTCACCTTCGGATTGCCTACTTCTAGTCTATCAATGAAATCGTGGCTGATAAGAAAGCTTAGATATTTTTGTAACTGGCTATAGCTCATGTTGGCGCTATACATTATTTTAGTTTTGCCAGCCCCATTCTCACCTATCCTGAGCATGTCACCTATTATTTCGATATTGCACCTTCTCAGGTTCATGGCACTGCTCTCTTGCTATCTCCTAGCGCCCTGTATCCGGCATTACAGTATATAATATAGTACCACTATAAGCACTCTTGTCAATAGGCTTAGACAACTATTTCAAAAACCTTCGGTTTTCACAAGAAGAATGTTCTGTTTCCGGTAAACAAAAAACTACCTGTGATAAGATTTAGAAGCCATCATCTTTTCTTAAACAGGCTGAGAAACCTGTCTTGATACTCGTAAAACAGGCCCCATCGTCTTAATTCAGATATCAGCTCAGGTGCCCAAGACGGGTCTCGCTTTGTTTTTTCGAAAAGCTCTTCGATATAATTTCTGGCGTCTCGGGGTACACCGGCAGCATCTGTATGCAAAAGTCCGCTTCTTTCCAGCTCAGCTACATTGTTAGACACCGAGCTTTTGGTTAACTCGTAAGTAAACTTGAGCAGAGACACATCCCAGAGCTCTTCAACACCTTTAATGATGGCGCTTAGTGGGTCGCGCTGGCTATCTATACGTCGGTTAAGTTTTTCTATCACTGCCTGAACAGATTCTGAAACAATGTTCATTTCTCTAGGCTCATTCTTGTACGTGTAAAAAATGCCGGGCTCATGGGGATATCTTTCCGCCATCATCTCTATAAATCTTCTAGCCTGTGGACTAAATCCCTCGAGATTAATTAAATAAGAAGGGGTTACGATTTTTGGTCGGGCAGCAATTACTCTCCCTTCTCTAACCACATTTACCCACTCTGTCAATTCGGTAACCAGATAATAGTATATATTGGTGGCGCCGAAGGTAGCCAGACTTTGTTTAGGCGGCCTCACCACCTCTGTGTGCTCTATAGCATGTTGAATTCTCTCATCGGCTTCCATAGAAGTCTAACCTACTACCCTTACCTAGGTCATTCTGAGTGCAGCGAATAATCTCCCTCTCGCTTAATGCTGCACTTTGAGACTCTTCGCTATTGCCCATGGTGACAGGTAAACCTTTAGAGAAACAATTTTACTGCCTGAAAGTTGCGTTCTACATTCAGCTTACCTTTTATGATGCTGCCGTATTCGGTGTTATGCCCGGGGACCAGACACTCTACATCAAGCTGCGATAACCTGTCTATACTTCTCTTGAGCAATGAGAGGCTGCCGCTGGGAAAATCTGTCCTGCCAATGCTGCCATAAAAGACTACATCTCCGGTTATCAGGAGCTTATTGTCGGGCCAGTACAGGCAAATCGAGCCCGGGGAATGACCCGGCGTGTGAAAAACCTGGAGTGTAGTTTTATTCTTAGCACCTAGCTCCAAGGTCCCCTCTTTGAGGAAGAAAAAGGGCGTGAATTGTGGCGCTTTCATTCTGAACATGGAGTACAACTTTTTCCCTAGTGTATTGCGAAATTCGTCTTCTTCTGCAGACAAAGTGACCCAAGCTCCACTTTTCTTAATCACTGACTCATTTGCCTGGCAGTGGTCTGGATGGCTATGAGTATTGATTATCAAGCCTATGTCACTAACTTTGAAACCATCTCCTTCTATAGCTTTGCTCAAATAATCGAGGCAAGTTTCTCCCATCTCATTGGTTATGTGCCCCGGGTCAACGATGACATGAGGACGCTCACCCCGGAGCACGTTGGCAAAAAGGCAACTGTTGCAATTATTGCCCCTTCCCTGCCAGATGTAGCAGTAAAAGCCTTCAGCAAGCTGAACAGACTGAAAGTATTTAGATGACTGATGCATAGTTTTGAATCTAATTTAATTATAGTGTAAAATGCCGCCGAAGACCAATTAGATTCTAGTAAAGTTTGAGATAAGTGGGAGAAATCAAAAGCGCCTGGGAAATAGCCCAGGAGAAAGCCAATAAGCTAGGCGAGCTAACAGCCGAGGAACGGAAAAAGCAGAGAGAGAACAGATGCCGCCTGATTGGAAAGACGCTGGCTGAGAAATACATTAGCCAGCATGATGTTCGTCTTCTGGAGGCTGAACTTAGCAAACATAGTGGCCAGGATAAGGGATTAATAAGCCAGGCAGTACTTCACCGATTAGTCGAAGGCATTGACCTAGAATATAGTCTAAAATTGGATGAGATAGGCCAAGGCATTCTCAGTTTATCCAAGGCTGAAGCATCAGCGCAGATTATGGACAAGATAAAAGAGCTTTTCCATGAATACCGGGAGGCCGAGAATAATGAGAGGCGAGAGATAGAAAGGGCTGGTAGGGAGATACTACACCAGTTAAGGATTTCAGGCACAGCTATCAACCAGATTAACATTCGAGCTAAAGGGGAATGGCAAAAGAGGCTGAACGATTTAGCACGGCCATTAGAAGAAAGATTGAGCAGCCTAAAGCAAGAGCTCCTAAGTAGCGTCGGTATTTAGTTTCTTTACCTATGGGCATAACCCACACCTTTTATCTTGAGCCGATTGCCAATTATCTTTGTTCTGGCACTGAATTTACCCAAAATGTGCTCTACCAGCCATAGGTTAGCTTCAACGTGGTCAGTTATTCGAGGTACAATATACTCAGTTGCACCATCAGCTAGAGCAGCATAGATTATTAACTGGTCGGCCAGAAATCTATCAACCGTAGCTCCAGACTTGATATCCTGAATTAGGTTATTAGCTACGTAGCTTCCGATGTTTTCAGCCCGCCTTCCCCTTTTTCCAGCTCTGTCCGAGCCGAAAAGGTAAGCGTCAGTTTCTGCCCAAATGGCTAAGGCAGCACCTTCATGGTTGGCTGTAGTGTCATAAGTTGCCTTTATTCTGGCATTATAGCCATCCTGTTTCAGTGTTCGGTAACATTCTTCTGCCATCCGGTCGCTAACCCTGTTTTGCTTTAAGTGTGAACAAATGGCAATCCCGTTTATTTGCTTGACCTCACCTGGTTTAAGAAGTTTAATAGACTTAATCTTGTCTGCCACCGGTTCAGCACCAACTTTTATGATGCCACCTCCTTGTTCAGCATATCCGGGGCGTTTGACTTCTAAATCAGCGTTTATTCCCATTTTCTGTAAAGTAGGGAAAAGGACGTATTTCATATGGTAAGCTGAAGGAGCAAAATCTTGGAACAGGCCACCCGAAATGTCAAACGTGCTCGGCTCCTTGGCAAAACAGGCTACAGGTAGCAAGGTCATAGCGAGCATTGTGGTTGAGCCGCCGGTGCCTATATCCCATTTGTAGTGACCACCTTTTATGTCTTTGCCCGGTTTGTAATATATCTCCATTGACCCCACCTCCGCGCCTTCCACAATGCCATGGGACATATTCCGGCAGGCTAGAACCGATTGGCGATGCTGAGGACGCAAACCGGGCTTGCCTCTACCTGCTCTGATATTCCACATGTGCAGTTCCTCACCAAGCAGAGTAGCCAGGCTGATGCCATAACGCAGCAGTGTCCCACTGCCCGATTTGACAGAACCGTCTATTTCTATCATGTGATTATAAAGTTACCTCCGGGCCCCGTGTCATCTCTGAGAGCGCCCTTCGTTTAATGTCATTCTGAGGCAGCCCTTCTATGGAAGAGCGACTGAAGAATCTCAACTCAGGGCAAACTCCGCGACCGAAGAATCTAAATAAGGCGAAACTGCGTACAAAGGGTGAGATTCCTCTCCCGGTAAATCCCGATAAAACGGGTTCAGAGTGACAAAGAAAGAGGCAACTACAAAACGACCTCATCATGATTTGCAAAATCCAGTAATTATTAGGGAATACACTATTGCTGGATAAGCCTGTAATTAGCAAGTTAGGCTAGGTTCATAGCTTGGCGCATGGCAGAGTCAACGTTCCTGTGGGTGTCATCGGTGGAGTCTTCCGCTATCATACTTGTCACCTGTAGCAATCTATTCTGTTCAGCAGTACCTAGGTATTCCAACAGTTCTTCCACTTTTCTCGCTAATTGAACTTGGTGTTCCAGGGAAATCTTTTTTGACCGTGGCAAGGCCAGCAACGGATGAGCGAAGAGTATCGGCTTAAGCAAAGCTGTCAGGAAGATGAATTTTGCTTGGCGATTTGCTTGAGCTAACTTCCAGGCTGATTTGTCTTGCTCCGAAGGTTGGAGCCATTCTAAGGCAAAGGCAAACTGGCAGCCAATGAAGTCATGGTGAACTAAAAATCTAGTAGCTTCAAAATCCTTAACTGCTACAGACACGAAATAAAGGGCTTGGTCTAGCACAGATGAATCAAGCCCCTTAATCGCCGCTGTATGTTGACAATCATCAGGCATTCTGAAAATGTAATACTCCAGCGAGCCATGGAGAGCACTGTGAGCGGCTTCATGTCTTACTGCTCCTACTCTAGCTAATTTGTTAAGCGCATTTAATCTTTCCAGACAGCAGATTACACGGGGATAACCGCGCCAGGCATCATGGGAGCAAATAAACTCCTCATCGCCACTAGTAGTGATGCCACGTCTGAGTTTTTCCTCTTTGAGGAGCGCATGCATATCCGTCCCCCTATTCACTATGTGAACTTCGACTTTGTAGGGGACATTAGACCCAAACCGGCGATAGCAGTCGCGGAATGTGTTTTCTATTTCCCTCTTAACACTCCAGGGAATATTCCCGCTCGTAATAACATTCAACTCCACGTTTGCCATACCAACACAAAGATAACAATGTTAGTCGGTAAAGTCAATAGCAGTGGAATTAGGTTGTTAATTGACATGAGTCCCTTAATGCCTCTATCCTATGCAGTAATTGACGGTGCTGACGATATAGTTCTCGCATTTGTAGTGTTACTCCTGGCGGTGAGGTGTGGATTGACTCTGAGACCTATCGCCTCTTGAGTGGCTATGTAAAGGTTGAGGAACTGGAGTCTCAATCATTTAAGGGCGAAGCAGAACCAGTTGTTGTTTATAGAGTGGTAGGACTGAGATAGTAAGTCTTGATTTGGAGATGTCTCCTGGGGATGTGTAGATATGAGTGAGATCAAGGTAGTCTCTTTCGATGCCGAAGGTACTCTGGTGACGCCAGACTTCAGCTATGCTGTCTGGTTTGAAGCCATTCCTGAACGCTATGCTGAGAGGAATGGTATTGATTTCGAGCTGGCTAGAAAGACCGTCGAGGAGGAATACCGTAAGGTAGGCGACCAGAGATTGGAATGGTACGATGTTCGCTATTGGTTTGATAAGCTTGGTTTAGGTACCCCTGACTCAGTAATGGAGACATGTCGGAGTAAGGTTTGTTACTACCCTGAAGTTGGAGAGGTGCTGGCTTCATTAAGTGGAAAGTATAAGCTCGTTATAGCCTCCGGCTCAACGCGAGATTTTCTGAATCACCTTCTTCGTGATATCGAACCTTACTTCACGAGAGTCTTTTCCTCGCTTACGGATTACAAGCAGCTAAAAACCTCTGAATTCTATTTGAGGGTGTGTCAGGCGATGGGAGTTCAGCCCGAACGAGTAGTTCATGTGGGCGATAACCTACAGTTCGATTTTGTTGCTCCTAGAGAGATAGGTATCCAAGCCTTCTATCTGGATAGGAAACAGCAAAGCGATGGACGCAATGCATTAACGAGCCTAATTCAGTTGAAGGCTTATTTGGCGGACGCGGACAATAAATAAGCCTTTCTTTTAGAATATTACCACTTTGGCTAGATAGCTTTTGTATGGTATAGTTATTCATTGTGGTTGAGGTTAATTGGGCGCAGGTTTTCTTCAATTCAGCGGTTACTGGTAATCTTTATCTTATTGGGGCTGTGGGGCTCACCTTGACTTATGGTCTGTCTAGATTTCCTAATTTTGCTCATGCCGAATTCATCTCATTAGGCGCTTTTATTGGCTATTTAGTGGCTGAACAATTGGGGTTAGGTTTTCTAGCAGCCCTGGTTGTTGCTTTTTTAGTCACTGGAACAATAGGAGTGTTATGTTACTGTGGGATTTTTCAACCGCTGGCCGAAGGAGGTGCCTCCATCATTCATCTCATGGTAGCCTCGATTGCTTTAGGTTTTGTGCTCAGGTACTCTCTTGGTGCACTTTGGGGTTGGAAGCCTTCGTATTTTACTACAACTTGGTCTTCGTTTGAGATAGGTCCACTGCGGGTCACGGGCTATGGTTGTGGCTTATCTTTGCTGCTATAGCCCTGGCACTTGTCATGCACTTTGTCTTGGTGCGGACCAAGATAGGTAAAGCTATTCGAGCGACTTCTAGCAATCCCGAGCTGGCATTAGCTTCTGGAATTAATGTTAGTAGAGTGATTTGGATAACCTGGTTTATCGGTGCTGGTTTGGCTGCTATCGCTGGCATATTTCGCGCTGCGGATACCCAGATTTGGCCTATGACGGGTTGGGATATCATATTACCCATGTTCGCTGTGGCTATTTTGGGAGGTATCGGCAATTTTTATGGCTCGATAGTCGCAGCTTTTGTCATTGGAATGGCTGAAAATTTCGGAGTAGTGGCTCTGATATCTTTAGGACTATCTACAGAGTATCGTGTTGCCATAGCCTTCCTGATTTTGATAATAACCTTGATTGTTAAACCACAGGGGTTAGCCATGTTGTTTAGGAGAGCTTAGTTGGATCCTTTAGTTTATGTTCTTGACCTTATTGTTTTTATTGGCATCTTTGGCATAATGTCATTGAGCTTGAACCTGGAGTTTGGCTTTGCAGGTCTGGCTAACTTCGGTAAAGTTGCCTTTTTTCTTGTTGGTGCTTATTCCTATGCTCTTCTCTCTGAAATCGGTGTCTCCTTTTACCTTTGCCTAATTGCAGGTGCATTGGTCTCGGCTACAGTTGGATTTCTGGTTTCTCTTCCCACTCTGAGGTTGAGAGAAGATCATTTAGCGATAGTAGTTTTAACCTTTGGTGAAATCTTGAGACTGGTTGTGAAATCTGAGCGCTGGATTGGTGGTGTTTGGGGCATGGCTGTCTCTCCAGCTATTTCTGTAGCCGGTGCCTCTGCTCGTGTCGGTGTTCTGGTAAACATAGGCTTGGTTTATCTTTGTCTAGTCATCTGTTTTCTGGTAGTTCAACTGTTGGCTAATTCTCCTTATGGCAGGGTGATACGAGCTATAAGAGAGGATGAGATAGCTGCTGAGGCATTAGGTAAGGATAGAGCTAAATATAGAGCTCAGATATTCGCGCTAGGTTCAGCTATAGCTGGATTAGCTGGTGGTCTTTATGCTCAGTATATTCAGTTTATTGACCCTTATATGTTTATGCCTATGATTACCTTTACTGTGTGGATAATGGTTATCTTGGATGGGCCAGCTAATAACTGGGGTGCGTTGCTGGGTGCTGCGTTGGTGATGCTTTTTGACCGGGGGACAAATATAGCCAAAGATTATCTGGCTTTAGCTGTAGACCCTAGCAACTTGCAGTATATCTTATTTGGTGTTTTAATTATTTTGATTTTGCTCTATAGACCTCAAGGCTTGTTACGGGAAAGCAAAGTTAAGACGAAAGCGATAGATAGAGTTGGTCATGGAAGAAGAGCTACTAAAAATAAGGGAAGTTAGCAAGCATTTCGGCGGCGTTTACGCGGTCAATGGAGTAAGTCTGGGTGTCAGAAGTGGCAGCATTTGGGGATTAGTAGGACCTAACGGTAGTGGAAAAACCACTTTATTTAATACAATCCTCGGGCTTCATCGACCTGACGAGGGGGCTATTTATTTCAACGGTACTTGTATTAGCCATTTGGCTCCTCACCAGATTTATGCTCTGGGGCTGGTAAGTGCTTTTCAGATACCTCGACTGTTTCAAGGTCTGAGTGTCTTAGATAACATGCTGGTTGCGGCACGAGGGCATCAAGGTGATAGTTTCTTAAATAGCCTTTTCTTAAGAGGCGATTGGCAAAAACAAGAGGTGGAGTTTGCAGATAGGGCAATGGAAATACTCGAACTTTTGGAGCTAGACCGTTTGGCTCTTTCTCCGGCTGGGGAACTATCTGGTGGGCAGAGGAAGCTTTTGGAGATAGGTAGAGGGCTTATGGCTTCTCCAACATTGTTACTTCTTGATGAGCCTGCGGCTGGAGTGAATCCCAAGTTGGGGAGGAGGATCTTTGAGGGTATTGAGAACTTGCGTCGAGAAGGATTAAGTTTCTTCATCATTGAGCACAGGCTGGAGCTATTGTTTGACTTTGCTCATTGGGTTTATGTCATGGATAAGGGCAAGATAGTGGTTCAAGGCGAGCCACAGGATGTAGTGCGAAATCCTGAGTTCTATCAAATCTATTTCGGGGAGTAGTAGATGTCACCTGTGCTTGCTATGGAGAATATTGATGCTGGCTACGGCGATGTTATTATCGTGCATAATGTTTCCATTGCAGTAGGCGATGGTGAAATTGTGGCTATTGTGGGACCAAACGGTAGCGGCAAGTCTACGTTGCTTAAGAGTTTGTTCGGCTTTGCCAAGCTGTTCCGTGGCCGAATATTTTACCAGGGGCAGGATGTCACTGGTATGGCCCCGGATCGCTTGATAAGTCTAGGTATAGGTTATGTCCCACAGATAAGCAATGTCTTTCCTAATTTATCTATAGCCGAGAACCTGGATATGGGAGCATATCATAGAAGAGGTAAAGCTTCTATTAAAGTTGGGGTGGCGGAGATATTTGAGATGTTCCCTGAACTTGAAGCGAAGAGAAATGCTCTGGCGGGAAACTTGAGTGGTGGTGAAAGGCAAATGTTAGCTATAGCAAGGGCTATGATGGCTCAGCCTAGGGTCCTGCTGCTTGATGAGCCGTTAGCTTCGTTATCTCCTAAGCCGATCTCAGTAATCGTATCCAAGCTGGGGAGTATAGAAAGAGCGGGCACAGCCATAGTGATAGTAGAGCAAAATGTTAGAAAGGCTTTGAGTATTGCTGAAAGAGGTTACGTTTTGGTTGATGGTGCCTGTGCTATAGAAGGAGCTGCTGAGTCTTTGTTTGCAGATGATTCTTCCAGACAGCGTTATTTGGGATTAGAGTCCAAAAGGGGTTGACACGAATTTGCGTTTATTGCTAAATTGGACACCAGCATTAAATTTTTGGGAGTGGGGGTGATTAACCAAAGGTTATTTTCGCGCTGAATTGGTTCAAACATCAAATATTAAAGAAGGGGTGATACATGGTTAAAAAGTTATTATTAGTAATATTTGCTCTGTGTTTGCTTGTACCAGCAGTGGCTTGTGCTCCAAAAGAAGTTGGGGCAATTAAAATAGGCTGTGTACTGTCTACCACAGGCTTGTTAGGTCCTATGGGTGAGGATATGATGAAAGGTGCTAGGCTTGCGGTTAAAGAAATAAACGCTGCTGGTGGGGTGCTGGGGAAGCAAGTACAGTTAATAGAAGAGGATGATGCTACGGAGGCAGCCAAGTGCCTAGATCGCGTCAAAAAGATGGTTGATATAGACGGGGTGAAGGTGCTTGTTGGTGGCATGACCAGTGGTGCAGCCATGGCCTCGGGACCTTATTTAGCTGAGAAAAAGGTGTTGATGGTGACGCCATCTGCTACTTCACCAGCGATTTCTGAGCAGCGATGGAAAAAGTGGGTATTCCGCACGACGCCTCATGACGCTTTTCAAGGTGAAATATTGGCCAAATTTGTTCTGGAGAAGGGGTTCACCAAATTGGCCACCGTAGTTCAGGATAATCCTTACGGTGTAGGATTAGAGAAGGCGCTGGTTGATGCGCTTAAGAAGGCTGGATGGGCAGGTAAGCATGTAGTATCAATACATTTCGACCCAGCTAAAAAGGACTATCGCACCGAACTGGAAAGAATTAGAGGTAGTAACCCGGACGTGGTTCTTGCTGTTACTTATGCCGAGGATGGCATCATAGTCTTTAAACAGGCTTTTGAGATGGGATTGGATAAAATCGCCTGGCTGGGCTGTGATGGCAACTATGGTGATGGCATGTTTGTGGAACCGAAATGTGCTGAATTTATGGCGAAGGCAATTATTGCTGGTACTAGAGCTGCTGGTCCTTCTGGTGCCGCTTATGATAAGTTCGCTGCTGCCTACCAAGCTGCCTCGGGAAAAGACCCCAGTGTTTATTGTGATACTACTTACGATGCCATAGCGATGATTGCCAAGGCAATAGAGAGAGCAGGTGCCTATGATGGTGCGGCTGCAAGGGATGCTCTTCTAAAAATAGGGCAGAATTATGATGGCGCCAGCGGCATTATCACTTTCGACGACAATGGCGACCGAGTCTCCGGCACCTTTGAACTTTGGAAGGTGGAGAAAGACCCTGCGGCTAAAGCTGGCTACAAGAATGTTCGAATGAGGCTGGTTGATATTAAGTAAAAATAAGGACACTTTTGAACTTACTATCTTTGGAATGCTGCCGTAGTCGCGGTAGTATCCTGGTTTGTTTAGGGGTTCTGAGTCTTTCTTAACTTACATAGTGGATAGCTGTTCTACTTTCACTTGAGGGAGAAGTTTTTCCACATCTTCTCTGCGGCAGAGCTCAGTGCCTGGGGTTAATGTGGCTGCAGTTCCTGCTGCCGCTGCCCAACGACAGGCCTCCTTGATTCCATATCCTTGGCTCAGCTTAAGCACCAGCCCGGCGACGGTCGAGTCACCAGCACCGACAGTGCTGTGTATCTCTACCTGAGGTGGTACTGCCTTTAGAACATTTTCCCCAGTGGCAACTATGAGTCCATCCTTGCCCCGGGAGATTGCTACAACCTCGATGCCTTGATTGACCAGGGTCTTTGCTGCCCTAACTATTGCCTCCTCGTTTGCCAGCTCTGTCTCGAGCAGTTCTTCCGCTTCGTGCACATTTGGTTTTATGACGTTCGGCTTGGCTTTTATTCCCTCCTTCAGCCATTTTTCGTCGGAATCGAGGGCAGTTTTAATACCGTTATTTTTAGCTGCCTCTATTAATCGCCGATATATATCATCAGGTATTCCAGGAGGGACACTGCCGGCGAAGACAATGAAATCAGGTTTCGGTTTGATATTTGCTATCCTGTTTATTAGATTGTCCAACTCATGCCTGGAGATGTGTGGTCCCGGGGCGTCAATTCTAGTTTGGCGGCGAGTTTTCAAATCGGTGATGATAAAGTTGGTCCTTACGTCCTCTCTGATTGATGTAAGGTCAAAAGGGACTCCCTGTTGTCTAAGGAGATGCTTGAATGTTTTGCCGTCAATGCCGCCGATGAGACCATAAGCAATGGTCTCACCACCAAGCTCGTGAACAACTCGGGAGACATTGATTCCCTTGCCACCGGGGTCTCGGCGCAGACTGGTCCATCGATTGGTTTCGTCTATTACCAACTCGTCTACGGTAACTGTTTTGTCCAGGCTCGGATTTAAAGTTACTGTAGCTATCATTTGACTGTCTCCACTTTTAATAGGTTGGTACTGCCGGAGATACCGATAGGTACACCGCCGGTGATAACAACCAAGTCATCTTCGTGGGCTAACCCGGTTCGCTTGGCGACTCTAGCTCCTCGTGAGAATAGCGCGGCTATAGTTGAAGGCTCGGGTATTTGAAAGGCTTGTATTCCCCAAGATAGTGATAATTGTCTCTGTGTTGTCTGGTTGGGGGTGATAGCAAGAATCGGTACCTTGGGGCGATACTTGGAAACACGTCTGGCAGTACTGCCTGAAGAAGTAAAGGCTATGATGGCAGATGCTCTTAGTTGGTGGGCAGTATGACAAGCTGCGTAGCTGATGGCATCATCGGTTTGAGGTTGGAGGTCTTTACCCTTGTTTGCCAAAATCTCTTCGTAGGGTAGGGCTGTCTCCGCTTCCATGGCAATTTGAGTCATCATTGATACAGCTTCTACCGGGTAGTTGCCGATGGCGGTTTCTTCTGACAGCATGACAGCATCGGCACCATCAAAAATGGCGTTGGCTACGTCAGTGACCTCAGCTCGAGTGGGGTGGGGTGTATTCACCATCGACTCCAGCATTTGAGTAGCTACAATAACCGGCTTCCCCAAATGGTTGCACTTGTGAATGATTTCCTTTTGAACTACAGGCACTCTTTGTATTGGAATTTCGATACCCAGGTCGCCGCGGGCAACCATGGCACCATCGGCTACCGCTAGTATTTCTCCAAGGTTGTCCAGAGCTTCCCGCCTCTCGATCTTGGCTATAATCGCTGGGGCCTTCTTCTTCTTTTGTAGGAAATTTTTTACTTTCAGAACATCGTCGGCTTCTTTAATAAAAGATAAAGCTATGAAATCTATATTATGTTTCAGACCGAAAAGCAAATGATTCCAGTCCTCGTCTGTGATTGTGGGGGCACTCCACTTCATGCCGGGTATATTGATACCTTTTTCCTCTCCAAGGCTACCACCGGCTACCACCTGGCAATCAACCTCGGTTTTGCTGGTAGATGTTACCTTTAGCTTTATAGTGCCATCATCAAGGAATATCATATCTCCGGGTTTGACGCTTTGTGGCAAGCCAGGCAAACCTACTGATACTTTGCGTTCATCTCCTAGTGTTTCCCTTGTGGTGAGGACAAAACTCGAATTTTCTTTGAGTTCAACGGTGCCTTTTTTAAGTTTTCCCGTTCTATTTTTTGGCCCGGGTAGGTCTTGCATTATGGCTAGTGGTAAGCCAGCTTGTTTAGCTATCTGGCGGAGAATTTTTATATAGCTGGCGTGCTCCTTATGGGTGCCATGGGAGAAGTTGATTCTAGCTACATCCATGCCAGCGTTGAGTAGCTCTTTCATCACCGATGCTGAGCAGGTACTCGGACCAATAGTGCAGACTATTTTCGTCCTTCGGGGAGGGTTGCGTAGAATCTTTACAGACATCTTATTTGCTATTTTAGTAGCTCCTATACCAATTTTCCTGAATGACAGTTAAATTGTTAGCTTCAATGCCAAATTTGCGGTACCAAGGAACTGCATATTTTGCGGCTATCTCGGCCAGTTCTTTTAACCTGTCAGCTACGGTAGTCGACAAGAATTTCACTCGCTCCTTTTTATCCGCAAAATGTATGGCTTCTTGCCAGATAGCCCGGCCGCCGAGGAATCCAGAAGCACCAGCCCTGCAGGCAATTTTGACTTCTTCACGAAATGTTTCATAGTCTACGCCAGCGCTTAGGATGACCCAAGGCACTTGTGAAGCCTCATTTAATTGTTGACAGAACTGTAGAAGTTTTTCTCTATTTGTTTCGTACTCTATGTCGGCGGGAAACTCTGCTTTAAGAACATCAATTGGCAATGATGTGACCTGCCGGGCGGTTTCGATTACCAGGCTTGGTTTACGGGTAGAAAAATGCGATGATTTAGTGTCTTCTCCTTCTGTGGCGTAGGTTTTGGGTTCAACGAGAAAAGGTATGTCGTACTGCAGGCAATCTTTTGCTACCATCTGTATTGTTTTTAACTGTTTACTGGCGACCTCTGCCAAATCGGGGCGATAGTAGACCAGAATTTTTACTGCTGAGCCACCCATCCGTTTGATTTTTTCTACACTCCAGCCGTCGAGCAAGGTGGTTATTCGTCCTTGGGGGTCACTTTCGTAGCCAGTAGCCTCGATGCTGATGAGCAAACCAGTGTATCCGGGAAGAACTCCTCCGGTGATGCACTGCGCAGCGCCATAGTTGGGGTCCAGCAGGACTGCACTAACATGGGGAGCTAATGTAGAGCACAGCTCCAGCTTATGTTCTACCAATTCTTGGTAGTCAACATTGTCATCAAGTTGCTCCTTTTCAATCATAGCCTTGAGGGAGCCTCTATGGTCCATGGCGCACATTGTGAAGACTCCTTCAGGCGTCGAAATCTGCTGTAAACCCCTGATTTTGCCAACGCTCAGTTTTGTCATTTCACACCCTTCCCTTCGGGAAACCTCCATGTTAAGACTATAGCTTTTTATTGCTCATCAATCAAGTCCAATTTCTGTTGAAGCATGTGTTTCTTTGCTTGCTTTGGTCAGTTAGATAGGTACTTTGACTGATTGACAAAGTTCATGTTGGTGTTATAATCTGTAGATGGTTATTGATGGTTTTGGAAGCGAGGGGTCGGCATTGGCTATCACGGGGAAAGCAGGGGTAAAATTACAGGTTCGGGACCTATTTCTCAGCTTTGGCGGTTTGGAAGCGCTTTCAGAGGTTAATGTTGAGGTAAGAGAGGGGGAGATACTCGCTATCATCGGACCTAACGGGGCTGGAAAGACGTGCCTGCTCAATTGTATAAATGGTTTCTATCGTGCAGACAGGGGCGTTATTAATTTCGATGGCCAGACAATCACGCGACTCCCATCTTACAAGATTGCCAAGCTAGGCATTTCGCGGACTTTTCAGAACATACAGCTTTATACCGGGCTGACCACGTTGGACAACCTAATGGCAGCAAGGCATGTTCATTTGAAACCGAATTTCGTAACTGGAGCTATCTACTTTGGTTGGGAACACAACAAAGAGATTAAGCATCGGCGTGTAGTGGAGGATATTATTGATTTTCTAGAGATGGAGCCGATAAGGAAGAAGGTAGTAGGGTCTCTTCCTTATGGGCAGAGGAAGCGTGTTGACTTAGGTAGAGCTTTGGCGTTGGAGCCAAAGCTTTTGCTTTTAGATGAGCCAATGGCGGGAATGAATGTTGAGGAGAAAGAAGATATGGCTCGATTCATTATTGATATTTTTGAAGGGCAGGGTGAAACATATCCAGATACACCGGTGTTGAGGGATGGCGTCAAATCCATAATTTTGGTGGAGCATGATATGGGCGTGGTTATGGATATTGCTGACAGAATTGTGGTTCTAGATTTTGGCAAGAAGATTGCTGAGGGCACGCCTGATAAAATCAAGGCTGATGCTGCAGTAATTAAGGCATATTTGGGAGAAGAAGAGTAACGTGGAGGGATAGGTGGTAGCGCCTACTTTACCCAAACTGTTGAAGCAAAACTATGACAAGTATGGCGACAAGAAGGTTGCCATGAGGGTCAAGGAGTTCGGCATTTGGCAGATTTATACTTGGAAAGACTATTACGAGAAGGTTAAGTACTTCTCTCTGGGCTTGATAAGCCTGGGATTGGAGCGAGGAGACAAGGTATCGATTTTGGGTGAGAATAAGCCAGAGTGGTATTGGGCAGAGCTGGCGACTCAAGCAGCTGGTGGAGTTGTGGTTGGCGTATTTACCGATTGTATGCCTGTTGAGGTCAAGTATTTTGTTGAACATTCTGATTCTAAGATTGTGATAGCCCATGACCAGGAGCAGGTGGACAAGCTACTTCAGATCAAGGATGAACTTCCATTGCTTAAGAAGGTCATCTACTGGGACCCTAAAGGGGTATGGAACTACGATGACCCTATTTTAATGAGTTTTGATGAAGTTATCCATCTGGGTAAAGAATACGAGAAACTTCACCCAGGTTTGTTCGAGGCGAACTTAGAGCGGGGCAGTGGGGAAGATGTAGCTGTTTTTTGCTATACCTCAGGCACGACTGGCTTGCCTAAGGGTGCGATGTTGAGACATAGTGCCGCAATTCAGGCAGGTGAAGCTTGGTGGAATGTGGACAGATGGCGTGAGGATGAGCAGTATGTTTCGTTCTTGCCGCCAGCCTGGATTACAGAGCAGGGTTTGGGTATTGCTGGGTCGCTGGTTTCTGGTATGGAAGTCAGTTTTCCTGAGGAGCCTGAAACCGTACAGGAGAACATCAGGGAAATTGGTGCTCAGGTCCTTTTTTGGGGACCGCGTAATTGGGAGAGCGTAAATCGTCTAATACAGGCTAAGATAATTGATACCACGCCTTTTAACAGGTTCTTATATCATCTGTTTTTGCCCGTGGGCTACAAGTACACCGATATTCAGGTGGCTAGGAAGAAGCCGGGTTTATTTTGGCGCCTTCTGCATTTTCTGGCTCATTGGATGGTATTTAGGGACCTTAAAGACAAAGTGGGATTATCCAAAATTAGGATGGCTTATACGGCAGCAGCGCCCATCAGCCCTGATGTCATCCGTTTCTTTCGGGCCATTGGCGTCAACATCAAGCAGCTTTATGGCAGTTCTGAGGGCGGTCTTGCCACCCTTCACAGAGACGATGATGTGAGACCAGAAACATCGGGCCCTGTAATGCCAGGGGTTGAAATCAGGCTATCTGATGATGGGGAGATAATAGTCAAAGGCGAAAACTTATTCTCCGGCTATTATAAGAGCCCTGAGGCTACTGCGGAGAAACTCAAGAATGGCTGGTATTATACCGGTGACTTTGGTCATATCACCGATGATGGACATCTTATCGTCATGGACAGGATGAATGACTTGCGGGAGTTGAGTGGTGGGCGTAAGTTCTCACCGCAGTATGCTGAAATCAGGTTGAGGTTCAGTCCGTATATAAAGGATGTATTGACTATTGGCGGTGGGGACAAGGATTATGTTGTCTGCATAATAAACATAGAATTAGATAATGTTGGTCGTTGGGCTGAAGCCAGGCGTATACCGTACACTACATTTACTGATTTATCTCAGAAGCCGGAAGTAATTGAGCTTATTCGTAAGGACATTGAAAGGATAAATAAGAACCTGCCAGAGTGGGCGAGGATAAAGAAATTTGCTAACTTGCATCGTGAGTTTGATGCTGATGAAGCGGAACTGACCAGGACACGGAAGATAAAGCGAACTTTTGTTGAGGAGCGTTACAAGGAACTTATAGACGCGTTGTACAGCGGAGCCAGCGAGATGGCTGTGGAGGCACCGATTACCTATCGTGATGGCAGGAAGGGTACTATAACGACGGCTATCAAAATTAACTCGGTGGATTAAAGACGATGGAAGCAGTACTTCAGTATACAGCTAACGGATTGATGGTGGGCGGTGTATACGCACTTATTGCACTTGGGATAGTGTTGGTTTACAAGTCCACCAGCGTTTTCAACTTCGCCATAGGGCAGATGATGATGTTTGGCGCCTTTTTCTTCTGGATGTCTATGGAGCAATTTGGCTTGCCTGTATGGATTAGCCTAGTGGTCAGTTTGGTAGGCAGTATTGCTTTGGGGCTGCTGATAGAGAGATTTACACTGCGGCCACTCATCGGTCAGCCACTGTTGAGCGCGGTGTTGGTAACCCTGGCTTTAGTTTATTTCTTAAATGGGGTAGCAATGGGCATCTGGGGCGCTTATCAGCATAGGCTGCCCGAGTTCTTACCTGGAGCTCCAGTATCTATTGGCGGTATAGTATTTTCTCATGACCTGTTGTGGTCATTCTTTTTGGCTATGGCTCTTTTTGTTCTGTTGTTTTTGTTCTATCAGCGGACGCGGATGGGATTGGCTATGCGGGCCACTGCTGAAAGCCATCAAGTGGCTCAGGCACGGGGGATAAATGTCAGGACCATTTTCAGCATGAGCTGGGCGTTGTGTGGGGTGGTAGCTGCCGTGGGCGGCATGCTTCTTGGGTATCGACTCGGCGTAAGTCAATTTTTGGCTCTAATTGGTCTCAAGGCTTTTCCAGCGGTATTGTTCGGTGGGCTGGATTCTATTGGTGGTGCCTTGATTGGTGGGCTGACGGTGGGGGTGCTGGAGAACCTGGCTGGGGGTTTAGTTGCAACGTGGATGATGGAGATAACACCTTATATTATCCTGCTTGTGGTGTTGATTATCCGCCCTGAGGGGCTTTTTGGGCTTAAGAGGATAGAAAGGATATAGTAATGGCGGTAGCTCGTCCCTGTGGTACTTATGATGAAAGTTACGCCAAAGATATGGCGATTGTCCGTACCCGTCTGCAGTGGATAATACTGGTAATTGGACTTGTTTTCCTGTTTAGTCTACCGCTATTCCTCAGCGGCCGCTGGCTGAACTTACTCAATTTTATTGGCATTAGCTTGATTGCGGTCCATGGACTTAACATACTTACCGGGTATTGTGGCCAGATTTCGCTGGGACAGGCAGCGTTCATGGCAGTGGGAGCTTACACCTCGGGCATACTAACTGCGAAGCTGGGTTGGTCATTTTGGGCAGCTTTGCCTTGCGCAGCCCTTAGTGCCGGTATAATCGGATTGATTTTCGGTCTGCCCTCGTTGAGGGTTAAAGGCTTCTACCTGGCTATGGCGACATTAGCAGCTCAGTTCATAATTCCGGCTCTAATAAGCAATCCTCTGGAGGGTATTACTGGCGGAGTACATAGCATGAGAGTGTCAGCACCAAGAATAGGTGATTTTGCTTGCACATCGGCTCAAAGTATGTTTTACATAATCATCCCCATAGCAGTGTTGATGACTTTCTTTGCCAAAAACCTGGTTAGAACGGGAGTGGGCAGGGCCTTCATCGCCATCAGGGATAATGACCTAGCGGCTGAGGTACAGGGGGTTAATGTTTTTCGGTATAAGCTGCTTGCCTTTTTCATTTGCTCGGTGTATGCTGGTGTTGCTGGTTGTCTCTGGGCGCACTGGATGCGGGCCATAAATCCTGACCACTTCACCTTGATGGATTCAATATGGTATGTGGGGATGATGATTGTGGGAGGCATGGGTAGCACGGCTGGGGCTGTTTTTGGTGTTGCGTTCTTACGCATTCTTGACGAATTGACCAAGGTATTAGGGATGTGGCTATCGGGGATTTTTGTGGCTTGGGGAGCCTTTCTTCAGGCAGCTCTTGGCCCGATAGTTTACGGTTTAGTCATCATGCTGTTTATAATCTTTGAGCCAAGAGGGTTAGCCCACAGATGGGAGATATTCAAGACATCCTATCGGCTGCGTCCCTTTGCTTATTGAGGGGGTGAGAATAGCAGGTAATTAAAAACAGTAGCGAGGAGTTTTTAGTCTTGGCGAAAAGGAGGTGTGATTTGACCAAGAGAAACATTAGTACAATAGCGCTGGTAATAGTGGCGTTGATGTTGACGCCGGTTCTTGGCTGTGCTAAGCCGGCACCGCCACCGGTAGCTAAGCCGGACAAGTTCATTATTCATCATTTTGGTGACTTGAGTGGGCCTTATGCAGGGATTACGGCACCTCTGGTGACCGGCTTTACTGATTTCGTAGCTTGGTTCAACGCAGAACGGGGTGGAATTGACGGAGTCCCCGTGGACCACATGTTTCGAGACACTGGGGGCAAGCTAGATGCCGCATTGGCGGCTTATGCTGCATTCAAGGAATCGAAGCCCTATCCTGTCGTAACGCTCATTTATGGCTCAGCCGAGGCTGAAGCGCTGAAGGAGCGCTTTGTAGAAGATAATATATTTTGCTTCAGTAACAGCCCAGGAGTTAAGTCCCTTTATCCTGTAGGGAATGAATTTTCTACCATCCCGGGATATTCAGATTCCATGGGCGCTACTATTGATTGGTTGGCTGATGTCTGGGCTAAGAAGACAGGGCAGAAGGTAAAATTGGCTATACTCACCTGGGACAATCCTTATGGCAAGGCGATAATGGTTGAAGAAACACGGAACTATGCGCAAAACAAAGGTGTCGAGATTGTATATGAAGGTGTTTTTGGTTTAAGGGACCTGGATGTGTCTACCCAGATGACGGCGATAAAGGCCGCAGGGGCTAACTGGGTGTATGACAATACGCTAGCTCATGGCCCGGGAGTAATTCATAAGAGCGCTGCGGCTTTAGGTATGTTGAATCAAGACCTTTATGATACTACCCCGGGCAAGGTTCATCGTGCTAGTGGTCCGTGGGGTATGGATGAGTCTGCTGTCATGTTGGCAGGTGCGCTTGCTGATGGGGTGGTTGGCCCACGCAGCTATGCATCCTGGTCAATGCCTGATGTTGAGGGTGTTGCCTTAGCCATTGCTACTGCCGATAAAAATAATAGAGCGCCGAAAGAGAGGGTGATGGGTTACCTTGCCGTGTGGGGTCAGATCTATACTGTTTGTTATTGTGTGGAAAAAGCGGCTAGGGAAGTTGGCTGGGATAAGCTTGATGGTGCGGCGCTGAAGAATCAGTTCATCAAACTGAAGGAGTATAGCCCTCTGGGCTTGACCAAATACACATATGCTGCGGATAAGCCAGAGCCGAGGGAAACTCGTATCTTCAATGTTCAGGAAGGCAAGCTGCTGCCGGTTACCGATTGGGTCACCTGTCCCGATTTGAGGCCAGCCGAATACAAGAAGTAAGAGTAGAGATTTGGCAGACCCCCGCTTGGCGGGGGCCTGCCGTTATAAGGTAAATTAGATGTTACGGCTCAATAATATTGAGGTCATTTACCATAATGTCATACTGGTGTTGAAGGGTGTATCTTTGGAGGTAGCACCGGGGAAGATTGTGTCATTGCTTGGCGGTAATGGTGCTGGCAAGACTACGACTCTTAAGGCAATATCTGGTTTACTCAGGACCGAGGTTGGTGAGGTAACTGATGGCAGCATTGAATTTGAGGGAGAGAGAATAGATAGAAAGAATCCTGAGGAGATTGTGAAGTTGGGGATTGTGCAGGTTATGGAAGGGAGGCGTCTATTTGACCATTTGACGGTGGAGGAGAATTTAAAAGCGAGTGCTTATGTGACTGGTGATGGTGCCAGGCTGGGTAAAGACCTGGACTTGGTTTACGAGTATTTTCCGAGGCTGAAAGACCTTCGCCATAATGTAGCCGGCTATCTTTCCGGCGGTGAGCAGCAGATGCTGGTTATCGGCAGTTCGTTGATGATACATCCTAAGGTTGTGCTCCTTGACGAGCCATCATTAGGTCTTAGTCCTAAATTAGTCCACGAGATTTTTGAGATTGTCCAAAGGATAAATACTGAAGAGAAGACGGCGATGTTGTTAGTGGAGCAGAATGTAAAAGCTGCGTTATCGATTGCTGTGTATGGTTATGTTATGGAGAATGGTAGGGTAGTTCTGGATGGACCGGCAGAAAAGTTGCGGGATAATGAAGACATAAAAGAGTTTTATCTTGGGCTTAGCCAGGTTGGTGAGAGGAAGAGTTATCGAGAGGTGAAACACTATCGGAGGCGGAAGAGATGGCTGGCATAGAAAAGAGTTTTAGTAGGCTTTAGTGGCCAAACTTTAGTTTTGTCATGCATAGATTATGCGACCCTGTGGGGTCGCAACTCGTTTTCAAAAAAATTCCAAGACTCTCTTGTTATAGGTCTTGTGCAGATGTGCTAAATCAGGCATAATTTATTTCATCAAATCGTCAAGAGGGAGGGAAACATGGAAAAGAAAGCATCTGGGCCGTCACCCCAGGAGTTGGAGAGGATGGCTCCCGAGAAGAGGCAGAAATACCTAGAGGGGAGAATGAGTGAGATAATCACTTATGCTTATGAGAGGGCACCTGCGGTAAAGGAGCGGTTCGACAAGGCTGGGGTAAAGCCTAGCGATATTCGTACTGTGAAGGATTTGGAAAAAATTCCGCTGTTGAGGAAGGATGATTTGATTGCTCTCCAAAAGGCGAATCCTCCATTTGGTGGGTATCTAGCTGTGCCTATGGATAGTCTGGAGCGGATATATCAGTCGCCAGGCCCTATTTACGACCCGCAACGCAAGAGAGGTTTCGGTATGGGAGCTGGCATGTCATCCGACTTTGGCAAAGGGCAGATTGTAATGAATACATGGTCATATCACATAACACCTGCGGGCTTGGGAGTTGACCAAACACTCAGGAATTTAGGGTTTACCGTTGTCCCCACAGGCACCGGAAATACCGAGCTACAGGTACAGATTATGCACGACCTCAAGGTGCATGGTTTTGTCGGCACTCCCAGCTTTCTTAAAATTATCATAGATAAAGCTGAGGAGATGGGGTATGATTTTAAAAAAGATTTCAATCTGAAATGGGCTATGGTTGGTGGAGAAATGGGGGGAGAACCGCTGAGGAAACTGTTCCAGGAGAAGTATGGAATTTTCTGTATGGGTGGAGATAATTATGCCACGGCTGACATAGGGACAATAGCTACAGGGTGCGAGAAACAGGCAGGTATGCATGTTAGTTGTGATGCCATAGTTGAGATAGTGGACCCAGCAACAGGGAAGCAACTCACCCCTGGTGAGGTTGGCGAGGTGGTAGTGACCCCGTTTGATGAAGTTTATCCGCTGATTCGCTTTGGTACTGGTGACCTGGCCTGCTTTGTTGAAGAGCCATGCGGTTGCGGAAGGACAACACCGAGGGTACCGAAGATTATGGGAAGGAGTGGGGAGGCTGTCAGGGTGAGGGGGATGTTTGTCCACCCTAAGCAATCAGACGAAGTCATTTCTAGATTTCCTGAGATTTCGCGGTATCAGCTGGTGGTGGTGCGCCCTCAACACAGAGATGAGATGGTTCTCAAAGTTGAGCTTGTCGACGAGACTGTTGATAAGGAGAAACTGAAGACTGCACTAGATAAGGATTTCAGAGATGTGTGCAAAGTAAGATTCGATCGCGTGGAGTTTGTTGCCAAAGGCATTATTGCTGAAGGCGCCAAACGCATTGTTGATGAGCGAAAGTATTAGCTACATTACAAGTTACTTGAACTAAGAATAAACGAAGGGGGAAGTAATGAGAACCAAAAAAGCTGCATCTTCATTTGAAGTATTGGAGAAGATGTCTCGGGAAGAGAGGCGGAAGTATCTGGATGAACGTCTGAAGTGGTTAGTTGCTTATGCTTATGAAAAGGCTCCGGCAACCAGGGCGAGATTTGATAAAGCAGGCATTAAACCATCTGCAGTGTCGGGCATCAAGGATTTGGAGAATTTGCCTCTCCTGAGGAAGGACGAACTGGTGGATTTGTACAAAAATAATCCGCCTCTTGGCGGATTAGTGACTGTCCCTATAGGAGATTTGGAGAGGGTATACGTTTCTCCTGGTCCCATCTATGACCCACATCATCAAAGTGAAGGTTTCTGGCAGCGGCTTGTCTCCCTAGTAAAGTCTCTTGGTTTTGGCAAGGGTGACGTTGTTATCAATACCTGGTCTTATCATCTGGTGCCTGCGGGGCACATGGTTGATGAAGCAATGAGACGAGCCGGAATTACGGTTATACCTATGGGGGTGGGCAACACTGAACTTCAGGTTCAAGTTATGCACCAGCTTAAAGTTACCGGATTTTTCGGAACTACGGGCTTTTTCATGAATATCATCAATAAAGCCGAGGAGATGGGCTTTGATGTTCGCAAAGATTTCAACCTCAAGTTAGCCTGCATTGGCGGTGAGATGGGTGGTGGTCAAATCAGGAAATTGGTTGAGGAGAAGTATGGCATTGCTACCAGAGATGCCTACGGGACGGCTGATGTTGGCTTTATGGCTTATGAGTGCAGTGAGAGAAATGGTATGCATATAGCCGAGGAAGTTATAGTAGAGATAATTAGTTATGAAACTGGAAAGCCGGTAGGCCCTGGCGAAGTTGGCGAAGTGGTAGTGACTCCGATTGATGAGATTTATCCATTAATACGATTCGCCACTGGAGACCTTGCTGGCTGGATTGAAGAACCTTGTCCTTGTGGCAGGAGTGCTCTACGGATTACACGCCTTTTGGGTAGAGTAGGTGATGCTGTTAGAACCAGAGGCATGTTTATCCATCCTCGGCAGCTTGAGCCAGCGATGGTTAAATTTCCACAGGTTGCCCAGTATCAGGCGGTAGTGACCAGGCCTGGTCATCGAGACGAGTTAACGCTTAAAGTGGAACTCAAGGGTGAGGAGGGGGTTGATAAGGAGAAACTGGCTCAGGAGTTAAATAAGGTTGTGAGTGACGCGGTGCGAATCAAGGTTGACCGGGTTGAATTTGTAGCCAAAGGGGTAATACCTGAACTTCATAAACTGATAGTTGATGAGCGGGTTTATTGAGCTAAGGCTCAGAACTGGATAATAGAGAAGCCCCTCATTTTTGCCAACTTTTTGAGACTGCTAGACAGAGTAGTAGCTGAAGTTGGGGCTATTAAATGGCTGATAAGAGAGATTATCCTGAGGTTCATTTTGTCGAAGAATATGAGCCTGGGGATGATGCCTGTGTAGAGCTAAAAAACTGCCGATTCCTCGACGTTGTAAATGGTTGCTATTTTCTTCCTCAGGTAGGAGTCATCGTCCAGGGGAAAAAGATTAAAGCTATGCCCGGCCTGCCGGGTGAGCCCCGAAATATAACCCCCGACTTCATAGTAGACCTGAAGGGCAAAACCGTGCTTCCGGGACTCTTCAATACTCACTGTCATGCAATTCTAACAACGCCTTCGTTGTTGTTTGACATGCATGCTTCGAAGCTCAGTAGAAAATATCGCGAGAAGCAAATGGCAAAAAGCATGGCTGAATGCCTTGCCCACGGCATCACAAACATTAGGGACGCATGGGGAGATGATTTGCGTCCTAGCAGGGCGCTGAGGGATAGAATTTTTAGAAAAGAAATATGGGGCCCACGCATTTTACAAGCGGTAGTGGTGACCCAGCCAGGTGGCTATATGTCACCGAAGGTTACTCCGATGGTGCGTTTGCTATATTATGCCTTGGGTATGCCGATTGTTGACCATGAAAAAGATTATTCTGGTGTTGTGGTTTTTCCGATGGATGCGAATGAAAGGCAGGTCAGAGACGCGGTGGATAGAGCCATTGACGAACGAGGTGCTGACCTTATTAAAATTGGGGAACAGCGTGAGAATTTGAGTAATTTCAAGCCTGATGCGACAATAATGACACTGGAACAGATGGAAGCCCTGACAGACCAAGCATGGCGTAGGAATGTTAAGGCTACCATGCATCATACTTCTGTAGAGTCCTTTCGACGTGGAGTGAAAAGCGGTGTTTCATCACTCGCACATATCCCCGCCAATGCCCGCCTTACTCAGGCGGATGTAGAGGCTTTCAAGTCAGCGGGTTGCATTGTTGAACCTACGCTCTCGGTGGCTTACGACCTTTGCTGGAAGGTCAGAGGAAATCCCTACAATGACCATCCGGATATGGATAGGGTAACGGAGTTCAGGGACAAGACTTGGGCGGCTCTTGCGAATGAATACTGGATACCTGAATTAAGAGATAGTGTGATGAAAGCGTTTCGCCAAATCAGCACTGGCAAATTGAAAGCTATGGGTATTATTGATACATCTGTAATGTATAAATACTATTCGAGTATGATTTCTGATGGTGTGGAAAATTTCAGGATGCTTTTTGAGCAAGGCGCTCTTATAGCATGCGGAAATGACGGGGGTATTCCTATGTGTACGCCGGCGATGATAGGACATGAAATAAACATGTTCGACCTTATTATGAATAAAGAGCCTGATGATATACGGTTTAGTGGTGCTGATGCGGTGCGGATTGCCACAATCAATAGTGCCTACGCAATGGGGTTGGAAAAGGAATTTGGCTCTATTGAAACTGGCAAAACGGCTGACCTGGCGATAGTTGACGGTGACCCACTTGAGGATTTGCACGTTTTAGGAAGCCGGGTAGCTGCCCTTTTTATGGACGGCAGGCTGATAATAAACAACTGCGGATTTCAGTTAGAATCTGGGCGGAAAGTTTAGACTTTGTAGTTCCCTTTATAAAAAGCGGAGTCAGTTTCAGGGTTACGATTTATCCCCTATTTAAGACTTGCCTGATATATTGACCGCTTCTTAGCCTTCAAATTGTGGTAAAATAAGGCAAGATTTTATCTCTTTGGTGATTGAGACATGTCAATGCCATTGGTTAATGAAGAGAAAACGTCAAATGTGAGCTTGATTGAGTGTGGTAAACTGAACTGGGTCTATATAGAAAAGCCAACCATGCAGGATGTGGAGTATTTGGCTCAGCGCTTTAACTTCCACCTTCTCAATCTAGACGATGTCTTGAGCCGAGTGCAACGTCCTAAAATCGATGAGTACCCCGACCACCTTTTTATCGTGCTGCATTTTCCTGTGTTTAACAAAGAGAATCGGGTAACCACACCCAGTGAGGTCGATATATTCATCGGTGAAACTTATGTGGTCACTATTCACAAGTCAGGTGATTTGAAGCCGCTGGCTAAATTTTTTAATGAGTGCCATGTTGATGAAGGTATATGTAGCGCATATATGAGTCGTAGTTCAGGCTTTTTGCTTTATCATATACTGGATAGATTGGTTAATTACTGTTTCCCGATTCTTGACAAGGTGGTAGATAACGCTGAGAAGTTGGAAGACCTTATTTTTGCTAGGCCGGTTCCAGAAACGGTACATGAAATCATGATGATTCGACGGGACCTTATCTCTTTCCGTCGCGTTATTCACCCACAGGTCAGTGTAGTTGAGATGTTGGAGAAGGAAGAATATCCCTTTTTGAAAGAAGACCAGGACATATATTTTGGCGATATTGCTGACCATATCCGCAAGATTTGGGATGGTCTGGAAGACTGTAAGGAGGTGGTGGATGGGTTAGCAGATACCAGCAACTGGCTAACCTCGCATCGAATTCAGGAGGTAATGCGGATACTGACTATAGTCATGGCGATTATGGCGCCAGCAACTCTACTTGCCAGCATCTATGGTATGAATATCCGTTTACCTGGCGGGGAAGAACAAGTTCCCAACTTATGGCCTTTGGTGATAATACTTCTCATCATGCTAGGCATTGCTGTGGCTATGCTCTGGTTCTTCCGTCGCAGGCATTGGATCTAGGGTTGACTTGGGTGCAAAGGCTTTCACCATGACTTTTTCTCATAGATTTGTTGTAGTGACAGCTCTTTTTGTCACCTGCTTGATTACGTCTAATATCATAATTGCGAAGCAGGTAAGTATCGGCAGCATAATTCTACCAGCAGCGATAATAATTTTCCCTTTGAGCTACATTATCGGCGATATTCTCACTGAGGTTTATGGTTATCAGCAGGCACGGCGTGTAATCTGGCTTGGTTTTTTGTGTAATTTGGTGACAGTGGTGGCTATCTGGATAGCCAAAATATTGCCTCCAGCGCCGGTCTTTGAGGCACAGGGTGCTTATGAACGTATTTTGGGTAGTACCCCTCGTTTCCTGTTAGCTTCTTTTCTAGCTTATCTTGCGGGCGAGTTTAGCAATTCCTTCATCCTGGCTAAGATGAAGATAATGACCAAGGGCCGGTGGCTGTGGACGAGAACTATCGGCTCCACTTTGGTAGGACAGGGTGTAGATACTGTGGTCGTTCTAACCATTGCTTTTGTGGGGGTGCTGCCACTTTCTGTGTTGGGTGTTATGATTCTGGGCCACTGGTTGGTGAAGTCTGTCTATGAGATTATAGCTACCCCGTTGACGTATGTTGTTGTAGGTTATTTGAAGCGGAAAGAAGGCATTGATGTCTACGATTACGGAGTCGATTTTAATCCTCTTAGTGTTAGGTAATGGCTGGAATGGGACAGGCTGTGGAAATCAAGTTTATTGTTGACCATAATGTTGGTAAACTGGCGAAGTGGCTAAGGATAATGGGATACGATGCTGTGCTTTTTACTGGGGAGGACGATGGCAAGATGGTCAAAACCGCTTTGGCGCAGAATAGGGTGATTTTGACTAAGGACACACAGATTATGAGGCGACGGGTGATAACAAGTGGTAGACTTAAAGCCATCCTTATTGAGAATAGTGACCACAAGGCACAATTGCGGCAGGTTGTTGACGTCTTAAAACTGGACTGCTTCAGGCCGTTTTCTATCTGTCTCGAATGTAATGAGGTCTTAGTGGAGAAGGATAAGGACGAGGTGCGAGATTTGGTGCCACCTTATGTCTTCAAGACCCGGAGCAAGTTTATGGAATGCCGGTCCTGCCATCGCATCTACTGGCAAGGGACACACTGGGAGGCAATGAGCCGGGAACTGGAGATGTTCGCAGCGCAGAAGTAATAAATAGTGAATGTTAGCTGTCACCCTGAGTGGCAGCGAAGCGTCTCTAGATTCTTTGGTCGCTTCGCTCCCTCAGAATGACAGGCGGGATTATTGGATAGATTGTGAAAGGCGGTTTGGGATTATGAAGGTTGTTACTTCGGAGCAAATGCGGGAGATTGACCGCAATGCTGCTAGCATTGGGTTGACTACCGAGACGTTGATGGAGAATGCCGGGCGAGCTGTAGCCGAGGAGACAAGGAAACTCATCGGCAATGTTATGGGCAAGCATATCCTGGTTATGGTTGGCCCGGGCAATAATGGTGGTGATGGTTTGGTGGCGGGGCGTTACCTTGAGGATTGGGGTGCTGAGGTTACTCTTTACCTGTGTAGTCAGCGTTCGGCGGATGATAAGAACCTGGCATTAGCTAAAGAGCGTGGTATATCTGTTATTCAAGCTGACCAGGATAAAGGTTGGACTAACTTGGACAGGCTTTTGGTCCTTTCCGAAGTAGTGATTGATGCTGTCTTTGGTACAGGTAGAAGTCGGGCTGTTGAAGGTGTATTTAAGCAAGTGCTGACCAGAGTAGCAGCCGCTAAACAAAAGAATCCCATGCTTTTTGTTGTTGCTGTTGATGTGCCTTCTGGGATTGATTCCGATATCGGGGCTGTCGACCCGAGCTGTCCTTATGCTGATGCTACTGTCACCCTCGGTTATCCCAAGCCCGGGTTATTCAACTTTCCCGGTTCTGAAAGAGCTGGCAAAGTTATTGTAGCTGACATCGGCATACCACCGAGTCTGGCTGAAAATATAGCCACCGAATTAATCACCGAAGCTTGGGCCAGTTCAGTGTTGCCTAAGCGTCCTCTTCATGCCAATAAGGGGAGCTTTGGCAGGGTGCTGGTAGTGGCCGGCTCAGTTAACTACATCGGGGCCGCTTATCTTGCCTGCATGGGAGCAGCCAGGGTGGGGGCTGGTCTGGTAACGTTGTCCACTGCTTCGAGCCTTCAGCCGATTCTGGCAGCAAAACTGACCGAAGTGACTTATGCCCCTCTACCGGAGGCTGAAGCTGGACTAATCGCTGCTGAGGCAAGGTCTGTCCTAAAGCAGTGGTTGTCTGACTATGAAGTTTTGCTTGTAGGTTGTGGTCTGGGACAGAAGGCGCAAGTTGTGGAATTTATCAAGTCCACTCTGTTTGACCTATCAAAAAGTTCCTCTTCGGCTTTAGTTCTTGATGCTGATGCTTTAAATACGTTAGCGCAAATACCGAATTGGTGGCAGAAGCTGAATCAGGATGCTATACTTACGCCACATCCTGGTGAGATGGCGCGGCTAGCTGGAATTTCAGTGGAGGAAGTACAGCGGCAGCGTTTAGAGGTCGTTCGGAAAGCGGCTATGGAGTGGCGGAAGGTGATTGTGCTTAAAGGGGCTTATACTATTGTGGCGGCATCTGATGGGCGAGCTAAAATTAGCCAGATTGCTAACCCGGGATTAGCCTCGGCGGGGACTGGCGATGTCCTTGCTGGTGCAGTTGCTGGTTTGGTGGCCCAGGGGTTATCTCTTTTTGATGCTGCAGCTTGTGGTGTCTATCTTCATGGCCAGGCTGGAGAGGTGGTCAGACAAGAGTTGGGTGATGCCGGCATGTTAGCTAGTGACCTTTTGCCGGTGATACCTAAGGTGATAATGGGACTCAAACAGCCAGAATCGTAGTTTTGATGGGGTGTTATGTTATTAACAGTTGATGTCGGCAATACTAATATCACTATCGGCGTCTTTGATGATAGCAAGTTGAAGGCTACCTGGCGGATAGCTACCGGGGTTCATCGTATGCCGGATGAGTATGCCAGCTTGATGCTCAATCTTTTCGAGCGCCAGGGTATTGCTGCTTCCCAGATTACAGATGCGATATTGTGCAGTGTTGTTCCTCCGCTGGTAAGCGTTTTTGAGGAAACCTGCCGACGCTATCTGAAAGTTTTGCTTTTAGTGGTAGAATCAGGTGTGAAAACAGGAGTGCGAATCAGTATGGATAACCCGAGGGAGGTTGGCGCTGACCGAATAGTGAACGCTGTAGCGGCTCATCATCTGTACGGTGGTCCGGTGATTGTCATTGACCTGGGTACTGCCACCACTTTTGATGCTGTATCCAAAGAAGGTGATTACCTTGGCGGGGCTATTGCTCCAGGGATTGCTATTGCCACTGAAGCTTTGTTTGCCCGCACTGCAGTACTGCCTCGAGTGGAATTGACTCACCCCAAACGGGCTATCGGCAGAAGTACTGTGGCCGCTATGCAGTCCGGTATAGTTTTCGGTTATGCTGGGTTGATTGAAGGCATAGTGGGGCGGATTAAACAGGAACTCGGAGGTGAGGTGAAAGTAGTGGCCACTGGGGGCTATGCTGAACTCCTGGCCCGGGAAACACCGGTAATCGAGGTGGTAAACCTCGACTTGACGCTTGAGGGCTTGCGTTTGATTTACGAAATGAACAAGGCTAAGGACTAAGGAAATGGGGTTAGAAGGAAAGACTGTAGTTTTCGGGGTAACAGGCAGTATTGCCGTTTATAAAGCTGCTGACTTGGCCAGCCAGTTAACACAAGCGGGAGCTAAGGTTGAGGTCATTATGACTGAAGCAGCCACTGAATTCATAACCCCGCTCACCTTCCGTAACATCACCGGCAGGCCTGTAGTTACCAAGATGTTTGAGTTAAATTCCGAGTTCAGTGTGGAACACGTGGCTTTGGCTGAAGCTGCTGATGTGGTGGTTATAGCTCCAGCTACGGCCAACACGATAGCCAGGTTAGCTGCTGGAATTGCTGATGATATGTTGTGCTGTACGGTGCTGGCGACCAAGGCACCGATTGTCATAGCACCGGCGATGCATGCGGCTATGTATGAAAACCAGATAACTCAGGATAATCTGGCTAAGCTGCAGGCGCGCGGTTTTACTATCGTTGGCCCGGCTTACGGTCGACTTGCCTCAGGCGGAACGGGACTGGGACGTCTGGTTGACGTAGGTGAGATTTTGGGTACTATATGCCAGGTGTTGGGCAGAAGTGGTGATTTAGTTGGTAAAAAGATAGTGGTAACTGCTGGCGGTACTCAAGAACCTGTTGACCCAGTCCGATGCTTGACTAATCGCTCCTCGGGTAAGATGGGTTATGCTCTGGCAGAGGCAGCTAGAGATAGGGGTGCCCAGGTGGTGTTGGTAAGTGCGCCCAGTGCTCTCCCTAAGCCGGTTTGTGTAGATGTGGTTAATGTTGGCACTGCCCAGGAAATGTACGAAGCGGTGAAAAAGGCTGTAGATAAGGCCGATGCCTTGATTATGGCAGCGGCAGTAGCTGACTACCGAACCAAAAAGGTCGCTGAGAGCAAGATTAAGCGACAACAGGTTGCTAGCCTGACGCTGGAACTGGAGAGGACGCCTGATATTCTTGGAGAGGTGAAGGGGAAATTCCTCCGTATTGGCTTTGCTGCGGAAAGTGAGAACATGGTAGCAAATGCCAAAGAGAAGCTACAGAGGAAGCAGCTTGACCTTATCGTTGCCAACGACATTACTGCCAAGGGTAGTGGCATAGGTGCTGATACCAACCAGGTGGTGATAATAGACCGTAAAGGTAAAGTTGAGGAGTTACCTCTTTTGCCCAAAAGGCAGGTGGCGGATAGGATTCTGGATAGGGTTGTGGAGCTATTGGACAAGGCGAGCAAGAGATTCGAGATCATATTGAAACCTTCGTATATAAATAGTCATTTTATTCACATTCCAGTAGCTGAGAGGGGGCTATTTCCTGAGTTCAAGAGGTCATTAACACTGTTAACCGACATAGGCGAAATTGAAACTACTGCGGGTCTCTGTAAGAGTGGCACCCATCGTGCTCTTGAACTGCGCAAAGGTTTAGGTAAGTGGTACGAAGCGCATCCTGAGCTTAAGTCTGGTGACGGAGTTATCTTTGAGGTTGTTGAACCACTGAAGAAGTATCGCCTCAGGAAAGCGTAGGGAGAAGAAATGTCACGAGAGTTTACCGGAGTTATTGAGAAAAGGGGAGACTGGTATATTGGCTATGTGGAGGAGCTTCCAGGGGTAAATACTCAGGGACGGACTTTGAAGGAAGTAAGAGAAAACCTGAAGGAAGCTACACAATTGATTATTGAAGCTAATAGAGACCTTGCAGAAAATGTAGGGACAGGTCTTTAGACCTGTCCGAAATGGACAGACCTGAAGGTCTGTCCCTACTTATAGTTGATCGACGAGTTAGTTGGTAAAGATACAAGCAGCTGTGGACAGACGACCCAAAGGGTCGTATTGCATTTAAAAAGCTTTATAGCTGGGGTTTGAGATATGACTGAAATTCCAAAGGCTTATGAGCCAGGTCAAGTTGAGCAGAAGTGGTACAGCTTCTGGATGGAGCAAGGTTATTTCATCCCGAAGATAGACCACAAGAGGAAACCGTTCGTCATCATTATGCCGCCGCCTAATGTCACCGGAGAGCTACATCTGGGGCATGCACTGACGGCTACGCTGGAGGACATTATGGTCAGGTGGCATCGGATGAGGGGTGAGCCTACTCTGTGGCTGCCTGGGGTTGACCATGCTGGCATTGCTACTCAGGTGGTGGTGGAGCAGAAACTGGCTGAGGAAGGGCTAGACCGACATAAGTTGGGCAGAGAAAAGTTCATTGAGCGTGTCTGGGAATGGGTGAAAAAGGCACGGCATTCGATTACCTATCAGCATCAGAGATTAGGGGCTTCCTGTGATTGGACTCGGGAGCGTTTTACTCTTGACGATGGACCATGTCGGGCGGTGCGAACTGCCTTCGCCCGCTTATACAACAAGGGGCTCATTTATCGGGGCGAGCGGATTATAAACTGGTGTCCTCGCTGCCAGACTGCTCTCTCTGATTTGGAAGTACAGCACAAAGACATAACAGGTAATCTGTATTACCTCCGCTATCCTTTCGCCGACGGTGATGGCTATGTCACCGTAGCGACTACCAGACCTGAGACCTACCTTGGCGATACTGCGGTAGCGGTGAATCCAGAGGATAAGCGTTTTGAAGGGCTAGTCGGTAAGAAGGTTGTCCTTCCGGTCATCGGCAGGGTGATTCCTATAATCACCGACAGTGCAGTTGACCCTTCGTTTGGCACCGGCGCGGTCAAGATTACTCCAGGGCATGACCCGGTGGACTTTGAGATGTCAGAACGACAGGGCCTGGCGATAGTAAACATATTGAATCCAGATGCTACCATGAATGACGAAGCTGGCCCTTATGCTGGACTTGACCGTTTTGTTTGCCGCCAACAGGTATTAACCGACTTTGAGAAGGCTGGGCTGCTGGAAAAGATTGGGCCACATTCCCATTCGGTGGGGCACTGCGACCGTTGCCAGACGATGATTGAACCTCAGGTTAGCAAACAGTGGTTTGTCAAGGTAGCGCCGTTGGCTGATGCAGCAATAGAAGCGGTTACCGATGGGCGAATTGTTATAGTACCGGAGCGCTTTACCAGGGTCTACCTCAACTGGATGGAGAATATTCGCGATTGGTGCATCAGTCGGCAGTTATGGTGGGGGCATCGAATCCCGGTGTGGTATTGTCGCAAGTGTGGCGAGCTGACAGTATCTGTTGATGAACCTTCAAGCTGTAGCCATTGTGGCTCTAATGATATCGTTCAAGACCCCGATGTGCTCGATACCTGGTTCAGCTCAGCATTGTGGACGCACTCGACTTTGGGCTGGCCTGAAGCTACCGACGACCTAGCTTATTTTTACCCCACCTCGGTTATGGAAACAGGGTATGACATACTATTTTTCTGGGTTGCCAGGATGATTATGATGGGGCTGGAGGACACTGGTGATATTCCTTTCCACACGGTCTATCTGCATGGACTGATTCGGGACGAAAAAGGTGAGAAGATGAGCAAGGTGCGGGGGAATGTTTTAAGTCCCACCGATGCCATAGAGGAATATGGCACTGATGCCCTTCGTTTCGCTGTAACTACCGGTACTTCTCCGGGAAACGATATCAATCTCGGTCAGCATAGGTTGGAAGCCGGGCGCAACTTTGCCAATAAACTGTGGAACGCTGCCAGATTTGTGTGTCAGAGCCTCGATGTCGAACCGAAAAAGGGTCAGGCACTAACTGAGGTTGCGGTGTTGGCAAGATTGAAGGGGGTAGACTTGTGGCAGGCACTGGCGAAGCTGGTAGCAGCGCAAGGTGAGCCGATAGAAGACCGCTGGATTTTGAGTCGGCTTAATCGCCTTGTGTCGAATGTAACTGAGTTGATGTCCAATTTCCAGTTCGGTGAAGCTGAGCGGCAAATCCACGATTTTTTCTGGGGTGAGTTTTGTGACTGGTACATTGAGATAGCTAAAATCCGCTTGCCCCAGTCAAATTCCTCTCCGCTGCCCGTTTTATCTCTTGTTCTGGAGACGACACTTCGCCTTCTCCACCCTTTTATGCCGTTCATCACTGAAGAGCTGTGGCAGAATTTGAAACAGCGTTTGCCCAATGGGAGCCTTGCTTCAGATTCCATCATGGTTGCACCATCCCCGGTTGTCAATGGGAGAGCTTTTGACCCCGAGGCTGAGCGAGTGATGGAATCAGTGATTGAAATTATCCGCTCCATACGCAATGCGCGGGCGGAATACAAAGTGGCGGTGGCCAGTTGGATTGAAGCTCGCATTTATACTGATAAGCTTCAATCAGCTATAGCTTCGAAGTCTGAGGTTATTGAGACTCTGGCCAAGGCTCGACCGCTAGCTGTTTTGAGTCGCGAACAGCGAAAAGCGAAAGAGGAAAAAGCACTGGCGCTGGTTCTGAAGGAAGCGGAGGTGGTTTTGCCCTGGGCTGGTATGGTTGACCTTAAAGCTGAAAGACGACGTTTGGAGGATGAAACCAATATACTTCGAAGGGAAATTGAGCGTCTGGAGCAACGGCTGAAAGACGCTGCTTTTGTGTCCAAAGCACCGGCAGCAGTTGTGGATAAAGAGCGAGGCAAACTTCAAAGCTACAAAGACAAGCTGCTGAGATTGGAACAGGAACTGGCACAGCTCAGCTAGATGTAGCGCACATCTAGAAGTTCCTAATCCCAAAACACAAATATCAAACAAATTCTAATGACTAAAAATCTTAGGGGTTAAACAATGGAAATTAAAGTAATAAATTTTGAAGAGAAATTTTCTAAGTTCAGTGAACGGTTTTCACCTAAGATTATTGCCCAAATGAATGATTATCATTTTAAATTAGTTAGGTCCTTTGGCGATTTTATCTGGCACCGACACCCTGAAACGGATGAGGCATTTATTGTAATTGACGGCAATTTTCAGATTGATTTAAGGGATAGACCCTTACATTTAAAAGCAGGCGATATGGTTGTTATTCCAAAGGGAGTCGAGCACAAACCATATGCTAAACAAGAATGCAAAGTATTGCTTATTGAGCCAGCAGGTACTCCAAATACTGGTGATGCTGGTGGTGAGCTAACCAAAACCGATTTGGAATGGATTTGAAGCTAATCAATGGCTGCAACAATTTGGTTGTTAGAATTTTGATATTGTTTGAAATTTGATGCTTAGGGTTTGGAATTTGGGGGTGGGTATTGAATCGTGTTGTTTAGAGGTGTAGCTTTTTGGCTGCAAGGTCGCTTTGTATCTTCGTCAGGGCTTTCTTGGTATCGCTGGCAACTCGTGACTTGTCACATCTTTCAACTCGATAGTTGAATAGCCAGTAGGCGAATTCCTTAAATTCAGTCAGGGTCATGGATTTGCGTTTGGGATACTGCTTTTCTCTTCTGAAGCTGTCGAGCAGGGTTTGCTGATTTTCACCATAAATCCGATGATACGCTTTGTCCACAATGTCCTCATGTCTATTCGAGCCTAGAGCCCGACGCTCCTTACGAATCTCATCAACTACAGCCGAAATCAGAGCCTCCTCAGCCAGAATGCCGTAAAGGTAGTTGAGATAAGCCTTATATTTGGCTGGCCCAATAAGCTTCTTGAATTCCTCACGAGTAAGCTCTAGTGGTGGCCGGTCAAAGAAAAGGAGGTCGATTCTCTCCTTTTCCGGTATGGACTCGCTGATTTCGTCACACAAGCGCTCAGCCAGTACCAGCCAATCAAAAGCCTCACCAGCAATTAAGTAGCGGTAGTGGCGCCCTCGGTAATTTTCTTCAGAGCTTTTCCACAATCCGATAGTCTCGAGCAAAGCCAGATACCAGTGCTTGCCCTTAGCTACAGCTTGTTTAAGGTGCTCGATTGCTCTGGCATCAGCTTCGGTCTGTGTATTCGAGATGTCTTTGAGCTCTTTTGGTGGCATTTTTGAGGTTCTCTCAATTTGGTAGTAATTTAACTGCGAGGCTTTAACCTCGTGAACTCGACCCTAAAGGGTCGAGGCTACACTCGCTATAGGAAGGCGGCCTTGAAGTGTCGCATTACATTATTGTCTTTTAAGAAAAGCCAGTATTTTCTCTATGGCCCAGGTGTTGAGTATATGTTTGGGCTGGCACCAGCCGCGACGGGCAACACCGATGCCATAACGCATAAAACCTAGCTGGGCAGTGCTGTGGGCATCTGTGCCCATGATTAGCTTTATTCCCAGCTCCCTAGCCCGGTAGACATGAATATCTTTCAAGTCGAGCCGGCTGGGCATGGCGTTTATTTCCAGGGCCTTATCGTATTTGGCGGCAGCTTGGAAAACAGCTTCCATGTCAACGGCTACCGGCTCTCGCTCACCCAAAAGGCGGCAAGTAGGGTGGGCAATAACATCAATATGCGGGTTTTCAATAGCGCCGAGGATGCGCCTGGTTATCTGCGCTTCGCTTTGAGTCATGGCTGAGTGGATAGCAGCAATCACGATGTCTAAGCCAGCTAAAAGTCCATCAGGCAGGTCTATGCTGCCATCGGCGCGGATGTCTACCTCAGTACCTGTGAGGATACGAAATCCTTTGAGCTGCTGGTTTAGCCTTTTGATTTCGTCCATCTGCTGTCGCAGCCGTTCCTCATTAAGTCCGTGTGCGACGCCTCGTCCTGCTGAATGGTCAGTGATTGCCACGTACTGATAACCGAGGGCTTTGGCTGCCTGAGCCATGGCTTCGATGGAGTCATGGCCATCGCTCCAGTCGGTGTGAACGTGGATGTCTCCCTTTATGTCTGGCAGTTCCACCAGCTTGGGGATTTTGCCTTGCTCGGCAAGGTCTATTTCCCCCATGTCTTCTCTCAGCTCTGGTGGAATGTACTGAAGTCCCAGTCGGCGGTAGAAGGCTTCTTCAGTGGCGAATTTCTCCAGCTTGTTGGTCTTAGTGTCAGTTATGCCGTATTCGCTCAGCTTGAGCCCCTTTTTCTGTTCCCTGGTCCTGAGGGCGATGTTGTGCTGCTTGCTACCCGTGAAATACTGGAGCAGCGAGCCGAAGGAGTTGTGCTCCACCATTCTCAAGTCAGCTTGAAGTCCGCCGGGGAGGATGATGCTGGCTTTAGTGGGACCTTTAGCCAGTACTTCCCTTACCTGGGGCAGTTTGACGAAGGCATTGATAACATCCTCGGGATTATCGGCGGTGCCCATGAGGTCTATATCGCCCACAGTCTCTCGGAAGCGGCGCAGGCTGCCAGCAGCGGTCAGGTTCTTTACGCCCAGCATGGGTCGAAGGGCGTTTAGGACCTCGTCCACCACGGGCAGGGCTTCGCCTATGGGTATACGCTGGTCTTTACGGCGCAGGGCTTGGATTTGCTGCAGTATATTATCGGCTGTCTTATCGCCGAGGCGGAACAGACTGGCGACTCGTCCGTCTTTAATAGCCTGCTCCAGGTCATCCACGGACTTAATTCCCAGCTCGGTAGAGAGCCGCTTTGCTGTCTTGGGTCCGATGCCGGGGATTTCGAGCAGTGTAGTTATGCCTTCAGGGAACTCAGCCTTAAGCTCTTCGTAGACACGAAGCTTCCCGGTTCTTACCAGTTCGGTGCTTTTCTTGGCTATTGCCTCGCCGACGCCGGGTATAGTTTGCAAGTCCTCGCCTTCTTCGAGCATTATTTCTATCTCTTTAGGCAGGTGCTCGATGGTGCGAGCAGCCCGCTGGTAGGCTCGAATCTTAAACGGGTTCTCCCCCTTAAGCTCCAGCAAATCAGCCATATCCTGGAATACTTTAGCAATAGCGGTGTTTTTCATTGGCCTCCTCACCCACGATATACTTCCCTTCTATGTCGGATGGCTACGATTGTAACTAGTCTTTGCTTGTCGTCGATAGTATAGACAATGCGATAGCCCCTTACTCTAAGACGGTATGATTTCTCTGTCCCTCTCAACTTTCTGCATTGTCTTGGCCTTGGTTGTTCTGCCAACGCCTTTATTTTTTGCCAGACAGCGGGGACTACAGATTTATCAAGCTTAAGAAGCTCTTCCTCTGCTGAGTGGGTTATTCTGACTTCATAGGAGGCCACGTGCCTTTAGCCTCTTTTCCACTTCACTGAGGGGAATTGTGGCTTCGTCTTTTCTTTCGGCCAAAAGGCGAAGGTCTTCCAAGTCTTCCAGAATTTCCTGATAAAGGCTTATATCTAGAATCACCGCCTTCTTCTTGCCGTTGGCGTCAGTTATGAATTCGCTTTTTGGTTGTTTCATGAACTCTATTCTCTCCGAATTATCTATGCTTCGCTCACTTTATTATAATGCTCAATCCGTTCCTTTATCCACTCCCAGTCGGGGTTGCCGTGATTGAAGAAGCACTTTTGGTTTTACTTCTTTTCTTCGTTTCGCCTCTCTCGTATCTAGCCCATTTTACCGAGCGGTTTTGCTCGTCTTTCTCAGTTTCGATTATGGGCTTGCGCATTATAAAGAGGTATTTGAAGCCGCGGAGATAAAAGTTAAACCTTCTTGCTCTATTGTGCCAAAGCCCTGTATTTGAAGTTTGCCCTCTTCTGACTATGGAAATAACATCTACAGTTTCGAAGTATTTACACAGGCGCTCATATAATTTGAAGCCTACGGCTGTAAATTTTTTCTTAACCCATTGGTCACCAATTAGCCAAGCCATTACTTTGCCAGGCTTAAGAATCCTGTGTATCTCAGCCGCAACTTTGTCAAGCTCTTCGAAGAAACGTTCGTCCTCACACGAAATCTTGCCGATGCAGTCTGGGTGGTCGGAGTAATTTATGTTGTCGGAATAGGGTGAATCTATGAATACCATATCCACAGAGTCGTCATGAAGTGGTATACGCCGAGCATCGTTCTGTATAACTTCAGGATGTGCCGGGGCTATATCGTATCCAATGGTTTGTCGACCTTCTTCTTTACATACGTCAATGGTCGTGCTCTTCCAAGCCATGTCTATCTTACTCAGTAGCCTCGAACTTATCTACGCCCCATGCATGACATTTAGGACATCCAACTGGTTCGCCAATTTCTGAATCTCCAGGTCCATTATCATTTACCCAAGTTGGACAATTATCGATGAATTCAGGATCCTCTTCGTTTGAAGCCAGACAATAGGTGTAATCGTTAAGCTCAAATATCAACTCGCTTCCACTATAGCCGCAAATTGAACACTTATATTTTCCCATACTACCTCCTATTCTTCATTGAGAGTAATTTGGCGCCTTTCCCTATCCACTGTGTATTTCAGTAATCTTACTGTCTTTTCTTCAATTATTCTTCTTTTCTCCCGATAGTTCAGAACCTTTTCGTCGAACTCAAAACCAACGAGTATGCTTTGGACCATTTCTGAATCACCCTGTGCAAGTTTCCTTATCAGCCAATTCTCATACATTACGATCTGATTCAAATCTTCTTCTGTTACAGTACCCGTTTTTAGTTCAATACAGGTGAATTTATGAAGAATGTCAACTCCATCAATATTTGTCACATGGGTCAGAAAAATGTCCATTACTTTATTGAACGAGGTTGGGACGTGATTTATGAAATCGCTGTAGTCGCCAATAAGTCCTTTTAGTCTACCCTTGGCGAAAGCTTGCATAAACCAAGCGTTAAGATAGCCTTCGTAAATCAAACGTCCCTTTTTGTCATAATCTAATTGTATCGGCAAAGGCCTTGTTGTCACTGGTAGGTAAGGATTCGGTATTGGCCTAGGGGGAGCGTAAATCGGATTATTCCTGAGCAATAATCGAATTAGTTCCTTGCCTTCCTCAGTGGTAATAGGATAGTGGCTTTTCTTAGTAAACGTCGTTAAATCAAATGTCCAAATCTTGCCTTTGTCCCTGAGATCCAGTATGTCACTCAGAGCAATCGGACGGCTAAATTCTCGCACGACTGGTTCAAAACAAATTCTATAGGGAAAGGTTTGGTCCGGGTCATTCCAGAGTGGTTCGTCATCATAAAAAGGATCGCTTGTGATTTTCCATAGCCCATAAATCCCCTCATTTTTGACATAAAACAACACAAAATCGCCTGCTTTGATCCCGGCAAATCCTGCTATGACCTCGGCGTTCATTTGTTCAGACTTTGGAGAACCGGTTGAATAGATTCCCCCGTAGGTTCCTCTTTCTAAACATACCTTGAAATTAACGAGTTTAGTAAGCAGGATGTGATAGCTCATACCACTCTCCAAAATCGAATTGCCAAAGCCCGGATATCATGCTATCTCAATCTCTTGCTCTTAATCACGATGAAGCCTAAACTGAATATCTTCCAGTTCAATAATTTATTCGCCAGTAATATCTGTCTCAAGCCGTTACCTCTAAGCTGGAGAGGCTGACAATCTCCGAGGTGGTGATAGGCTCGTTACTTGCCAAGCGGTCTTCTATGTGAAGCTTGATAGCGTCCTTTATATTCGCCATAGCCTCTTCGAAAGTGTCGCCTTGTGTGTAACAGCCCTGAAGGTCTGGACAATAGACGAAATAGCCATCTTCATCCTTTTCTACGATTATTGAGAAACGATAATTCTTCATTTCAATTACCTCTTGGGTTACTTGAGATTAGTATATCACTTCATTCAGATTTGACCTATCCCTTGAACGCCTTTTCAAAGGGAACGGTTCTTCCTTCTTTGTATTCCTCTCTTGCTTCTCTAATGCTTTCCAAGTATTCAGGATTGGTTGCAGCTAGGAGGTTTTCAATAAAGAACTCTCTGTCCTCGTCATTTAATCCTCGGAGAGCGGTAATCAAATCTTTGATAGAAAGTCCTACTTTAATTTCAACCTTTGCTGGTTCTTTGATTTGGCTCATGTCTCCTCCTTGTGTCTGTTCCTTTCTACCGCAGCTTGGAGTTGAGATGTCAATTGCTCAATCTCTCCAAGTCCATCACGTTTATTAGAATTAGTATGTCAGAAGTAGGGAGAAATATCAATCAAGTTGAAGACTGTAGGTTTTATCTGCCGCAGCAGTGTTTGTATTTTTTGCCTGAGCCGCAGGGGCAGGGTTCGTTTTTATTTAACTTCCAATATTTTAAGCCCGGTTTTCTGGGCTATCAAATCAAAATGGGTGTCACGATGGAGGAGCGGCGCATTTTTTTCGATCGCTAGAAGGGCAATGTAGGTGTCTGTTAGAGGGGCGGTGATGCCTTCTCGAAGGAGGTTAAAGGAGAATTTGGCTAATCGACCCCAGAAATCGTCTTCTACAGAGAGGTAAGTCAGGCTGTCTAAGAGCTCATTGAGCATCTGGAATTCTTTCTTTGACTTTGTTCCTCGTAGTAATTCTGTTTTTATGATGCCGGGTAGGAATATTTCCCCATCGGATATTAACTCTTTGAGAATTTCTTTTAGCTTGGCTTCACCTGAGGGACGAAAAGATTCTATCCAGGCTGAGGTGTCAACTATTACTTTATCCATCAGTCCTCATTCTTTCTAAATCCTGCGCCGTGTATCCGAATTCATAATTGCCGATGAGCGATGCCAGCCTCTGCCTCTTTTTTAAGCTGAGATAGGTTTTTATGGCAGTGATAACAGCTTCCTTCTTCGTTTTGACCTCCGTTTCCTTTAGTAGCTCATTCATCAAGTCATCTTGTATATCAATTAGTGTTTTCATTTTAAGCCCTCTTAATATATATTTTATAATAAAAATAGTATATCATAATATTGGAGAAATATCAATACAGTTTTGATATTGGTATTTATCTGCCGCAGCAGTGTTTGTATTTTTTGCCTGAGCCGCAGGGGCAGGGTTCGTTGCGGCCGACTTTTCTGCCGGCGGGGACGGCGGCTCTCTGGGGTTGCCTCCGAGCGGGGGCTTCTTTGACGGTGATGTTGACCTTGTAAATGGTGTGGACGACCTCATAATTGATGCCGGCGATGAGGCTCTCGAAGAATGCGTGGCCTTCTTTTTTGTAGACGACTATGGGCTCAATCTGCCGCATGGCAAAAAGGCCAGCCTGCTGACGAAGGTGGTCCATGGCAGTGAGGTGGTCTTTCCATAAGCTGTCAATGGCTCGGAGCATCACCAGTCTTTCCAGCAGCCGCATGTTTTCAGTGCCTATCTCTTTTTCTCGCTGCTCATACAATTGCCCGGCATAGTCAATCAACTTATCAGTGATTTGTTTTGGCTTCATCTGAGATAGGGTGTTGGGGTTGAGTTCAGGTGTTGGTGGGAAAATGGTGGCAAGGTCTTCGATTAAGCCGGCAGAATCTGGCTCCATTAACTCGCTGCCGCAGTGAGCGGCTACCGTTTTTTCGATTTCCCCCCGAACCATAGACAGTATGTTCGCCTTGAGGTCAGCGCCCTCAAGGATTTTCCTGCGCTCGGCATAGATTACCTCGCGGTGCTTATTGACCACGTCGTCATATTCAACCAGGTGTTTGCGGATATCGAAGTGGTAGCCTTCGACCTTCACCTGAGCGTTTTCTATGCTTTTGCTGACCATGGAATGCTCGATAGGCGTGTTTTCATCGAAGCCAGCCCAGTCCATGAAGCCTTTGATGCGGTCGCCGCCAAAGCGACGGACAACATCGTCTTCCAGCGAGACGTAGAAACGGGAGCTGCCGGGGTCGCCTTGCCTTCCAGAGCGGCCGCGGAGTTGGTTATCAATGCGTCTGGCTTCGTGGCGCTCAGTGCCGACGACGTGAAGACCGCCGAGCTGAATTATCCTGTCATGCTCCTCCTGCCATTCCCGTTCTTCCCTTTGCCATTTTTTGAGTTCCTTCTGCCATTCTTCTTCGTCCTGGAAATCCTCGCGTTTTGGTTTTTCAGGCTTTTTACCTCCAAGTATAATGTCGACACCACGCCCGGCCATGTTGGTAGCCACGGTGACAGCGCCTACGCGGCCAGCCTGGGCGATAATGCCGGCTTCCTTCTCATGGTTTTTAGCGTTGAGCACCTCGTGAGGTATGCCTCTCCTTTTTAGGATATCGCTTAAAAGCTCGGATTTCTCGATGGAGACGGTGCCGATGAGCACCGGCGTGCCCTGCTGGTGGAGGTTTTCAATCTCCCTGGCGACAGCTTTGAATTTGGTCTCTTCGTCCTTGTAAATCTGGTCGGGGTTGTCAATGCGAATCATCGGTTTGTTTGTGGGTATAACGACAACTTCAAGCTTGTAAATCTTGTGGAACTCCTCGGCTTCGGTGGCGGCGGTGCCGGTCATGCCAGCCAGTTTCTTGTAGAGTCGGAAGTAATTCTGGAAGGTGATGGTGGCTAGAGTTATGCTTTCACGCTGAATTTTGACCCTTTCTTTGGCTTCAATGGCCTGATGTAGCCCTTCTGAGTATCTCCGACCGAACATCAACCGGCCGGTGAACTCATCAACAATGATAACCTGCCCGTCCTTGACTACGTAGTCACGGTCTCTTTTGAACAGAGCATGGGCTTTCAAGGCATTTTCCATGTACTGATTGAGACCGTAGTTGGCCGGGTCATAGAGACTTGGGGCTTTGAGCAAGCCATCGCGGCGCAGCCATCTTTCCAGCTTGGTCATGCCTGATTCGGTTAGGTAGGTCTGGCGTTCCTTTTCTTCAATGGTGTAGTCTTCGTCTTGTTTGAGCTGGGGGACCAGTCGAGCAAAGATGTTGTATTTTTCAGTGGCTTCTTCGGCAGCACCGCTGATTATTAGCGGCGTACGGGCTTCATCAATAAGTATGTTATCCACCTCGTCTACGATGGCGTAGTTAAGCGGACGCTGGACATATTGAGACAGGTCTATGGCCATGTTGTCTCTGAGGTAATCGAAGCCGAATTCGTTGTTGGTGCCGTAGGTTATATCGGCTTCGTAGGCCTGGCGGCGGGTGATGGGTCGAAAGTGGGGCCAGCGTGTGTCCTTTTCATCGGTGTAGTCGGGGTCATAAAGGCGAGCTGGCAGGTGCTCGGCGGGGCTCTGTGGGGGATAGATGCTGGCGACCGTAAGGCCGAGGGCATGGTATATGGGTCCCATCCAGTAGGCATCTCGCCGTGCCAGGTAATCGTTGACGGTGACGAGGTGGCAACCGTCGCCGCTGAGGGTATTTAGATATAGAGGTAGGGTGGCAACCAGGGTTTTACCTTCGCCGGTTTTCATCTCGGCGATTTTTCCCTGGTGGAGGACGATGCCACCCATAAGCTGGACATCGAAGTGGCGTTCACCTATAGTACGTCTGGCGGCTTCTCTGACGGCGGCGAAGGCTTCAGGCAGTATATCATCCAGCGTCTCGCCATTTTTTAGACGGGCTTTGAACTCATCGGTCTTAGCGCGGAGTTCAGCGTCGCTGAGTTTCTGGAAATTAGGCTCAAGCGAGTTTATCTCGTCTACAATAGGCTCAAGACGTTTCAGTTCTTTTTCGTTGGAATCAACAAGGCTACCGAGCCACTTAAGCATAATTTTTCTACTCGAACATGGCGCCTATAGATAGGCCGGTGTGGATGCGGTGTATGGCTTCGCCGAGGAGCGGAGCTATGGGCAGGACGGTGATTTTGTCCAGCATCTTGTCTTTGCCAACGGGGAGGCTATCGGTGACGACTACTTCTTTAACTTGTGACTTATCTATTCGTTCTTTAGCTGGACCTGAGAACACAGGATGGGTGCAGGAGGCGTAGACTTCGGTAGCGCCGTGCTCTAATAGAGTGTTCACAGCGCCGACCAGAGAGCCGGCGGTATCAATTTCATCGTCTATGGTTAAGGCACGCATACCTTCCACCTGACCGATAATGTCGAGGGTTTCAGTGGTGTCAACATTACCTACTCGCCTCTTTTCGATGATAGCCAGCGGGGCGTTAAGCTTGGCTGCCATGTCACGGGCGTGCGCTGATATGCCGATGTCGGTGGCGACGACTACCAGGTTATCCAGTGCTTTCTGTTTCCAGTAATCGCTAAGGATAAACAGAGCGGTGAGTTCATCAACCGGTATGTTGAAAAAGCCCTGAATTTGGGCAGCGTGGAGGTCTATGGTTAGCAGGCGGTTGGCGCCAGCGGTGGTAAGTAGGTCAGCTATTAGCCTGGCAGTGATAGGCACTCGGGGCTGGTCTTTTTTGTCGGTGCGGCCGTAGGCGTAGTAGGGGATGACGGCGGTGATTCTACCGGCAGAGGCCCGCTTAAAGGCATCAATCATTATAAGGAGTTCTACTAAGTTCTTGTTGACCGGCGAGGATAATGGCTGAACAACAAAGACGTCTCGTTCACGGACGTTTTCCAGGATGCGGACGAAGATATTCTCGTTGCGGAATTCGAAGACCTCAGCTTTACCCAGAGGTATGCTCAGATATTCACATATAGCCTGGGCTAGAACTGGGTGAGCGTTGCCGGTGAAAACTTTCAGTTCATCCATTAGTCACCCCATCATGGTTTAGTGAGATAATTATAGCACCAAATGGGTTATTGTGTCCCACCCTCACCCTAGCCCTCTTCCGTCGAGGGAGAGGGAATGAGGCTAAGCTTGTTATAATAATTGTGAGATGGTTAGACTGAGCGTTGGACAAATTCTCAAGCTACTGAGTGCGGAGTATGGTAAGCGTGAATGGCAGCCGCGGCAGAGTCCGATTTCGGTGCTGGTTCGAACGATTCTCTCCCAGAATACATCGGATAGAAACTCCGGCCG
>Ga0194113_10000552_pt1 | contig 49249 bp, 36 predicted proteins | sample TA2MahC200mmetaG_FD_146193 | JGI IMG/M metagenome (GOLD analysis project Ga0194113, IMG submission 146193) | Freshwater microbial communities from Lake Tanganyika, Tanzania - TA2015017 Mahale Deep Cast 200m | ecosystem: Environmental > Aquatic > Freshwater > Lake | place: Tanzania: Lake... | reverse complement strand
GACGGGGGAGGTTGGGTGGGGGTGAAAGGAGAAAGTAACTTTCTCGCTTCCTTATTTATCACCCTCCCCTAACCCCTCCCGTCAAGGGAGGGGAAAGGAGAGGATGCTTAAGTTGATGCGTATGGGGGAGGGGGGGAAATACTCCCCTCTCCATATTTGGAGAGGGGCCGGGGGTGAGGTAGGTGGGGGTGAAGCGTAGGGCACTCGCTCTTTGTTCACCCTTAATCACCCTCCCCTACGCCCCTCCCATCAAGGGAGGGGAATTGATGAGTCGAGCCGTATGAAGCAATCTCAAATCCCCCCTTTTTCCCTTTACCAGAGGGGGGATAGGGGAGATTTGCTAAGGGAGGAATGAGGGATTGCTTCGCCTTCGGCTCGCAATGACATTACTTTTTTTCCACACCTAACTCTGAAGAACCAGATTCTCCTTAATCATCGCCCGGGTAATATTAACTTTGAACGTGCATTCACGACAATTTAATACAATACGTTCAGGAATATCCGCTTGATTTAACGCATCATAATTATCTTGTGAACCTCTAAGGACAGTATATCGTCTTAAAACTTTATCTAAATCGATCTCGTTAATATGATGTTCTGGGCCATTGCACTTTACTTTGATTTTCGCCATAGAATTATCACCCTTTTCTGTCTCGTTTTCCCGTTTTCTCGTTTTCTTTCTTTATTCACTCTTTCAACCAATCAGGTACATCCCCTCCCGTCTTTTCCCGCCAGGCGGAATCAAAACTTTCCACACCCCATTTTGCTCGCAATGTCCTGAGATTGTTAATCGCTATTCCTGCATCAGGAGAGCCAATTTCTAAGAATATTCTTAAAGCTGTAAACAAATTCTCAAATGCTTCTGGGAATCTGTTTGTTTCCCTAAAAAGTAGACCAATCTGACCACGCGAACTTGCCACGCCTGCCCGGTCGCCAAGCTCCTCTTTGATTTTCAGTGATATTTCATACTGCTTTAGTGCTTCTTGATAATCACCGCGGTCTTGATGAATCATGCCAATCTGGTGTAGCGACCTTGCCACGTTTGCGCGGTTGCCAAGCTCTTCTGCGATTTTCAGTGATATTTCATACTGCTTTAGTGCTTCTTGATAATCACCGCGGTCTTGATGAATCATGCCAATCTGGTGCAGCGACGTTGCCACTCCTGCCCGGTCGCCAAGCTCTTCTGCGATTTTCAGTGATATTTCATACTGCTGTAATGCTGATTCATAATCACCGCGTAGGTAATAAACTTGTCCAATCTGATTCAGCGACAATGCCACGACTCCCCGGTCGCCAAGCTCTTCTGCGATTTTCAGTGATATTTCATACTGCTTTAGTGCTTCTTGATAATCACCGCGAGCTTCATGAATCATGCCAATCTGGTGCAGCGACCTTGCCACGCCTGCCCGGTCGCCAAGCTCTTCTGCGATTTTCAGTGATATTTCATACTGCTTTAGTGCTTCTTGATAATCACCGCGAGCTTCATGAATCATGCCAATCTGGTGCAGCGACCTTGCCACGCCTGCCCGGTCGCCAAGCTCTTCTGCGATTTTCAGCGACTTTTCATACTGCTTTAGTGCTTCTTGATAATCACCACGGTCTTGATGAATCATGCCAATCTGGTGCAGCGACCTTGCCACGCCTGCCCGGTTGCCAAGCTCTTCTTTGATTTTCAGTGACTTTTCATACTGCTTTAGTGCTGATTCATAATCTCCGCGAGCTTGTAAGAAATTTCCTAAATTATGAATAAGAACTGATTGAGTTTCCTTTTTTACTTTGGGCAAAATCCGGCGGTGCAACGATTCTCCAAATCTTCCCAACCCCCATCGATTGAGCAATTCTGCCACCTCTACAATAATTGAAGCCGCTTTTTCGAATTCGTCGGATTCCATCAATAATTCAGACGCTTCTATTTCGTCCAGAACGATTTTAACTGATTTTTGGTCTCGACTGAGAATTTTCGACTGATTGGTATAATACCCGGCGGCATCTTGAAGATATCCGTTCCAGAGTGTTCTATCAAGTTTATCGCGGCAGAACTGACGCACTAAGCTGTGTATGCTCAGTAAACTCGCTTCTCCGTCCTCCTCAATGGGAGTCAGCAATCCCCATCCAATCAATTCTTCGACCAGTTTGTCCAAACCCTCGGCACGACGCTGTTCTGGCAAATATCCTTGAAAAAAGCGTAAAAGCTCATCGTCGCTCATGGATTGCATCTCTTCGGGCATTTTTTCGCGGTCGAGCTGTTGCAAAAAGTCCGTCGGCAGTTCAATCCTTTCTCCCATAACCCAGTGCGTTGCGTCCAGTCCCACTGGTTTACGAAACGCCGCCAACCGGTTCAAAAGTGTTCCGCTTCGCTCAGAGAGATTGGAGTAGGTCATCTCAATGGCGAGAAATTCTCGTAATTCCGCCTGCACGGTTTTGGCGTCCTCGAGCGCGTCTGCTAACGTTTTGCGGCTACAATGGCGGTCGAGAGTCACTAACGCATACGGATGGCCGCCAAAGGTCGCATAAGCCCGTAGCTTATCATCAAAAGGCGCGGATGCGAGATGAGGCAGATTTTGCAGCAAGCCAAGCGCTTCAGGTCTGTTCAGGTCTTCCAGTGGTATGTGCCGAATAGTCCCCACCCGTCTTTCATCGACTTCAAAAAGGTATCGGCTGGTAAAGACAAAGCGACTGCCCTGGGCTGTGGTTTGCATCAACGTTCGTAGAAAAACGCGCAGATTTTCGTCGGTTATTTCGTGTACTCCATTATGGTGGGATAACTGCGCTTCAAAATTGTCAAAAATGACCAACAAGGGAATCTGACTCAAAACCTGTGACATAAAAACCGCCAACTGTTCCGGCGGAAAAGATTGATGCATGAGCCGCAGTAGAACTTGATTTCCCTGACGTTCAAGAAAACGGTGCAATTCTAGCAGGATTATATCGGGAGCCAGTGTGCCGGCACGGCAATCGAAGGCGTAAACTCCTTTAAAATGTTCTTTCAACCGCGTTGCGACATGGCTAATCAACGCCGTTTTACCGATACCTCCAATACCATGTACGATAACCGCGCGGTGGTTCTTGTAGAGCAGACTATCCCGTATGGCGCGGTATTCTTTGCGCCGACCGTAAAAACAACTGGGTTTCGGCAACGGCAAATAAACCTTAAAATCAATACCCACTTGCGTTGCCGTCGGTGGCGCTTCTGCAACTTTGGTTTTCAACGGCCTGTCGTTGGATAGGATTAGCACCGGCGCGAAAGTATCGGCTTGAATATACGGCTCATCGCTATGTAATAAAACGCGCCGGCTTGCACTCATTGCCATATCCAGCGCCTGCCCTTCGACAAGACGCGGATAAAACGCTTCAGCGAAAAGCAAGCCCGCGTTGTCCGTAATCGAAAACTGCATGGCTATCACCGCCGGAACCTTGCGTCGCGCCAATCTCCGAGCCAGGTCATGAAAACCAGCGACGTTTAGAGTCCTCGCAGTCTGGCAACCAGAGAACACGGCAAGCCTGAACTCTTTCTCACCTTTTTGAAGCGTTTGGAGAAAATCGGCGACCGAAGTTGGGCGCTTTTTGCCCTGGGCATCTTCTAACAGCAAACCTCCCCCGCTTTTTGGGTCAATACCGTGACCCGAATAATGAAAAATTTGATATCCGCTTTCGAGACTGTTCTCAATGATTGGCAGTTTGGCTTCATCTTCAAATTCGACATGCAGGCGTCCCTGTCCGGCGGTCGAGTTGGTTGCACGCAGCAAAATCTCCTGCTCCTGTTCAATGGCGAGTCGTTCATGCTCGTTTAGATCCAGCGGGCTTGACATGAGCGCCAGCATTTTGAGCGGCAGCGGCAGTTCGGGGAGTTCCTCTTGCGGGTGAATGTCGAGAGGCAATCGTGTCAGGCTGGTTTTTGCGCCTGCGGCAAGAAATTCCTCTCCGTCATAAAGAGTCTCCCAGGGTAAAATCTCCAGTCCATCCGCTTCCCTCGCAATTCGGATGCACAGTGTGAGAAAATCGCTTTTTTCTTTGTAGTCCTTCCAAATTTTCTCAATTTCCGGGGCGAAAAGGGTTTTATAAAGTTTGCCGCCAAAAGCTGTTAATCGTTCCAGACGTTCATACGGGTCCTTCCGAACAGTGTCCAAGCGAGAAATTTCAAATTCTGTCATGTAGGACAAATCATAGCCAAAAACTAAGTTCGCCAATGGCTGGGAGTTACCACGTTCAAAAACTTCAAGCTGAAAACCATTTTCTTTACCCGGGCGAATATGAAGGTCGAGTGTTGTGGGCATTGAATTTACCTCAATTGTGATGGTATAGACATTAAAAGTCTGATTGATAGACTTAGTACCTATCCGAAAACTCCCTGGAAGCCCAAACTTGTTTGGGGAATGCACTCAACCCGAACAAGTTCGGGCTTCCGCGTCCGATAGGTTTTCGGATAGGCTCTTAGTTCCATTGTGGTTTTTCTTCGTAGAGATGCTGATTATGATTTCGGAGTAACTCATCTGACGTCTGAAATCAGCGCGGCCTATTCACTCATTTTATTCAGCAATGGCTTCCTTTGTAAAAAAGCGTGCCATTACAGGCAATTCATAGTTCATACTCCTATGGAATTTTATTCCACACAATATGACCTCCTCTGGCAACAGAACGCGAAAAATAAGCAGTTGACACAAAATCGAAATCAACACTTTATCAAGCCATGGCCCATGCTCGCCATGATAGCCGTACACATCGGTTTAAGAAAAAAAGGTGATGAATAAAAGCATTGGGATAAATCCCCGTCCTGTTCCTTCGCTTCGCTCAAGGACAAGCTCTGAGCCTGCGAAAGATTAAAAAAGATCAGAGAGCCAAGCTCCTTCGGAGCTATTTTTAGTCCGTAGGACTTTGTTCTTTCGGCACGACAGCTTCAGCTTCGTGCTTTTGTGCATGTTTCTTTCCCTTCACCGGAGTCATTCCTTAAACTGATGCGTATGCCCCATGCTCGCCATGATACCCTACCATTCAAAGCTTTGAATTACCAAGAAACCCGCCTTTTTCGCTTCCTCCATAACTCTTGAGGTAGCGAAGTGGGTCACTATGATGGGTGAAACCTTCGTCCCGTATTCTTCAAAAACTATATCAGCTTTCCTCTTTATATCCTTGAGCTTCCCTTTGTCATCCAACCTCAAAACCGACTCACCCACAAGAACTACTTCTTCACCATTGCACTTAGCCCTGGCAAAGAGATTTATTTCTTCCCCTTGTAGTTCGAACCTGATGAGACGGTCAATGACATCAATACCATATTTCTCTTTAAGGAAAGATGGCAGATTTCGGTAAGCCTCGTTCTCTAATGCATAAGCTACACTGCGGGATAACCCTCCCACTTGCCCCCTTACTCCCTGGAGCCCTACGGCAAGTTTCCTGACCTCTTCTTCTGTCTGTTTCTGTGCTTCAGCAAGTTCATTTAACCTTTGCTCGGTCCTATTCTGTGCTTCAGCAAGCTCATTTAGCTTTTGCTCTGTCTGTTTCTGTGCTTCAGCAAGTTCATTTAACCTTTGCTCGGTTTTTCTCTGAATTTCAGCACTTTCTCTTACTATCTCCTTTAGTTCATTGAAATCGCTCCTGGTAACAAGTTCCTGCTTACTTACCTCTACTTCTTCCATAAATGACAAAAGTACCTCTTTTATCTCAGGAGAAACTCCATCCAATTTTCTCATAAAAGATACACTTATCGGCATCTCCCTATCCTCCTAAACTATTTTCGTTTTTAACGGTCAATCTGATAGTGCCACTGTCGAATTTTTTATCACTGGAATATTTATCCATCAACAGGAAAATTCATTCAATGCTTGTCTCCCAATTACGCGGATTTCCGTATCCGTGTATTCATAAGCTAACTTCACTGTTTATCACATAAATTGCCAAAGTCAAATTACCTACCACAATGAATCCACCTTACAAACAACCAACTCCACTAACTCATCTTCTTGCACGTCAAACATCACTTGCAAGACTTCATCCGGCCGTCCTTTGCCTGTGTTGCTATCTTTTAGATTCATTTCCAGAACTACCATGTCCTCCCCTCCTTTGGAGGGGCCGGGGGTGGGTACCTCATCGACGATTCGAATCTCTTCGACCAATGGTCTGATGTTAATTTTCTCCTTTCTCCCCCCCGTATACGGGGGGGCAGGGGGGGGGGTATTGTGCTTTCGTCGTTCGAACCATATCTCATTGCTGTCCATCAATTTTTGAATTTTCGCCTGGCACTTTTCACTATCACCTACAAGAGCTCGTGGCACTGAAACTTGATAAACAGATTGAACGATTTGATTTGCCAGATAAGGCGTTTTCAGCGGTATTTCGTCGGATTCCAGTATTCTCAGTCCCGTAGGCAAAGTCTCATTTAATTGCTTCATCAATTCATCTGGGTCAATTTTCGTATGCAATTCAATATCCACAAATTCCGCGCGACTTTCGATGCCCACTGCCGTCGGTTGGCTGAATGATATTTTAGGATGGGGTGTAAAACCTTGACTAAAAGCGACAGAGAGTTTTGCCCGCCGAAGAGCCCGCGTTAGAGCCTGATTTAATTCTCGATGGCTGATGAAACGCGCTTCGCCCTCTTTTGATAAGCGGATTCTAATCTTTTGGACAGGAGTTGGTTCGGGCTTTCGTTCTGGAATTTCGATATATTTGTCATCCGCTTTGATTCCCCCTCGGACAGATTTTTTCATGTTGATACACAAATATTTATCTGCTCGAACTACGCCGCACAAAGAGCATCGCTGACGACGGCAATCAGGCGTAATCTGCCCTGTTAAGGAGTTGTTCCATTCTTCAATAAGAAACCGTTTTTCAATTAACGGGCTGATATGGTCCCATGGCAGGATTTCATCTATAGCGCGCTCGCGCAGATATGAGTTTGCATCAAGATTAAGTGAAAATTCATCGAAGGCGTTCATCCACGCCTGGAAATTGAGTTGTTCAGTCCAGCCATCGAATCGGCATCCACGTTTGTATGCCGACAAAAGGACTTTGCACAACCGTCGGTCGCCGCGAGCGAAAACGCCTTCCAGAAAACTGCTGGGCGCGTCGTGCGTGCTGAGATTGATACCTCGGCCGCGGACATATTTTTTAAGCATCGCGCGTTTCTGTTCGATTTCCTCAATGGAAATCTGCCGCGCCCATTGAAACGGAGTATGTGGTCTTGGCACGAAAGTAGACACGGTAACATTTATATTAGCGCGTTTACGCTGTTTGCGTCCGCGCGCTATTGCTTGTTTGACGAGATATCCGATTGCCTCGATATCCTCATCCGTCTCGGTGGGCAAACCAACCATAAAGTACAATTTTATTAAGTTCCATCCTCTATCGAAAACATCCTCCGCTTTGTTCAGGAAATCTTCGTCTGAAATCGGCTTGTTAATGACCTGCCGCAACCGTTCCGTACCCGCTTCGGGTGCGAAGGTCAAGCCTGTTTTTTTGACGCTTTGCACCATTGCCGCCAAATCAATATCGAATGAATCCACCCGCGTCGAGGGGAACGAAACAGCCACATGATGAGGCGCGGCAATATCCACGGATTGTTTGACGAGACTGTGAATCGCGCCGTAATCACAGGTGGAAAGCGACAGCAACGAAGATTCTTCGTGACCTGTCTGAGCAATGCTTTGTTCCAGTAATTGATTGAGTTTCTCCAACGAACGCTCGCGCACGGGACGGTAAATCATCCCGGCTTGACAAAAGCGGCATCCCTGCGTACATCCACGCAGAACTTCCAATTTGATGCGGTCATGGATGGCAGGCATGAATGGCACAACACTTCGCGTTGGGAAAACTGCGGAATCTAAATCAGCGATGACACGCTTTTTTATCAAAACATCGCCTTTCAGAACAACTGTTCCATCGGCAAGCGTTGTCGTCTCATAAAAACTCGGCACGTATACGCCTTCAATTTTTGAAAGCGCTTCCAGCTTTTTGATGCGTGCGGAAGACCCACCTACAACCCCTCCCAAGAGGGGAAACTTTGTTGCTCTCAATGCTTCAACCATCTCTATGACAGCATCTTCGCCTTCGCCTATCAGAAAGGCGTCGATAAATTCCGCCAATGGTTCAGGATTGAACGCGCATGGGCCACCGGCGATGATTATCGGATGTTCATCTGTTCTCTCAGAAGCCAGCAGTGGGATTCCCGCCAAGTCCAGCATGTTCAGGACATTTGTATAGCTCAATTCATATTGCAGCGAAAAACCTATCACATCGAATTCATCCAACGGCGTTGTAGTCTCCTGGCTGAACAATGGGATATCATGCCGTCTCATCTCCGCTTCCATATCAATCCACGGAGCAAAAACTCGTTCTGCCTGGACGCCCTTTTGACGATTCAGAATTTCATACAGAATCGACAGCCCCAGATGCGACATGCCAATCTCATAAGTATCGGGAAAAGCTAAAGCGATTCTGAAATCTATGGAAGCATCGTCCTTGACGATACTATTCAATTCACCGTCTATGTAACGCGTTGGCCTGGAAACTCTCAGTAAAATTTTTGTGTTGATATGTTTTCTAAGGTTATCCATATTGATTTTGGGAACAGTCTCCTTTTTCAAGATGCGTAAAGCATGAAACGTCATTTCGCAGTAGGCTACAAGCATGGTTTACTTCGTAAACCCGTTTCACTATGTTCACTACGTTCAGTGGTTTACTTCAGTAAACCACTGAACGTAGTAAACCAGTCCTCAGATTTAAGATTTTCGCTTTCCATTGTCACGCAGGATTAATTCTACCTCGTCATCGCTTAGTTGTTTTAGGAGTATACGTAGCAAAGTTTTCTTCTGGTCACCAGGAATTGCTTCTGCAACATCTTCGGGGCGCATTGCTCTAAGAATCCTCTCGGCACCTAAATCTTTAATGATAAACTGGATATTCTCCTCCAGTGTGGGGAAATCCTTACTCATAGAAAACACCTCCGTTACATCTTCCGGATATAACTCATACGTTAAGCGTAGATATTCTGTTGCACCTTTGCGAACTAATTCACGTAAAAAAGCTTTCCGCTTTTCACCTTTGGAGAAGAGCAACAAAGGATAATTGCGTTCCTCTATTGCTAATTCTGCAACAACCAATACATAAAATGGGAGCTTATCGTCGCTTTTGTATAACGCATCAGAAATTCGAGAAAATCCCACCAGTTGAGGTACCTCGTGAAGAACTTTAACTGGCTTACCCGACGTCACAGCACACACCGTTATCAACGAAAGATTATCCATACTAACGTCGGCCATGTACAAATACGCTCTCGCGATAATGCGTTTGTATTCGTCTACAGTTAATGGGTCAGAAGGCGACTTGAACTCTAAAAGATTATACCGTCGAAAGAATATGAAAGGTGACGTCGAACCCAGCCGTTGAGCCTGGTTCTGAGAACAGACAACTGCAATATCAATGGCCCTTGGCAGTCTTCCAACTTCCACTTGGGTATTTACAGATACCTGTTCCTTTTGAAAAAATTGCGTAAGCACCTCCTTATAAAAGGCGTCCCAAGGCGTAGGCATAGAAATATCCTCCGAGCTTATTTGTTAAATTATACCACCATTTGCATAGATTTTCAATTACAGATGTTGACTATCAGAAATTCCTCAGTGTTTCTTTTGATTAAACTTTTCTTTCTAAAAGAAAAGTTTGCACTATCGTTGAACATAATTATAGCCGCTAATTTCCAGACAACGCTGATTGTGAGACCCAATAAATCAGCGCCGTCCGATAATCAGCGGCTCTATTGAGCGCGGCTATATATTCGCCAGAAGCTGTGCCTCCTCATACACCACTGCTTTCGCGAATGCGCCATCTCCTTGATAGGCGTCCTGATGTTCGCCTGCTGAATAGTAGGCTGTGATAATTCTACCATTGGTCAATCTCACTGAGCTTGGATAGCCGCAGTCAGTGCCGGGTCTATCATCACAGAAAAGCAATCGTTTTTCATCCCAGGTATGTCCGCCATCTCGGCTAATCATACCTTGCACGCCGTAGGGCGGATGTCGATGGCCGAAGGTCAGCAGAATATAATCGTGGGATAACGAAATCAAATCCGCCGGATGTTCGCGCGGTTCGGTGATGCGTTGTGGTTTCGTCCAGGTGTAACCAGCGTCGGCTGAACGGCATGAATACAGGGCTTGCTCGGCATCATTTGAACGGAGAACACCCAACAATTCGCCATCGGGCAATAGCAGATACGCGGCTTCGTTTAAATCTGCGCCCACTACTGACGGGTCACCCCACGTCAATCCCTCGTCCTTAGAACGCAACAGATAACTCAAGCATCCGCTCTTAGATTGAATGCCGGCTTCGCAATCCAAAACGCCCGTCGCTTGCCCATAAATCGGCATCAACAGCGTGCCATCAGGCAGTGTCAAAATCTTGCCATACGCGGAATGTGGTCTTAATGGCTCGAAATTCAGCAGATATGGTTTCTCCCAGGTGATACCGCCATCGTGGGAGCGTGTAACGTACATATCCACATTTTTTAAACTGGGTGCGAATTTCCCATTCACGTCATAACTTCCTTGCGCGTGATAAGCAAGGACTATCGTCCCGCTTTTTGCAATCCCCAAAGCGGGGTTCCTATCATCCCAATCACTATCGGCGACAGTGATTGGCGCTAACCAACTATCGCCGCCATCTTCCGACCGAACGACATCCAACCGTCCTTCAATCCCAACATGCCCTGCGCCTGAACGAAGCACAGCGATAACTTCGCGCTCAGAAAGAGTCGCCAGAACGGGAAAATATCCCGCTTCTTTGATGATATATACCTCTTTTGAGCCGGGTAGTTGTCGGATGTCAATGTATTTGTCATTTGAGTTCATGATTTACGCCTCCTTAAATATATGATAAGCTATAAACGTTCAGATAATATCTCAGCGGGCTGCATAAGAGTCGGCAGACCAGACTTGGAAAAGGGAATTGGCAGATTAATCGTCATCGTATCCAGTCGTTCTTGAAGTTCGTCGAAGTGAGCATAATAATTGTTGATAAAAGGCTGGTCAAAAGTGACGATTGCGTCTGCCCCGATAGCCTTACGGACCACGTTTTTGTTGAGCAGGCACACGGGCATCTGGTTTAACATCGTGTTCCTCAAAATTGTCGACCTCCATCTCGTCTTCAGCGAATAGCCTATCCCAGAAAGCTATCTCTTCTTCCTCCGATAGAGCTAAATACTCTCCGTAGGTCAACCCACCGATGAACGCTTTATCATGCACCAGTGCTTCTCCCCCGCGCCTGACCAGTAACTCATCTCGAAAATACTCAACCGCTGATACATATTCTGGTAATTCTGGAATGACCTGAATTTCTCGGAGCCGTGGAACTATACTGACTAATTGCACTATTTCTTCTCTTGTGAATAAGTTAATTACTTCAGCTACTTTCCGTACCCGCTGTGAGTATACCTCTTTTGATCCAAGTGGTTGTCGGATGTCGATGTATTTGTCATTTGAGTTCATTTTACGCCTCCTTTCCATTTTACCATTAATTGACCGCGAATCCAGTATATGGACGATGGCGCTCATGGTAAAAAGCAAGGACGATATGCTCTCTTGGAATACCTAATTCCGCTAACTGATTAGCTATCTCCGAATCTGTGCTATCATTTTGTAACCAAACTTTACCATTTTTTATGTCAACGTGAATTACACTGCCATAAATCCTCTTCTTGCCTTCCCACCCTACAGCAACCAACTGATATCTATCTTTCTCAGTATCAAAGATCGTTTCCATTTCAATATCGCCGTTCGATGGTTTATATTGGGCATACTCATCCAGCAATTGCATAATAATTTGTCGATATTGGACTATTCTATCCATTTAACAATCACCTCTTTTTCGGCATGCCAAATTCCACATACCGAAAAGTCCCTGCTCAACGTGGTTTACGAAGCCGAAGGTTGCGAGGAACGAAGCAATCTACCCGTCCTCATATTTTCACAAATCGCTGATATGCTTCATCCCAGGCATCCTGTTCCTGCGGTTGGTATTCGACAAGGTCAAAAGATTGCCTGATTAGTCTGCGTCCTTCGGCGATAGAAGGCAGGCAGCCTAACGCAATCGCCTGAACCATGATATTGCCGATGGCGGTAGCTTCGACGGGGCCTGCTATCACAGGCACATTTGTGGCATTGGCGGTGAATTGGCAAAGTAGTGTGTTTTGCGTTCCGCCGCCAACAATATGTAATTTCTTAATTGGGCCGCGAATCTGACTTATCATTTCAAGAACAGCGCGATACTTTAGAGCCAAACTTTCAAGCGCGCAACGTACAATTTCACCTTTTGTCGCGGGTTTTGTTTGCCCGGTTCGTTCACAAAATTCGACGATTGCTGCGGGCATATCCGGGGGATTCAAAAATGAATTATGGTCTGGGTCTACAAAGGCGATGAACGGTTTCGCCTCCGCCGCAAGTCGTACAAGTTCCTGGTATGAGAGCGATTGTCCAGACCTTTCCCATATTCGCCGACATTCTTGAACTAACCACAACCCTGCCACGTTCCGCAAGAATCGATAAGTGCCTCCGACGCCGCCTTCATTGGTGAAATTAAATTGCAGGGATTGTTCATTGATTATCGGCTCTTGAACTTCGATTCCAATTAACGACCATGTGCCAGAACTGATATACGCCCAGTCGTCTCTTTCCGCTGGAACTGCCGCAACCGCTGAACCGGTATCATGACAGGCAGGCGCTACGACATTTACTTGCACAAGTCCTACTTCTTCTGCAATATGCGGCGATAACTTACTTAGAATGGTTCCAGGCGGAACAATCTCTGGCATTATCTTAGCTGGAATGCCAAGTTTCTCCAGAAGTAACATAGCCCAAGCTCCTGAACGAGGGTTATAAAACTGCGATGTAGTCGCCTCGGTAAATTCCGCGCTTTTAGCGCCTGTCAGGAAATAGTTAAATAAGTCCGGCATCATAAGCAATGTATCAGCCACTTCGAGTAGTGGAGATTTATTTAAAACCAGGGAAAACAGTTGGTATAAAGTGTTGAGTTGCATGAATTGGATGCCTGTCTGATTGTAAACTTCCTCACGTGGCACGCGCTTGAACACTTCTTCCATCATGCCGTCGGTTCTTTTGTCCCTGTAATGAACAGGATTGCTTATTAATGCGCCATCTCTACTCAAAAGTCCGAAATCAACTCCCCAGGTATCCACACCAATTCCGCTGAGTTCACGACCGTGGCTATGAACATACAGAGACATGGCTTGCTGCATTTCGTCGAATAATCTGAGCACGTCCCAATACAATGTGCCATGAACTGCGACCGGACCATTGGTGAATCGATGAATCTCTTCAAGGACAAGCCGATTGTTCTTTAGAGTCCCTAACACTGCTCGCCCGCTCGATGCCCCAAGGTCGAAAGCTAAAAATTTTTCTTGCATTATTTCTCCTCTTCCTGCAAATAAGTAACTTTTCAAAAGGGTTTCAAACTTTTGAAATTCATCCTTACGCTTAGAGCTTATCCCAAAAATCTATGGGCTCCATGTGTAATGACGTAATGTATAAAATTACGCATTACGTATTATGCATTATGTTTAAAGTACAATCTAACCCTCACCAAGCATTTAAACGCTTAGTATACCATATTTCTGTTCATACGTTGGTACTTCCTCAGGGCTTACAGGCCTTCTTAATTTCTCCGATAGCACTCCCGCCAGGTAAGCCTTGACGGTGTTGAGATTATCACGACCGGAGCTTATATGTTCCCGGTTTTCTGTGATTGCATTCATCAAATCGCCCATTGTGCCTATATAAGTTTCAGGAAGGCCAGGGCCTGGCATAGTTTCTAAATCCCATTTGAACCACTCATCTCCCAATTTCTGAGAATAAAGCTCTAAATGAGTTCCACCGCCTTTGATAACACCGTCCGTACCTTCGATACGGAAATCAAAACGTCCATCCGGGAATTTGTTTGCCATGTTCCACAAGAAAGCGGCATGCACACCTCTGGGAAATTCGAGTATGTATGAAACTATCATTTCACCTTTGAAATTCTGTCCGGGTCTCCTTGTACCCGAGCAGAAAACCGTCGTAGGCTCCATGCCTGTCCAAAATCTAACAAAGTCAAAATGATGCGCTCCCCATTCTATCTGCATGAAATCATCTAAATAAGCATTCCATCTGCGTTCTGGCATTGCGTGGTAATAGGCGTCATCCTGATTTCCACTCATTTCATCAATAATATAATATGGTAGACCAATGTATCCTTGTTCAATAAGGCTACGCGCGCCGCGAAACGCAGGTATCCATCTGTAGTGGGAGTTTACGCCGAGCTTTACACCCGCTTCTTCCGCTGCTTCCACCATAGCCAGTCCATCATGATAGCTTCTCGCAAATGGCTTTTGAACCAATAGATGCTTTCCTGCTTTTGCACAATCAACAACTATGGGGACGCGTCCGAATGTTCGAATTGCCACATCAACTATTTCTACTTCTTTTAGCTCCAGCATCTCTTTGTAATCTGTAAAAACTTTCTCAATACCCCACTTTTTCTGAGCTGTTTCCAATACTTCTTCGTCTATATCGCAGATAGCAACAACGTTAAAATTACCAGCGCGATAAGCTGGCAGATGATAGTTACTTGCAACCCATCCCATGCCGATTATACCTATGCCATAGTCCATCTTCGCGCCTTTCTGAAACCTATAGTCTACTTTAGGCTTGTTTACTTGCTCGCTCATCGCATACCTCCCTTGTCAGTGTTCTCTGTGTTTATTCCATTTTGTTATACTGCACTGTAAACTATATTTTGAATGGTATGCTAACTAAATTCCTCCCCCTTGATGGGGGAGGTTAGGTGGGGGTGACATCACACCCCATACGCATCAGTTTAAGGAATTTTTCGTGCAATTGGCATCTCTCAAAAGCCTTGAACTGAAGTTCAGGCTAAGAAGCTAAAGTCCACTAAAAGTGGACTAATGACGCAGTTTTAGTCGTCTTTGAGACGCCTTTAGCGTCTTAGCCTACGAATTGATTCGTAGGCTTAAACTGATGCGTATGGGTCACCGAATTCCTCAGGCCTAACCCACGCCTCCGCTGTTAGAGTTTTCCCAGAATATAAACTTTTCGAGTCGGCAACTTTGATACATGGTCCTCCGCCTGGGAGGCTTATACATTTTCCATACTTGTCCATGCTATCGACCCATTGTATGTTACCTACGACCTTACCATTGTTTCCATATTGGGATTTGTCGGTAACGGTGCCGCCCGACTCCTGGTCAAAATCAAAGTACAATATTAGCGACTCATCCACAGAAAATCCAACAGACCTGAAAAATGCCAATAGACTTATTGTTAATAAAACAACGAACAATGTTCTCATTACCTAATCCTCCTTCTCACATTTACAACTGAACGGAACGTAGTGGAATGACATTGTCAATGTGCAATTCATTATATCACAAGCAAAAAAAAAGGCAAGGATAATGTATCCTTGCCCATGATGGGGTTAGGGTTTTTAGCACTTGTTTTAATGTGGTTGCAATATCCCGCAAATCAATCCACAAAACTATAAGTCCAGCGTCCGAAGGACGTTGGACGCTTTTAAATTTAGCAAAGCAAAAATCACGCCAGGTGAAATTTTTTTTAGAATATCCCTGGCTGTGATTTATGTCTATTTGGGTATTAGCTTGAAAATCACCGTGGTTGCTTTACCTGTTTCTACCACCACTTTTTTCACACCGGTTTTATAGCCGCTCTTTGTAGCGAGTACCAGATAATCCCCCTGCTGTAAATCAGAGATGCTATAACCACCAGAGACATCAGGTACAGCTTTACTTTTTTCTTTCGTCTCAAGGTTAATAGCGATTACCAGGGCTTTGAGTGGAATGCCATCTGTATCGGTGACACGCCCATTGATAACCGTTTCGGAAAGGGCTGTTGAAGCCACATTGTCAAAGGTAGCATCAATCGGTGTATATGCATCGTCCACGAGGTTGGCGGAGGCGCCCAATCCTGATAAACCTGATGTAAAGGGGGGGCCAACTACACCTGTGTCCGTGTAGTTGACAACCAGCAGTTGCTTGCCTCCTTTGTGGTCAAACACTCGGGCGGTAAGCAGGTTGCCGACAAGGTTAAACTGTAGGAAATAGCTCCTACCAAGCTCAGTTAACGGCGGCTGACTGCCCTGATCGGGTTGGTTGCTGAATACAGCATCTACTGAAGAACCGCCAATGATTTTGTTAATATACAGGACTCCACTAGTAAATTCAATGGTGGCCGAGTAGCAAGAGAGGGTGGCAAGTTTACCTCTGGCAAGCAAAGCAGCGTCATTCGCTGTCTTTCCGTTTACATTAACCGTTCCTGTGACCCGCACATTGCTGAACTCCTCGCTGAGTTCTGCACCGAGGGCTTCCCAAGAGCCGCCGTCGTCCGCTGGTACGGGGTCACTTAATGTAAGGAAGCCACCATCCACACTTGCCGAGAAGGTTGGCGAGGGCGCTCCGCCCAAGGTAAGCCCCATAGTAATGAACGACGGGGGAAGCGGCCCCTCAAAATCATGGAACCAATCTGCATTAGCCGATAAGGCTAATACTACCATCAAGCACAGAATCGCCAGATACACCAGCGATTTATAAAAATATTTATTTATAGTTGTTGTAAAGAACTTTCTCATTATATCCTCCTTGTAAGTAGTTTCTAAAAATTTTTAAACTTTTTAGGTGGGTAAATGGACCACCCCAGTTTTTTATAATTATAACTCATGACCGACAAAAAAACTTTGATATAGCGCAAAAATCTGAAAAAAAATTCGGCTCCTGTCAAAAAAAATTCCAGGGAGCGAAGAGAAACCGAGTTTCTTTCCTAAACTCGGTTTCTTTCGCCTTCGATTTTTTGGAATCGCTTCTGTAACGCAAACTGTCAGTTTGCGCTTCTGTCCTGCAAACTAACAGTTTGCGCTACTATATTTCGTGACCGTTCGCAGTATAGGAAAGTGCAAGGCTATAAGAAAGAGGACTCCGCTATGCTGTGATAGAGAGCTTTGTAGTTTTTGAGGACAAGCTGGCGACGGCGGCGTTCAAGCCAGCCTGCTTCGTACAACCTGGTCAGGGTGCGACTAACGGTTTCGAACGTACAACCAACCATATTGGCAATGTCTTCAAGCCGAGTGAGCCGGGTGGGTAAGAGCAAGTATCCATTTTGGGGGATACCAAACCGTTTCCCGATGTCAAGGAGCGTCAAAGCGACGCGCATTTCGGCTATGTCCAGCGCCAAACTCTGAAGCGAATTGTGGGCCTGGCGCAATCGCCGAGTTACTTCTCCCAGAAAGACGATTGTAACTTGAGGGAAATCTGTCATCAGTTTGAAGAATTTGCCTCGGGGAACCCTCAAGACAACCGTAGGTTCCACCGTAGAAGCAGTGCACGGGAATCGCTCATTCCCGATGAGGGAACAGCAACCGACGAATCCCCCAGCGCCGAAAAAATCGACAACGAATTCATCTCCTTCTTGATTGCATTTGACAACTTTGACCGTTCCGCTTTGAATCAGATACAAACCTTCCGCGCTGTCGCCCTGCCAATAGAGCGAGTGGCCTTTGTCATAGCGACGTTCGGAAAGATTGTCTGCCCACTTTTCGAGTTTTGGCGGTGGCACAGAGGCAAAGAGAGCGAGAGAACCTAAAAAATCTTTTCGGTTTATTGGCATTCCTTCCTTTTCTGGCTTCGCCATGGTGAGTCTCCTTAGAGTGAAATGAGTTCAAGACTTCCGAAGTTTTCGAAAACTTCGGAAGTCTTAAATTGACCTGAGTCAAATTATAATATAGTCGTAATAATCGCGAAAATGTCACATGAAAAATGCAGAAATTCGAGAAAAATTGTATTGGTCAAGATGATATTACTGTGTTTACGAAGTAAACCAGTCCTCACAAACTGCTGCTCCCGATGGATTGGCAAATCCATCGGGTTATTGCTTGGATTTGGCAATCCAAGCAGAGCAGTATGCAATATGTTATTGACTAATACAAAATTCGAGAAAAATTTCTGATACGAGGAGAGCGTTGCAAACATAATCCAGTATTGACAACGATTCTCGACGTTTCCTTGACATAAAAAGCTGCCATTTTTAACCGCAGAGAACGCTGAGAAGACGCAGAGAACGCTAAGATTTATCCTTTCTCTGCGCTCTTTGCGCCTCCTCTGCGACCTCTGCGGTTAAAAAAGAGAGGTAATTTTGGCAAATTTCTTTTTACGGTCAATTTTAAATGTCAAGTGTGATGCGAGGTTAAACAATTTGTCAAGATGGCTGCAAAACCGCGTAATAATTGGATTTCTATTTTGAGCCCTTATAAATACTGGATCCTTTTCATGCAACGGTCTCGATATGAGTGTTGAAATCAAACTCTAATTTTCCTTGACAGATAGACTTGTTTCAGTTATTATAAGTGATTATATTAACTGAGATTATATTTCAAGGAAGGAAGCAATGTTTGTCAATCGGACAAAGGAGTTATCCCAATTAGAAGGGAGATACCACTCAAACAAAGCAGAATTTGTCGTTGTCTACGGACGGCGGCGGGTGGGAAAAACTGTCCTCTTGAAACAGTTTGTTCAGGGGAAGGAACATGTTTATTTCCTGGCGGACCTGCGTCCAGAAGCTGACCAGTTGGGGTATTTTACTCAACTGCAAACCTTCGAGGTTTGCAGAAACCTCGAAGGTTTGCAACGGAAGTCTCCTAAAGCGGCGGTTGTCTATACGTTAAGTCGTCCAACGGTTCCCCCGTCAAGTCCGTTACACGCAGGATAAATCCCCAGCCATCCATAATATTGGTCAACCGTATCAACACCAGATTGTCGCCTTGCTGAAGGACGCCGTCAAACCGACTGTAGGCGCAACAGTTCTTTTCAAAGCTAAAGCGTGGCTCTCCATTGAGCCAGATACGACACTTGTCGTCGTGATAGAGGGTAAACTGAACTTGCTGTTCCCTGGGGGAGTGGATTGTTGTGCAGGCGTAAGCCGAAACACGAGCCATCGTTTGGAAAATATGCCGACAATCTATGTAACCGTCTCGGAAATCGTCAGTGGTTCGCCAATCCAATTGAAGATTGAAGATTGAAGATTGAAGATTGTCAGACTCGCTGGCTTCCCGATTTTCCAGCGTCATCTGGTCTCTTTTTCCCCTATTGAAGACTATGTTTAAAATCATCTGCTCAACTTCGGCAAGCACATGTTCTTCAAAAGTGCCAATAATTAGCCAGCACGGTTCTGGAATGATTCCCATCTGTCGCAGATGTTTCCCCACATCGGCTGTTTCGTAACGCTCCCTAAGGCAAGCTCGCAGCCACTGAAGGATGAGTTTTTCTGGGTGCGCGGAAAGCAAAAATTCTGGGTTATTATATTTTGCTGCTAGAGGGATGGGTCCCTCGCGTTCGACCTGTTCCAGAGCATCCGCGAAGATTGCTTCCAGCGTATCCGCATCGAAGATACCTGACAGATAAGCCCAAAACTCGACATGCTCATCCAATATCCACACCTGACGCGCAAAGAGACGCATCATGGCGACACCCTCTTCATGCGAACGTTTGACACCGTACTCCACATAACCCGCCGCCAGAACCGGGTGAAGTTTCCCGAAGCGTTTCTTATTCTCTTCCGCCGTAATCCGGTGTTCGTAGAACTGTCTAATTAACTCCTGGGCGCGCGCCATCGTCTGCGGGATGTCCTCCCATATCCAGCGGTGCTCGGTCCTGTCTCCGTAACACAAGGCGCCAATCGCTGCTTCCACCTCATAGAACCAATCTGTTGGATAGGGAACGCTATCAACTATCTGCTGAAAATGGTCGACCATCTGCCAAAAGGAGTGATATGCTTTTTGAAAATCGCCCAAATAGGCATACCCATGAACCAGACTGGCAAAGGCGAAAGAGCTCCATTTTGAGACATCTTCCAACAGGACCGCCTGTTCCTGCGCTTTCTCGATAGCCTCCGTCATCGCTTCGTATTGTTCTAATCTGCGATAGCTCGCTCCAAGGGACATCCAGACAAAGCAGGTATTCTCCCCAATTTGCTCCAAAAGCTGCTGTGCGCGATGCAGATGAGTAATGGCTTCCTGTGCTCTCTCCACATCATAAAGGGTAATCCCAGCCCTAAACTCCATTTCTGCAAGGAGTTTGTTGTCGCCCAACATCTCTGCCAATTGAATCGCGTGTTGAATGGTAGATTTGGCGTCATCCAGATTCCCCACTGCTGCCTGTGCATGAGCCAGTAAACTGAGAGCCATAGCTTCCGCCTCGCTGTCTTTTCGCTGCTGTGCCAGGTGCAGGACTCGCCGTACGACATCTGAGTTTGGGGTACGCTTTATCCTCCAGGGAAACATTTGGCAGGCTTCTCTAAGAACGCTGGCCTCTGTGGAGGAATCTATCAGCGACAACGCCGTTTCTCGCAAGGCGCGCTCTCTATCACGGTTCTCACAACAGTCCGCCAACTTGATGTGGATGAGGATGCGTTGGTCGTTGGTGTGAGCGAGGCGAAGCGCTTCCTCCAAATACGGAATGGCTTCTAATGGACGCCCTGTTTCATGGAGAGCTTCAGCATACTGAAGGCGGATTTCAACCTGTTGTTCCTGTGAGAGCGTCGAAGGGTGGGCGAGCGCTATTTTGGCATAGCGTTGAACCCTCCTATGCTGCCGCTGTTGATGACACATCACTGTAGCAAGGCAAGCATAGTGAGCGGCCTTCTCAGGATTGCCCGCCGCCGAAAAGTGTTCTGCCAGCACATCAGGGGAAGTTTCTGGACGCCCTTCAAGCTGTTGCGCAATCTCAGCATGTAACTGCTGTCTGGCGTTAGATTCAATACTGTTGTAAATCGACTCCCGATACAGGTCATGCCGCCATGCTCCTGTGGCAGGCTGGAGCCAACCAATCTGCTGGAACTGCGCTTCAATTGCTTGAGGTTCTATTTGAAATGCGGCTTGCAGAAGCGCCACATCGACGCGGCTTCCCAACACAGAGGCATATCGCAGGAGACTTTGTTGGACAGGAGGTAGCAGTTCAAGGTGAGCGAGAATCAGCCGCTCAACGCCGGGGGGAAGGCTCAGTTGGTTTGCTACGTTCAAGAACTGCGCCACCTCGCGCAGGTAGAGTGGATTCCCTGCCGCTAACGAAAGCACCCTGTCCAGGTCCGAAGGCAACAGTTTCCGAGTTCCCAAAAAATGAGAAAGCAAGTAACGGCTGGATTCCTCTGAAAGCGGTTCCAAATTGATTTGTTGGTACACTTCAGGATAACGTTGCGCTACCTGTCTCTCTAATTCGAGCCCGTGTTCTGCCTCCGCTACCTGCTCGTAACCAGCACGGCGTGCAAACAAGAACAGGACGGGGGAATCCTTCGTAGTCCGACAGAGGTATTGTAACAGCCTGCTATCTTCGGGAGATAACCAGTGGGTATCATCAACCACCCACACGACCGGAGCGACTTCCGTCAACTGAGTTAACCAATCGCGCAGGCGCTGAAACGTGTGATAGGAAATCTGTTCAAAAGACAGGGTGTTAAATTTTTTGTCCGTCGATTTAAAAGGGAGATTGAGCAAGTTAGCAAAATACGGCAGGGCAGTTTCTAATCCCAGCGAAGCTAAATGTTCCTTCAGGGCATCCGCAGATTGAAAACCAAAATGCGCTTGAATCGCCTCACAGATTGGCTGGTACGGTTTTGCTATATTGGCTTTCCCCTCTAACCAGATGACGGATTTTCCTTCACAGCGTTTGCGCAAAGCCCGTAGCAGATGTGTTTTCCCGACGCCGGCTTCTCCGGTCAGCCGAATAATGCCAGCGCCACCCACAAGCAGATATGCGACTGCATCCTCCAACTGAGCCATCTCGGCGTGCCGTCCCACCAGGATGTCCGGATTGCCCTCCCTTCCTCCAGGGATTGAAGTGGGGAGCGGATTGAGTGTCAGCCTGCCAGCGTTGGATAATCCTCCAAAATGCGGTATCCTCTCGAAATGAAATTTATAACGCAGCAAGAAAGCAATCGAGCTATCCACCACAATGTCCGTGGCTGCGCTGTTGCCTGCATCCCTTTCTTGAAGGTGGTATTTTCCCGCTTCAAGAAAGAAGGGGAAGCCTGGACAGTTTTTAATCTCTTTGTCGAGCATCTGTGCGACGCGGAGAGAAAACGGCCCTGCCGGACACGATTGGCTCTGGAGTTTCAATGCGGTTTCGACAGCTTTTAGAGCATCGTCCTCGCGGATGCGAACCATTCCGTACCAGATTGCCAACCCTGTAGGAGGATATTCCTGGTAGGCGCCGCCCATCTGCTTCGCCAGCGCTTTTGCACGGCGAGCGCAGGTACAGTGGCGCTTTGACCTATGGTCATTGGAAAATTGCAATCCAACACCTATCAGCGGTCGACATGCTGCAATTTTACGGAAAATCGCGTCGGCGAAATCTGCTTTTGGAAATTCCATCTCGAATTCCGTTGACATCTGTTCTTGCAACTGCTTGAGTGCGCGCTGCAAACGGGTGCTGACAACAGACGGGGACACTTCCAGGAAATCCGCGATTTGCGAATTGCTCAACCCCTCCATATACCGGAGTGTAACGACGATACGATTCGGTTCGGAAAGATTCTGGATAATCGAAGAAAGCCGTTCATAAGTCTCATTTCGCTCAAGGGTTTCGAGGACTGAAGCGCTCTCTGCTGGTAAATATTCCGTCACAGAAGCGAGTTCCTGATTTCGTCGAATCCAGTCCACACTTTTATAGAGAGCGATTTTGCGCAGCCACGCTCCCAATTTTCCGGGATTCTGGAGAGTATGCAAATGGAGATAGACATCTAAGAAGACTTCTTGAGTAATATCTTCAGCCGCTGCTAAATCTTGCGTCTTATGGTAAGCCAAACCGTGAATCATTCGCTGATACTTTTTTACAAGCTCAGTAAAAGCCGAGGAATCATTCGCTTGAATGCGTTTGACTATTTGGTAATCATTCTTATTGTTCATATCATTTTAATTTAACGTGAGTTCGGGATAAAAAACTCTGAACTTATTAACCTTTGGTGCTAGTTCTTGTAAAACCTCGTAGGGAAGAAAAGCGACCTGTTTGCAAGGTATCTGCGCTTCAACAAAAACTAGCACCATTGGTTATTACCTCCAGTTTACAGAATATGGTAAAATATCCACAAGGTCGAAAGCTAAAATTTTTCTTGCATTTGAAAAACTCCTTAGTAACCAAAAAGAAAAGAAGAGGAAGTTTGACCAAATAAGAGGAAGAAGTAAAAAGGGCAAGACGGCAAATCCCGAAGGTCCCGCGAAGCTGGATCCCGATAATCGGGAGATTCCGAAGAATCTTTCGGGATTCCTTCGGAAATGGCAAGGGGGCAAAGTGGCAATTGCCGTTTAGCCATTTTGCCATTGATTCCCTTTCTTAACGGAAACTCATCGATGCGATGCTTCAAGGATTGTAAGTCCGACCAAACTGCTGCCTCTGTAGTCGAGGATGATGCCATCATCCCGCATTTCGCTATGAGTAGAAGAAGGCTTCTCTTCAAAGTGAATATAAAGAACATCAGCCTCCGAATCGTAATCCAACCACATACGAGGCTTCGGCAATTTCACCAAATTCGTGACCGCTTTAAGGAGATAGTCGATGCTTTTTTCTTCTAAGGCCTCCTTGGCCATATAATCATCCTCCTATTAATCTTTCTGGAAATGAATCCTGTGATGATAAAGCCATCATCCTGGCTGATTTCCCGATATACTATATGTAGATAATTTTGTCTGGCAAGAGACAAAACAGCTACCAGCGCTCCAGCATAACCACGTAAAATCCAGGTTGGGTTTTCAATAGCCTCCAGTACCTTGTCGTAATATATTGTCATATATGGTTTGTTGCTCACGATGTGTTCCCATCTCTCTTCCGTGAGACGAATTGGCACACCATTGATTGAATACGCGATATCCACCTCTTGCCTCCAGTTCATGTTCACCTAAATTCGCAACAATCGTTCTCCGGCGGCGCTTAAGGTTTCATCGGTTTTGCTAAATGTAAAACGCGCCTGCTGACGTCCGAGTTCAGCGCGGTGGTAGAAACTTGAACCTGGCACAACTCCCACGCCGACTTCCTTGACCAGCCAGTGAGCGAATGCGACGTCATCTGAGAAACCGAAGTTAGAGATATTGGTCATAATATAGTATGCGCCTTCGGGGATGTAGCATTGAAAACCTGCTTGAGTGAGAATGTCGAGCAGCAAACGCCGCTTTCTCTCGTACATTTCCGCTAAATTATCGTAATATTCCTGCCCTAACGACAACGCCACCACGCCTGCTTCTTGAAATGGCGCGGGCGCGGCGACGGTCAGAAAATCGTGCATTTTGCGGATGGCATTCGTCAGGTATTCAGAAGCTACCGCGTAAGCAACGCGCCAGCCGGTGACAGAATAAGTTTTGCTCAGACCGCAGATAGTAACAGTGCGGTCGCGCATTCCGGGAAAGGAGCCAATACTGATATGCGCGCGGTTGTCGTAGAGAATACGCTCGTAGATTTCATCGGTCACGGCGAGGCAATCAAATTCTACACACAAGTCGGCGATGAATTGCAATTCGTCTCTACTGAAAACTTTGCCCAACGGGTTATTGGGAGAATTCAGGATAATTGCTTTCGCATGTGGATTAAAAGCCGCTCGCAATTCATCAGAGTCATACGCAAACCTCCATGAACCATCAGTTTTTTGTTGCGGACGCAAAGGCACAAAGACGGGTTTGGCGCCTGAGATAATAGTATCGGGACCGTAGTTTTCATAAAATGGCTCAAAGATGATTACTTCGTCGCCGGGGTTAATTATCGCCAACATCGTTGCCATCATCGCTTCAGTCACTCCACACGTAACTGTAACATTTTTCTCGGGGTCAGTGGGAATACGATTAAACTCCGTCATTTTACGGGCAATCGACTGGCGGAAGGTTTGTGAACCCCAGGTCAATCCATATTGATTATGCTCTGCGGTGATAGCCTGGATAGCTGCTTGCTTCAACACCGGCGGCGATTCAAAATCAGGGTAACCCTGCGCTAAATTGATAGCGTTATACTTATGACACAAATGCGTCATCTGCCGAATTACGGATTCGGTGAATAATTTCGCTTTCTCGGAAATCATCGGCGGCTCCTTTTGGGTGACGTATTCTTGCCTACGAATGGCAGGCAGGAATGTCTGCCCGACAACAGTTGTAATTATTTTATCACATTTTTGAAGTGATTAAAAGAGAAAACTTGATGAATTAAAAAAGATTTGTTATACTTAGTAAAACTTGAAACGTGAAACGTGAAGAGTGAAACGTGATAATCACTCATCACGTATCACTTTTCATGTTCGCTTCGCTCACCGACGCCTTCGGCTTACGGTAGACAGTTTACCACACTAAATATCAAAGAACCTCAAATATTAGGAGACTCATAATGTCTAAAATTACATTAACCCCAATAATCGTTTTTGTTTTGATAGGATTATTGGTCGCGTATGCTGGTGCGGCTAAGATTGAAGAATTGGCACCGGTGGACAGTTTGGTTTACGTTACAATTTCTGAGTTAGATGAAATCTGGGATGCAGGGGCAGTATCCGAAAGCTGGCAGTCCGTGTTCAATGCGGATAAAGCGGATGGTTCTGTATCGACAATAGACCAGGCTATGGAAGTAATGCGGTTCACAATAGGCACTGATTTAAGAGGCATTGTGGAGACTTTCGGACATCAGGTCGCCTTTGTTATTATGCCGCCGCAATCAGGAAAAAATGAACTAAGGATGGCGCTGATTCTGGATACTGGTGGTTCAAGAAAGGAAGCTGAAGATATCATATCCAAGGTGAATGCTGTAATGGCGATGAATGTGGAGCAAAGCAACACCCCGAGAAGCGGGGCTGAAAAATCTCAAACAAATCCTAACGCCGGTCGATACAGAAAGATTATTTATGGAACAATCACTTTGGAGAAACGCACTTTCAAATACGGATTTATTGATGATTTGCTCGTGATTGGTTTAAAAGAAGGCGGATTTGAAGCAATTGTGGATACCTATAGCAAGAAAACCGCATCAATAACCGATAACGCTAAATTCAAAGATATTCAGAAGAAGTTCGCAAATGTTCAACTCTTTGGATATGCCAATGTCGATAATGCACTACCTCTCCTCAAGGCAAACGAAGATAACTCCCTCCCCCCCTTTTCCCCCTTAATAAAGGGAGTCAGGGGATTGTTTAATGGGGATACTGAAAAGTCAAAATTTGAGCAGACTTTACAATCAAAGATGCCAAAGTTTGATCTGGCCTCGTCAAATCTACAATCAATTGACGCCATTGGTTTTGGCATAGATGCTTTTTCTGTAGATGGATTACAAAGGTTATACATCCAAATGAAAGACCCCCCTTTAGAAAAGGGGGGAAGAAGAGTTTCCAATACAAAGGACGTGGTAACTTCAGGGCTTGTAAATTCAATGTTTCACAAAGGAAGAAGTCTGGATTCTCTGCTGCTGCTTCGTCATCTTGAGGCGGTTCAGACTTCGGATGTATTTTTCGCTATGTCATCCGACAATTTGAATGATTTATGGCAATCCTTTGCAGATAATAATGACTTGCAAAGGGGAATCCAGAAGTTGGAAGATACATCAAAATTGGATTTTGAAACTGAAATTCTCGGGTCGCTTACAGGCGAGATAGCAGTTTCAGCAAATATAGCCGATGACATTCCCCAAGGCGCAGCTAAGTCAATTCCCTGGAAGGAACTTGTTGTGTTTATGGGTTTAAAAGAAAGAGCCAAATGGGAAGCGGCAGTAAATGCCATGCAAAAATTAACAAGTACGCCAACTCAGAAGGAATATAAGTACAAGAGCGCGACAGTTAGAAAACTATCGCCTCCCCAAAACGAGTTGTTCAAAACGTTTGGATATGGCTTAACAAACGAGACATTCATCGCTGCCATTTCTACAGACAAGATTCAAAATATCATTGACCGCACCGCGGCGGTCAATAAATCAAGAGAACCAGATACTCTACTTAAACAACTTCCAGCCCCGCCATCGCTTTGGCTGGACTTTAATTTGAATAAGCTATTACCTTATATTCTCACGCAGGCAAAAGTTGATTCAAAGTCAACAGCGCAACTAAAGCGAAATTTGGGCATCGGTGAATATACCGTATCTCCTACCTCAAATGGTCTATGGATGTGCTTTCGCGTAATTTCTGGTAAGAATTTGATAGATAGCATTGGAGGAATGGCTTCTGTTGTCGCACCTTGACGAAATATCCCACAAATCTCATGACTGTCCGTCCCATAGACTTCCGAAGTCTCAGAGACTTCGGAAGTCTGTCTAAGCAGATAGTGGAAGATTTACCAGTTTACCTTCCCTGCTGGATTTGTAAATTGCTAAAATAATTTCAACTGCTTTTCTGCCTTCTCGGCCCTCAACTAACGGTGCTCTTTTTTCATCAAGAGCCTGTAGCATGTCGGCCATCTGCCTTCGATGATTTTCATGGCTGATAGCTCTGGGGTCAGAGGCTCCTCCTCCTCTTGAGCGCTTTTGCGCAAACCGCTTTCGGATTTCCTCATCTTCAGGAATCTCCGGGTCAAACTTCCATAGAAGAATATCTATCTCTTCAAGAATCACTGTTCCTTTGGAACCGGAAATTTCAAGTTTTTTCAATAAACCTGGATACGCGGAGGTAGTACCTTCAATAACACCAAGCGCGCCGTTTTCAAAACGCAACGCAGCTACAGCAACATCCTCCACTTCAATTCGTTCGTGCGCCATAGTAGCGCAAAAGGCTTGTACCGATTTGACTGGTCCCATAAACCATTGAAGTGTGTCAATTGCATGGATGGACTGATTCATCAGCGCGCCGCCGCCGTCCAGTTCCCAGGTTCCTCGCCAGCCGCCGCTATCGTAATACGCCTGAGTGCGAAACCATTTGACGTAGGCATCACCCAGCGCTAATTTGCCAAATCTGCCGCTGTCAATGGTCTTTTTCACTAACTGATTGCAATCGCTGAATCGAGAGGGAAAAATCGCGCCCAACATCACACCCGCTTTATCACACGCATTGATAATAGCATCGCAACGTTCCAACGTGATTTCAAGAGGTTTTTCGACGATGACGTGTTTGCCTGCTTCAGCAGCGGCGGCCGCCGGTTCCTTATGCGCGCCGCTTGGAGTGCAAATATTTACAATATCTAAATCATCGCGTTTCAACATTTCGTTATAATCTGTATACCAATCCACTTTATATCTATCAGCAACTCGTTTGGCATTGTCTGCATTTCTCGAACTGACAGCGACCAGTTTGCCATTTTCCAGTTCAGCAATGGCAGCAGAATGAAAATCCGAAATCATACCACAACCAATTATTCCAAATCCGTATGTTTTCATAGGGTGTACCTCCAAATACAAGTGCTAAAAACAAATCGTAACCAACCTTTTTTTTAAGAAAGAAGTAAATTCCAAAAAAGTTTTTTTACTTTTTAAACCGCAGAGAACACAGAGAAGACGCAGAGGACACAGAGATAATCTTTTCTCTGCGTTCTCTGCGCCTCCTCTGCGACCTCTGCGGTTAGAAAAAACGACGTAGGAAAAGGTTACAATGTTTTTTGGAACTTACTTATGAGGCATGTTTCAAAAAATAGTTTACACTCTTTACCGCGGGGAACGGAAGGAAAGGATGGAAAGGGGAAAATTCTTCCTTTCCTTCCCTTCCTTCCTTTCCCTACGAGTGTAAACTAATTTTTTAGGAAATTTGAAACATGTCTATATATGATATCATAAAAGTCGAATATATACCAGAAAAATTTTTTATAACCTCAAAAAAATCCTTTGGTTACTCTTCCCACCATCGTCTTGCCTCATTTGCAATCTCTTCCTTGATTGGAACCATAAGAGTCTGTCGGCACCGCCGTCCGCCAGGCGCAGAACGCATCGGACCACCCCACCAGTGGGGACTGTAACGCCGGCTGAGGTCTACCGTAGCAATGAGCATCCGCTTTTCATCGTTTTTCTCGAACGAACTTATCAATGAAACAACGTGACGTGTGGGATTGGGCTCTTCCTCACCTGCACACGCGCCGCTGGAATCCCATATTCCCGCCGGACTATTTAGACTGCTGACCGCTATCCATACGCCATTGTCCGCGGCGCGGGCGGGCATAAGCCCCGTGAAGTAACCAGCGTTGGGGAATAAGATAAGTTCCGCGCCCTTATAGGCGAGCAATCGAGTCGGTTCAGGAAACCAACTGTCGTAACAGATGATAATCCCGACCTTGCCGAAGTCGGTCTGGAAGACGGGGAATCCGGTGCCAGGTGTTGCGCCCTCGTCCTCCTCGGGGTCGTAGAGTTGGTTTTTGTCGTAAGCGCCGACGAGTTTTCCCTCGCGGTCGAATAGCGGGGCGGTGTTGAAGACAAGGTCGCCGCGTTTCTCGTAGAAAGTGCCGCTGACGTACATCTTCCATTGTCGCGCTTTTTGTGCGAGTAAACTGCCGGAGGGGCCGTCAATAGATTCGGCGTCCTTCACACCTTTGCCATTGAACATTTCGGGGAGAAGCGCGATATCCACCTTCTTTTCGCCGGCGATGTCGAGCCACTTTGCCCAATAGTCCAGGTCGCCCGTGCCCCAGCTACAAGCTATTTTGACAAGCCGCGGGGGAATAGGCTCGCACTCCTGAAGAGAAACATGTTTCCACCATACCTTGCCGTTTGCGCTGAAGCGGAAGTAGAGACGTACCTCGCCGTCGGTAGGTTTTTCAGGACCGGGAAAGCGATTGTCACCGATGACATTTTCCACCTTATCCCCCTTACCAAAGGGGGCCAGGGGGTTGTTTTTCCCTTCCACTTGATAACTGAATATACCGTCGTTGAAGCCGTCAGCGAAAATACCGTGGACGAGGTTAAGGTTTAGGTCATCCATCCCCTCGTATCGCAATCGGACCCGCAGGCGATAGGTTTTGCCGGCTTCGAGGTGGACAGGATGACGAATGTAGCCGAAACATTCGCGCCGTCCGTCGCCGGCGGCCATCAACGCTGAATTTCCGTCTTCGGTGCGGACTAACTTAAATATAGGCGCGATGGCATTGTTAGGGCACACAATTTCCCAACCTTCGGGGATTTCGCCAACGATGCCTCTAACGAAGTCGCCGTTGGCTATCAGATTGCCATTATCCCAGTCGTTTATTGGGGATGCTTGCGCCCGTGTTATTTTTACCATTAAGGTTTCCTTGACTAACATAATCAAAAAATACGCTATCAGAAATTCGCGAAGTTGCGGTTCTTCTTTAGCGCGTTGCTCAAATTGAATTGCATTTATCGAAGCTGCCATTTTCCCTCCCAATTAATTCAGTGGTTGAATAATAGATTACCTTGACTGTAATTGAATCGTTTGAAATTGAGTATAGCACAAAAACTCGAATTAGTCAAGGCGCCAGAAATTCCCCATGAGAGAATTTTCGTAGCCGAAGTCTCAAGACTTCGGGAATTTAGATGCTTCAATCAGCCCGAATTTTTTCGTGGTTGGAATCGAATACGAAATGTTTTACTGGTCAAAGCTCTTCAGCTTCTAGAGTCATAATGAATTGTTGTACTTTAGTTGTCCATTTTTCAAATTCAGCTTCGACATTTTCTGTTGGGTATTTTCCACGATAGAAGTAATCTACATGAAGAGTATCAATGTATTCTCTGAATTGTTCTTGATATGGTTGTGGGAGTTCCCTTCTCAGCCTTCCCCATCGACCCTCTTCGGTTGAGAGATACGTCATCGCTGCCAATCTCGAAGCGTGGAACAATTCATTGAACGCTGTTTTTATGTGCCTGTCTTTTAGAAGTTCGTTAGATGCTTCTTGAGCATCGCTCATATAATTCCTGGCGGCTTCGATAGCAACAAAGGCTTCTTCGTATGTTGGGTCAATTTCTAACAACTGTTTTTCCAGGCAATGTCCGTCACCGTATAACACCGTATTTGCTCCGAATACAGACACCGCAAACTCCTTACTAACCTGACTTTCAATGTCAGTGATAACCACATCTACTTCATAAGGCAATTCCGACCCATCCACAGCATCCAGATAGCCAGAATAATCTTTTTTTTGTTCTGTAAATACAAGTATATCAAGGTCCCTTGCAGATTCAGGGGCATACACTGATGACCCGAACTGTATAATTTCAACAATCTGAGAATCATATTTGGTTAAGCGATTGCAAATCGCATTTAATTCTATATTTTGGAAGTTCATACTTTTCTCACCTTCTGGCGTTTCCAACTTAATAACCCTTCCAATTTCAAACTCTATCCGCTAATCGGCGCGAATTTACGCGAATATTTTCTTCGTGAATATTCGCGTGGATTAGCGGATAAAAAAGTGGAAGGTTTTATTTTCTGCAACAGCCCTCTTTTATTTTACATTATCTTAATTGAAAAATCAACTCGTATTCTCGCATTGATGTCGCTTTTCTTCTTTTTGGGGAATAGACTCAAACCTATTCTATTGTTCGATTGTTGAGAAATGCCATTATGATTGGTATTTCGTGTTATTTGTATTAGGCAACAAGATGTTGCAGTTCCCTTGGGGTAATGGGGCCTTGGGGCACTGGGGCATTGGAGCACTGGGGAATTGCTCCAATGCTCCAGTTCTCCAGCGCTCCAATGCTCCAATCGTCGGAGGTTTTACTGCAACATGTTTCTGCTTAATACAGTATTTCGTGTTATTTTTCAATTCCCTAAAATAGTCAGGTTTTACGGAATTAGATTACACGAAAAAGTCACTCCACAACGAACCAGGTGATGGTTTTGGCCCTCATGTTCACCGGCACGTAAACGTTGTATTCTCTATCCAGCTTGTATTCCCTTGCCTCGCCTTCTTGTTCGCGAATCATCGCCTTATCCGTCAGACCTGCGTAGTAAAGCGGCAACTTCAGTGTGGTTGTAATTTCCCTGTCAGTGGGATTGTAAACCATCGCCAACGCACGCTCTTTTGTTTGCGAATTGACGTGCATTATGCAGTCTATGTCCTTGCCGTCGGGACGGCGGATGTGGATAATGTCCGAGTCAAGGATTATGCGATACTTCTTGTAAAAATCCACCCATTTCTTGACGACAGCTTTAGTTTCTTCTGTGTCATACAAGCGCGGCCCGCGGTAACATGCAATCACGCCACTGCCGAAGTTTTGCGCTAAGTGCCATTCATATTCTTGCAGATGTTCTGACAAAGGTTCAAACGTAGCCGCTGCGCCTCCGCCGTGATATTCTACCAACGGCACAAACATCCAGCCCATACTGGGTGTTTTTTCAAACGTTCCATCGTAGATGTTTTGTCGGCTGATAAGAATCTGCCTCCAGCGCGGCAAACTGAAATTCGTCTCCCTATATCCCATTCCACACTTGTTGCTGCCATTGAGGTAATACCAATCGGGTGAATTGATATAGATTCCTCGGTTGCGGCATTCATGGTAAAATTTGACGCACGCCTGCCACTGTTTCCATTGTGAATCTTCCAGACTGCGGTGATGTTTATGCGTGATGGAGGCGCAGACATCGCCGTGATAGGGGCCGTCTGTTTCTATCATGTCCATGCCGGTTGCTCTCATGAAGTTTAGCACACGACGGAAGTAGCCATCCGCCCATTCGCTTGCCAGGCAGGCGCTCTGTCCGAACTTACTTCCCGGCTTACCCGTTTCAGGCGAGATACAATTGTGCTCATCTCCCACATTCCGTGAAGCGCACATCAAAGTATAGCCTCCGACTTCGATTCCCTTGCTATGGGCATAATCGACAATCGCTTTAAAATTGGCGATGTAGTCGGGGTTTTCGCTCTCGATGTTGAATCCGCTGCCGAAGGTAAGGATAATCATTTCAAAGCCAACTTCCGCGCACTGGTCTATCGCCAACCGAACCGCCGAAGGTTCGGAACTTCTGACGTGCATAAAGATAGGATTCTCCGTCACCTGCGGCGCAAGTATGCGATACATGCGTCGACGAACCAATCCCTGGCGTTCTCTGTCATCGCTATCATACAGCAGTTCAAAGGTGCCAAAAGATTCGAACTGTTCACCCGGTTTGAGGTGTGCGCCAGGGCCAAGAGGATATTTGCTGACGAGCAGAACCGGCATCTGGTAATGGTAGTCAATCTGGGTTTTGTACTCGGAGTCTGGTCCCCAATGGGTTGTGTTCATGCTGTAAAAAGCATAGTCGCTTTCGATATGTAGCCGGTGTTGTTCCTGTTCAGTTACCGCCAGTATTTCGCTTTCGACGGCTTCCACGATAATCTCGGCACCGCTGCCATTCGTAATCGTGACCCATTTGCACAGCAATGGAATGCCCTCATACATTTCGTAATGAACCGATACAGTCAATCCTTTGTATTTCTCACCGAGGTTTTCAGGCGGTTGGAAATTCGCCGTCAACTCCAGTCCACGCGGTGGCCAGGGAACATTTGCGGCGTGACGTTTGTGCTCCCAATGATATCGTGCTTTCGGTTCGCTGGTGCTGTAGCCGGTGAGTTGGAAAGCATCGGGATTGCTGGTCATCTGTTCGAGCCAGGATGGGTCTAAATAGGCATAATCGGGTTGCCCCTTTAGCCCACCAATTTCAATAAGGTGGCCATCCAATTTGATAATTGCTTCAGGTTTAACGCCTCGGATGACACTTGCGCCAGTCATTAAATTTGTGTAATCAATGGTCGCAAAGTTCGGGCTAAGCCGAAACGTTCGACTAATTAGACCATTGGTCAGAATAATCTCATTCTTGGTGGGACACTGTTTGAGTTTGACAGACTTATCTACCGGAGCCACAAGCCAATCCAACTTGACACGTTTCTCAACCTCTTTGTCAGAAACTAAAGCAGTACCTGCCAGGAGCAATGCAGCACCTAACACTCCATTCGTTTGCATCATCAGATTCCTCCTAATGTTATTATGTCTAATAAGAACTGGTGCTCACCATAATACTTTTTTATAACGTGAATGGCAAAGTGGCAAAACGGCAAGATGGCAAAATGGCAATTGGATTGTCGATTGTCGATTGCCTTTCGATTGACTATTGAAGAATGACGAATGAATAATGAAAAATGAACATGATTTCTTACATTCTTCAATCTTCATTCTTCAATCTTCAATTCAAACAATCATCAATCATCAATCATCCTTGCCCCCTTGCCGTTTAGCCGTTTTGCCGTTAGGCGAAAATATTTTATATAAAACAGGCACAACGACTAACGTTAAAAGTGTTGAAACAGTCAGGCCGCCTATGATGGTCCAGCCCATAGGCGCCCATAATGTTCCACCTTGTAATGTGAGCGGCAATAAACCACCGATAGTGGTCGTCGTTGTGAAAATAATTGGTCTAAAACGCGTTTCGCCAGCCTCTTTTACAGCGGATAGCAAATCTTTACCTTCTTCTCGCAATTTATTAGTGTAGTCAACTAAAATGATGGAGTTGTTGACAACGATACCCGCTAAACTCGTTAAGCCAACAAAAGCGGTAAATGAAAAGGTACAGTCCGTTATCAATAGAGTGACTATAGAACCAACAACAGCAAACGGGATGGCAGTGAATATAATGAGCGGTTGGATAAACGACCTGAACTGTAAAATCAAAACAGCTAATATTCCAATCATCGCTATAACAATAGCTCTTCCCATGCCACCGAACGATTCCTCTCGGCTCTCAATTTCTCCGCCGACCTCATAGCGATAACCCGGTTTCCAATCATATTTATCAAGCTTAGAGATAATATCTTGAGTAACCTTATTCACTGAATACTCGCCAGGAACATCCGCAGTAACAGTTACACTTCTGTCAAGGTCACGGTGAGTTATTTCCTGAGCGCTTTGTCTGAATTCATAAGATGCAACTTGTTTTAACGGTATTGGTATACCTATTACCGAAGTAACATAAATCTTATCAAAATCAGCAATGGAGAACTTTTTATCAATGGGCAAACGCAAAACAATATCATAGTCTTTGCCCTCACTATCACGATATTGTGAGACAGCCATTCCCGCCACGCAGGTTCTAACAGTTCTATCAATATCCAATAATTGTACTCCTAACATTCCCGCTTTTTCACGTTTTATGTTTACGTACAAATCTGTTTTGGAAGTACGCAACGGATTATCTATATTTATTGTGCCAGGCGTTGAGGAGATTAGCTTTTCTACGTCACGGGAAATATCCCTTAAAACATCTAAGTTTTCCCCTATAATCCTTATGGCAATTGGGGCTTCGATTGGTGGCCCCTGTTCGAGTTCTTTGACTTCAATACGGGCATCCGGGTAATCTGCAAATTCCCCACGAAGTTCATTTGATAGATTCGACAGCATTTTCCCATCATATTTTTTAAATTCTATAAAAATTTGGGCGTGGGTACTATCTCGGCTGCTTGAACCCACGTTATAGTAAATTCTTGGATTACCATGTCCAACATTTGTAGCGTAATGTTTTATTTCTTCTCTTGAGGAAAGCACGGATTCCACATATTTTGCTACATCGTCAGTTTTATCTAAACTTGTACCTTCTGGCGTGTTGATATTAATGAGAAGTTGCGGTTTTTCAGCCTTCGGAAAGAAGCTGACACCTATAAGCGGAAATAAAGCAAGGCTACCGAAAAATAATATCAGGCTGATAGCTATGACAAGTTTGCTATGAGAAAGCGCAAAGTTTAAAGTCTTTCTATAAGGTCCCTGAATCAAGTAGTCCTGAAATTTCCGTATCCTTGACAGTAACCGTGCGACAGAATTCAATGAAGAATGTGACTCTGCAACATTTTCGATTTTCAAGAACCTGCTTGAAAGATAAGGTGTAAAGGTTAAAGCAATAAATAGGGATGCGGTTAAGGTATAAACAACAGTTAATGGCATACTGCGGATAAATTCACCCGTAATATCTCTCATCATGATAATTGGTACAAAAGCAATAACTGTAGTGACGGTGGCATTAATAACAGCCCATCCGATTTGGTCTGCACCTTTGATAGCGGCATCTTTAGGGCTGAGACCCATCTTCAAAAAACGAGTAGCATTTTCTGTAACGACAATCGCGTTGTCTACTAACATACCAAGAGCAATCACTAATCCGGCAATCGTCAGCTGTTGCATTCCATATCCGCTTAAATCGACAAAGCCGATGCCAATTGCAATTGAGATGGGAATAGCAAGCATCACAATAATTGATGCTCGAAGACTCAGCGAAAGTAGAATAATCGCCCCGACTAATATCATACCTTGTATCAAATTATTAGCAAACCCCTTCATGCGAGTAGTTACACTTTTGGCCTGGTCAAAGACATAGTGTAACGTCATTGATTCAGGCAACTGCTGTTCAAATTCCGAGATAATAGGTTTAATATCACCCAAAACATTGAATATATTCGTGCCTTCCTTTTGGTTGGCGGTTACAAAGACAGCGCGTTGCCCATTAAATCTTGCCCGATAGTATTCATCTTCATAGTCAAAATGAACATCTGCAATATCTTTGAGATAGACAATTTGTTGGCCTGTCGAATGAATTATCGTATTGCCAATGTCTTCTACAGATTGATAACTACCACTGGTTTGAATGCTGAATCTTTTTGTGCCTATATCTATATTCCCACCGGGGATATTCATATTTGCGCTCTGGATTACATTAAAAAGCTGATTAAGGGAGATTCGCATCCGGGACATTTTTTCCAAATCCAGAGCCACTCTAACTTCTTGCTTAGGGAAAGCCCAGGTTTCAACTTTTCTGACGCCGCTCACCTTTTCCAACTTCTTCTTCAGCCTTTCAGCTTGTTTCTCTAATTCCCTGTAGCTTGCTGAATCCGAAGCAATTGCGACTTGCAAGATATTGACGTCCGATACTGACCACTTGAACAGTTCCAAACTGGCAATGCCGTCAGGTAATTCGCTACGTATGGTGTTCACTTTTTCGGTTACATCAGAATATTTTTCATCCGGGTCTGAGCCTGATAAAAAACGAACCGCTACTACAGCTATTCCATCTCCTGTGCTCGAGTCAATAAAATCTACATCATCTAATTCCTTTATCGCTTCTTCGACTGGAACAACTACCAGTTGTTCCATATCCGTTGGGTTAGCTCCAGGGTATATTACAACAACACTTGTTCCAGATTCCGAAACCTGCGGGTCTTCTGAATAAGGCATGGTAAAAAATGAAAGAATCCCCGCCAAAACTAACATTAGAACGACAACAAGAGTAAATTGACTATTCTCAATAGCAAGTTTTGGTAATGTCATAAACAACTCCTTCCAAAATTTTATTTTCTTTTAGAAAAAGACTTAGGCATGTTTCAAATTTCCTCGAAAATTAGTTGACAATGATGAGTAAGGAGTAATGAGTAAACTGCATTATTACTTATTACTCCTTACTACGAAATGTACAACCCCCTACCCCCTTCCCCCTTAATAAAGGGGGGCAGGGGGTTGTGATAAGGGAGACTATTTTCTGAAACATGCCAAATTTCTCAGAAAAAATGAAACCAAATAATGAATTTTTGCGTATATAAAAGCAACTAAGATTGCTGGAGGTAAGTTTATGTTCGCTGAAATTCTCATTGGTACGACATGTTCATTGATGGGCATTGCTTTAGGATATTTAGCTATATTAAGCTTGTTTACAGGAATACAACTGTTTTCTAAGAAAAAGATTATTGGTCCTAATGTTGAAAACACAAGAGCCAACAAAATTTGAATATATGTCCTATTGAGATTCTGAATAAGCATGGAAGGAATGTTCATACGGCGAACCAAAGACTATATCTTTTGGTCCGCCCAACCTTCCATTCTTCATTTGTCCTCCCAATTGTTCAATACCATCGCCATCCCATCGCTTGATATTGGAACTTAGCCTCCTCTACATTCACATTACTTCTTCGAAGGTTATCTTCATCTAACATACCTGCATCTCCGTTCTCCTTGCACCATGATATCAAAAGTGAACGCCATCTTGCAACTTCCGATTTCATCTTATATTCAAAAGCAAGATTGCAAAGTTCATTTAGGTCTGCGTGAAGGTCATATAGTTCCTCGAAGCCATTAGCTTCAGAATAGATGTATTTCCATTTTCCGTCGCAGAGCATATAACTTTGCCACGGCGAATGTCCGCATTGAGAAACATAGAATTTCCTACATATTCCATCATTTGTGAGAACTTCAGCTAAATCAATTCCATCAACCTTTTGTTCCAGCAGTGTTTTTGTTAAGCTAGCCAAAGTTGGAAGCACATCCTGAAGCCCGACAAGTTCAGAGCAAACCTGACCTTTAGGGATTAGCCCAGGGGCACTTATAATAAATGGAACTTTGACTGAACCATTGAGAAAATTGCTCTTATAAAAGCATCCAAAATCTCCTAACAAATCGCCATGGTCTCCTGTGTAGATAATAATTGTATTTTCTCGTAGACCTTCTTCCTCAAGAAAATCGAGGATTTTTCCAATCATTTTATCCTGGAAAGTGACCATGCCAAAATAGTAGGCGCGCGCTAATTGCACTCCTTGAGGTGGAAATAGTTCCCAGGCTTTATTCGCTCTCATAAGTTTGAGAATAGGGGATTTGTATTCAAGCATCTCCACATCGCCTATCGGTTTGGGAATTTTTCGCGCATCATACAGACGATGATAAGGTTCAGGTGGGTCATAAGGAGAATGAGGCTTTGGAAAAGATGTCCACATAAAAAATGGAGATTCTCCTTCATTTTCAAGATGTTTTTTGATATAGTGAATGCTTCGCATAGCAACCCAGAAATCCACATAATGTTCCTCTGGCAATGGAGACGGCGCGGGATGAACGTCATTATTGCCGACGCCGTGCGCTCTTTCATATCCGCCCCATCCAACCTCGTACAGGTAATCATGGTAATCTTCCAGCCCTTTCTGTAAACCATGCGGGGCAAATTGATGCAAAATTCGACCCTCCTCAGTTATTTCTGCATGTTGAAAACCATGAAGCAGTCTGGATTTTCCCGGAGGAGAATAGGGAACATAATGTAGCTTGCCTATCGCATAAGTGCGATAACCGGCGTCAGCAAAGTGCTGCGCAATTAATGGTTGTCCGTCCTTGATTCTGCCGCTATTGGTTTTAAAACCTGTACATTTGTGAGGGTAGTTACCAGTTGTGATTGATGCCCTTGCAGGAACACAGATAGGATTGGGCGTAAAGGAATTTGAAAAAGTTATGCCAGATTTTGCAAGTCTATCCAGATTAGGAATTTGGACAAACCCGTTGCCATTGCAAGCTAATGCATCATGACGTATGTGGTCTGCAGTGATGAGAATAATATTGGGTTTAGTCATTTTTCCTTCCTTTCTTTTGAGACTTAAACGTTTGGTGTGAATTGTCATGCTTCACGGCGTCTCCACATAATTCACAGCTAACTCACACCAAACATTCAAATTTCATTATATCATTATCCGTTTAAAAAATCAAAGAGATTACTTTTTTTCCTCTTATTTCTTTTGATTAAACTTTTCTTTTTGAAAGAAAAGTTTGGTTACTTCACTTCGCTCACAACTTAAGTAACTTCAAATAAAAAAAATGGCTTATACCCTTCAAAAACTAAAAAAAAATATTGACATTTTCGTCATTTTATCTTATAATTATAGCATTCTAAATTTGTGGGCCTATAGCTCAATGGCAGAGCATCGGACTCATAATCCGTTGGTTCTAGGTTCGAGTCCTAGTGGGCCCATCATCTCAATATCGATTTTTCACACAGGCGTAAGAACTCCTCCCGCCATGAAGTAATGGGGCGTTAGCTCAGAGGCAGAGCGCTATCCTCACACGGTAGATGTCATTGGTTCAAATCCAATACGCCCCATTCATTTCCATTGTAACAGCCTACAAAATTTCGTCCCAATGCTGTTTTCTATGCGAACTTCTTGTTACCCCGATAGAAATCGCATAAGCTTTTCAGTCTTAGGTTGATTCGTATGGGTAGGATAATGTCAAATGCAAACACAGGAGGAACTTATGAACCGATTTTCTTTTTCGAGTCTACGCGTCCGCTTATTGTTACTCATCGTCATTGCTATAACTCCAGTGTTTGGGCTGATGCTCCACACAGCCTCGGAAGAGCGGCGACATTTTGCGGTTGAGGCGCAACAAAACCTTCTGCGGATGGTCAGACTCATCGCCAGCAATCAGGCTCGTCATATTGAGGGGGCACGACAACTCCTTGCTACTCTTGCGCGACTCCCCGAAGTGCGTAATCACGATATAGCGGGGTGTAGCGCGCTATTTGCAACCTTGTTGAAACAGTACCCGCGCTATGCCAACCTGGGATTGGTTGAGCCAGATGGTGATGTATTCTGTAGCGCTCTCCCCTTCCCCAAACCGGTCAATGTTGCCGACAGTGCGTGGTTCCGACAAGTTGTTCAAAACCCTGGCTTTGCCATTGATGAATATCATATTGACCATATTGCCGGCAAGCCCACGGTTAATTTAGGATATTCCCTTTTCGATGAAACCGGCCGAGTACAGACTGTGGTTTTCGCCTCGCTTTCTCTTATCTGGCTCAATCAACTCGCCGCCAAAACCTCACTGCCTAAAGGAACGGTGCTCACTGTGATAGACCAGGACGGCGTCATCTTAGTTCGCCACCCCGACCCGGAGAAATGGGTCGGGCAGACTGTACTTGAGGTGCCATGCGCATCAAGTTAAGGATAAATATCGTGTCAAAAAGTGGAAAGTGTATCAAATCACTAATTCCCCACTCGCGCTGGGGCTGGTAGGTTTTTTCCAGTCCTTGCCGATGTTTTTATTTTCATTATTCGGAGGCGTGGCGGCTGATAGGGTGGACAAGCGCACTCTTATCATAAGCACTCAGACAACAGCGATGTTACTGGCATTTATCCTTTCTACCCTCACCTTGACTAGAATGGTGCGCATTGAGCATATCTTCTTTTTAGCTTTTTGCCTTGGTACAGTCCATGCGTTTGATATGCCGGCGCGTCAGGCATTTGTTATTGAAATGGTGGGGAAGGAAGACCTAATGAACGCCATCGCACTGAACTCAACCATATTCAACAGCGCAAGAATTTTAGGGCCGGCTGCCGCTGGCGCGCTCATTGCTGTTGTAGGAGCAGGGATGTGCTTCTTTTTAAATGGCGTTAGCTTCCTTGCGGTTATTGCTGGACTTCTTTTGATGCGCGTGCCAAAGAGTCCAAGAGAGGCGCGCCAGGAGCCGGTGTTGGCGAATCTGGTCGAAGGGCTTAGGTATATCTGGGGCAATCCTATCGTGCTCACTTTAGAAAGCCTGGTGGCGGTGTCAAGCATTTTTGGCATGCCCTACGCCAGGCTTATGCCAGTGTTCGCAAAAGATGTTTTGTATGTAGGGGCGCATGGCTATGGTTTCCTCCTTTCTGCTACCGGAACGGGGGCGCTAATAGGCGCGCTGTCTTTAGCGTCGCTGGGCAATTTCCAGCACAAAGGCTGGCTTGTTACCGCGGGAAATCTCCTCTACCCAACGATGCTCTTAGTCTTCTCCTTTTCCCGTTTGTTTCCTCTGTCGTTGATTTTCCTTGTAGGAGTGGGATTTTCAATGATTACTCAGAATGCCACGACGAACACTTTGCTTCAGACGACTGTACCTGATAAATTAAGAGGGCGAGTAATGAGTGTCCACGCGCTTTTCTTCGGCGGGATGGCGCCTTTGGGCGACCTTTTAGCTGGAACAGTGGCAAACTTCTCTAACGCCCCCGCCGCTGTTGGGTTTGGCGCGTCTATCGCTCTAAGTTACTCTATATTTGTCCTCTTGCGCCTCCCACAAGTGCGAAGGCTTGCGTAGCATAAGATAATGGAACTTGATTGAATAATGAATAATGAAGCGTGAAGAGTGAACAATACTATCAATCTTCACTCTTCAATAATCAATCTTCAATCAAAAAGAGAAGATATATGGGAAATAGTGTGAATATCCTCAAAACCAAAACAGCCAAATGGACCTCCATGCTATTTGGACTTTTATGTTTACTGCTAATCATTGTTTGTATCTCTGCTGCGATGGGGCCGAGTGGGGTCAAACCACTACAGGTTTTCAAGATACTTCTCAATCAATTACCGTTCATCAACCTGAAGCCTGGTTGGAGTTCAGAGGAAGCGACTATTGTCCTCAATCTGCGAGTTCCACGGATTTTTATGGCAGGGCTAATCGGCAGCGCCTTGACTTTAGCGGGCATAGCTTTTCAGGCCTTATTACGGAATCCATTAGCGGAACCATACATACTCGGTGTATCCAGCGGTGGCTCGCTTGGCGCAATAATAGCCATGACATTGGGTGTCAGTACATTTATAGGCTTGCCGACGCTTCCTATTTTTGCCTTCTTTGGCGCTCTTCTGACGATGTTACTCGTTTATAACATTGCTCGAATCGAAGGGCGGGTACCACCGCATACTCTACTGTTAGCAGGCGTTATCGTGAATTTTTTCTTTTCCGCTATTATAATGTACTTAATTTCTATTGTCGGCGTGGAAAAAGCGCATAGCTTTCAGTTCTGGACTATGGGGGATTTAAGCGGGCTTATACCAGGTGGGCTGATGTTGGTTATCATCATTTTAATTTTTGCCAGTAGCGTCATTATCGCTTGCTATGCGCGAAATTTTAATCTATTAATCTTAGGAGAGGAATCAGCGGCTCATTTGGGGGTCGAAGTCGAAAAAATGAAATTGATAGTATTCATCTTAGCTTCGTTAATAACTGGCGCTGCTGTTTCCGCCTGCGGCATGATTGGATTTGTTGGATTGATTATCCCTCATTTAGGTCGTATGCTCCTCGGCGCTGACCATAGAATTTTAATTCCAGCCTCCAGTTTAATCGGCGCTTCATTTTTAATCTTCGCGGATACTCTCGCCAGAACAGTGCAAGCGCCGCAGGAAATCCCCGTAGGCGTTATCACTGCTCTTTGCGGCGGGCCTTTTTTTATCTATCTGCTCAGGAAACAAAAGAAATCGTTTTTTTAGACTTCCGAAATCTCCGAGACTTCGGAAGTCTGTATTTTAAGTAATATGAACGCTGCTATCGAAGTTCACGACATTTCATATAAATATAATCTCGACCATAGTTTGGTTCTAAATCGCATTAACTTTGATGTTAGACCGGGAGAGATTCTGGGAATTGTTGGGCCGAACGGTTCAGGCAAATCGACTTTGTTAAAATTATTAAGCGGGGTAATGAAACCGATTGAAGGGCTCATCCTACTTTTAGGACGCCCTCTTTCGCGGCTCAATCACAAATCCATCGCCAAAATTATAGCAGTCGTGCCGCAAAATACAGTTATCAGCTTTCCTTTTACGGTGCGCGAAATTGTTTTGATGGGCAGGTCACCGCATTTGGGATTGCTTCAGATTGAGCATAAAAAGGATTTTAAAATCGCAGAGCAAGCTATGATGTATACAAATTCACTGGAATTTGCCGATAGAAAAATTGACGAACTCAGTGGCGGCGAACGACAACGAGTAATCATCGCGCGCGCGCTTGCGCAAGAACCACAAATTATCCTCCTTGATGAACCCACCGCACATCTCGACCTAAAACACCAGATAGAAATATTCGACCTGATAAAACAACTGAATATAGAAAATCTGATGACCGTAGTAGTTGTTTCCCATGACTTAAATTTGGCTGGAGAATACTGTGATAGGTTGATTCTGTTGAAGGAGGGCGGAATATATAAAATCGGTAGTCCCAAGGAAGTGATAACAGAAGAGGATATCAAAGCAGTCTATGATGCTAAAGTTTTGGTTTCAAAAAACCCGCTCACAGGGGCGCCAAATGTTACTCTGGTTAGCAAGCATTTTCTATCCTAAATATTAATTTCCCCTGACTGCTTATACTGGTTTAAGGTTGCTTTTTCTCATATAACGCAAGTGAAACGTGAAAAATGAAACGTGAAACGTGAAAAATGAAAATCACGCATCACGCATCACGTTTCACGCATTACGCATCACGCAATACAGACAATCCCCTACGCCCCTTCCCCCTTAATAAAGGGGGGCAGGGAGGTTGTGGTAAGGGGGAGTGCAAGCCTAAATCGGTATTAGTCTAATGCTGCTACATGACGACCAGCGGTTGGGTCACCGGCGGCGTATAGAATTCCGGTGCTTCCATCAATGTAAAGCATGACAGGGGCGGCAATAGGCCCGCCTGTTGTCGTCACGATGTGCCCTCGTTTCTCCAATTCCTGAATAGCTTGTTGACTTACGCCCGTGTTCAGGTTGAGAGATGCTGCCTGAATGAATGCTTTTTGGCGTTCCGGATTCGGTTTGAAGGAGTCCTGGTGGTGGCTCGTGGAGAACCGCGGTGTCGTTACGGCGTCATCTGGCATCATGCCGAACTCTATAAAGTTTAGAAGCAAATTCAAAGTTGTCTGGTCCTGTAGGTCACCGCCCGCCACACTGATAGCCAAAATCGGCTTACCGTCCTTGAGAACCAGTGTGGGAGTGAGTGTAATTCGTGGTCGCTTGCCAGCTTGAATACAGTTCGGGTGTCCTTTGGCGGTGTTAAGACACCTGAGCCGGTTGCCATGCGTGACTCCCGTTTTTCCGCCATCTCCCTTGTCGCCAAACACATTGCAACTGGGCGTGGTTGCAACAACATTGCCCCAACGGTCGGCAACTACACATGTTGTTGTGCCGCCAGGCCATGGTTGATAGCTGCCCGGCCCTTTGATTGGTTTCATATTGTATGGGTCTCCCGGGCGGGCTTCTTTAGAAGCGGTGCGCATATCAATCAATTTCCGGCGGATGTCTGTGTATTGGTTGGAAAGTAATGCCTGCAAAGGAACATCGGCAAATACTGGGTCCCCATAGTATTCATCGCGGTCGGCTAACGCTAATTTCATCGCTTCGGTAACGACATGGATATAATCCGCCGACAAATGTCCCATGTTCTTCAGGTCAAAACCCTCCACAAGGCGTAGGGACTGGCAGAGATATGGTCCTTGAGTCCACGTGCCACATTTGCATACTGTGTAACCTCGATATTCTACGGTGACCGCATCTTCCACAAGGGTTGTATGGGCTTCTAAATCCTTCTTGCGAAGAAAACCGCCCTTTTCAATGTACGAGGCTTCAAGGTCATCGGCGATATCTCCCCGATAGAACCTATCGACCGCCGCCTGCAACTTCTGCTCCCGCGTTCCAGTTGCTTTATTCTCTGTTTCAATCATCTTGCGTAGCGTAACCGCTAATCTGTCGTACCAGTCCCGTCCTCCGGCGTCAAGAAGCGCAAGCGTCGGCGCTACTAACTCTTCGAAGGTCCGGGTTCCGTAAAGTCTCAACGCCGTCACACATAAATGCACCGCGGCTGGAACTGGCGCAGCCTTCATGTTTCCGTCAGTCGGAATGCCATTATCCATATACCACTCTATCGCTTCAGGAGAAAGAGGCGCCCTGCCCAGACCGGACAAAACCTTCACCTCCTTGCTCTGCTCGTTGTAGATAATAAATGGCACTTCACCACCGATAGCAAAAGCGCCGTGGTCCGTAATACTGAGGGCAAGTATCGTTGCAACGGCGGCATCGGCCGCATTGCCACCGTTTTTTAGTATCTCAATACCAGCGGTGACCGCGCGGCTTCCGCCGGCGGCAACTGCCCCTATTTTTCCAGATGCTTTCCATCCAGTTTCGGTCCCCAAAGAGACGTTACCTGCTTCTTTCATTAGACCCTCCTCGTTTAGTGTAAATGGTTGTCAGAAACCCGTTTTCTCCAGGAAAACGGGTTTCTGGCGAAACTAATCTCCTATATAATCTCCAGATAATCTTTATCAGGTAATGCTGGAAACGGCTCTGTCGGCAAAGTTTGGTACCAATATGCCACGGATGCAATGTCATCTTGCAAGGGCAGATAGCGGCCGCCATCACGCCATCCCAATGCCTGGATTGTTACCCGCAGGTCTTTCGCAAAGCGAATTGGGTCCATCACGTGCCAACGGTACATACCAAATCTTTGTTGGGCTTGATATGTGCCGTCAGGACGGATGACTTGCATTCCCATAAATGGGGTTGAATAAGCCACATATTGTCCATTTACATCCCAGTTATACGCTCCGCCTAAGTAGTCTTCAGTGCCAGTGCCGCAGATGGTAGGAAAGTCCGTGTCGCCATCTATATAAAACTTAATCTCGCCCTCTCCCCACCAGCCGTTATTGTTCACTCCCCAGGCTAACACTGTACCAACGTATTGCCCGGCTCCCCGGATACCGTCAACGATTGTATAAGGTTGTTTGTATGGAAGCGGATTAGTACGGCGAAACTGAGCATGAAAATAGGCAACGTCATCACCTACGTCAGTAAGCGTGTAGTTTATTTGGTAGTAGTGCGTCATAGCCTCACGGTGGCGATTTTCCAGTGTTATTCGACAGCATTTCCGGAAGGGCATCTCCCAAAAACAGTTGTACCCACGATTCGGATTAACCGCAACGGGCAACGAATTAATCTGCGCAAATTGTCCCCAGCCAGAAGCGAAGAAATCAGCGATGGGACACTCAACGGATGGAGCCTCCTGGTCATCCCAGTAGATGCGCAGTATATAAAAGCGGCTTATAGGCCCTCGCCGAGCAACATCGCCACTGAGCCACATTGATTGAATTGCGCCTGGCCCTTCAATATCGGCAAGAGTATACGTTTGTCCTGCTTCGATTACCACGCTGGGAGATACCTTCCAGCCTTGCCCGAGGTCGCGGGCGCATCTTGCGCCAGTGCCATCTGTGGCCATGCCGCCTTTGCCTTTTTCACCAGTAGGATTCTCCGCGCTGATTGAACGTGTCTTAGCTTTCGATAGCCGCGGAAGATTACCCAGATTCATACCTAATCCATTAAAGTTCGACATAATTCCTCCTTTTAAGTTTTTCAACTTCTTGGACGCCCGAACTTGTTCGGGGATTCCCCCCTTTGAAAAAGGGGGGCAGGGGGGATTTTCCCTCAACAAGTTGAGGCATCCAGGAAAGTGCAATATATTTTGGGGAACTTGCTTATTATATCGTGCATTAATGCGAAAGTAAAGTAATTTTTGTCTTGTGTTGCGTATTGCGTGTCAAGACGAAACACGAAACCATAAGACGAAGTCGTTGGTGAGCGAAGCGAACACGTTTTACGCTTTCCCCTCTTCTAAGTGAAAAGGTCATATACGTTACTTTTTTCCTCTTATTTCTTTTGATTAAACATTCCTTAGTGTTTCTTTTGATAGTAACTTTTCTTTTTAAAAGAAAAGTTTGGAAGAAAAGTTTGGTTACGAAAATTATTTGAATAAAGAGTTACTTTGTGATAAAATAAATTCAGGTGAAAGGAACTAAGAGGAAAGGAAGTGTAACATCATGGCAAATTTATTAAAAGGACAAGTAAGTATCATAACTGGCGCCGCTCGCGGTATGGGGCAAGCAATTGCCAGAACTTTTACTCGCGAAGGCGCTGCGGTTGGGCTCCTTGATATTCAGGAAGAGGAACTGCAGCAAGTGGTAAAAGATATTCAGGCAGAGGGAGGAAAGGCGCTTGGTCTGGTTGCTGATGTACGATACTATGGTCAAGTAGAGAAGGCAGTGCAGTCCGTTGTGGAAAACCTTGGCCCCATCGACATCCTGGTTAATTCGGCAGGTCTATCAGGCGGTGGCCTGGTTCATGAAATATCGGAAGAAAACTGGGACCTGTGTTTTGATATTAATGTCAAAGGTACCTTTTTGCTCTGCAAGGCAGTGGTGCCAATTATGCTCGAGCGGAAACGAGGTCAAATTATTAACATCGCCTCACTTTCAGCCTGGATTAGGGGTTCTGGGGGAGGTTCTTGCTATGGCGCTTCCAAGTATGCGGTGCGAGGGTTTAGCCGTTACCTGGCGGTAGAACTCAGACCTTCTAACATCAAGGTTTGTTGCCTGAGTCCTGGCACTACGGACTCTCATTTCCGCGGACATCCTACAGGCAACCCGGATTGGATGAAGCCAGAGGATATGGCATCAGCAGCCTTGTTCATTGCTGCGCAAAGAGATAGGACGGCGGTAGCAGAACTGGCTATTTCGATGGTCAATGAGCCGTGGTGAACGGAAGTCGGAAGGCGAAATCTATTCCTTATACTTACCTACGATTTCCTCCTTCCCACTTTCTTCGGAGAGGTAAGGAGATGGCGACTAAGAAAGATTTAAAAGCATTATCTCAAGAGCGTTTCAGCAGATTCGCCCAAGGCTATGTCACCAGTAAGGTCCATGCACAAGGGGAAGAACTGGACCGCTTAGTGGAAATAGCTCAACCACAAGCGGATTGGTTTATGTTAGACGTGGCAACCGGAGGTGGGCATACGGCGTTGAAATTTGCGCCCCTGGTAGCTCAAGTAATGGCAACAGACATCACGCCGAAAATGCTGGCTGTGGCCCAGGAATTTCTAACCGGCCAGGGTGTAAAGAATGTAATTTTCAAACTTGCCGACGCCGAAAATTTATCGTTTGAGGCTGAGATGTTCGATTTAGTCACATGCAGGATTGCGCCGCATCATTTCACAGACTGTTCCCGCTTTGTGCAGGAAAGTGCGCGGGTGTTAAAGTCCGGTGGTTTGTTGTTAGTGCAAGACCATGTGTCACCGGAAGACGAACAATGCGCTCAATACGTCAATGTCTTCCAGAAGCGCCGTGATGCCAGCCACAATCAATCTTATTCCGCGTTAGCGTGGATATTTATGTTCCAGGCAGCCGGGTTGAAGGTCGAACAGACGGAACCAATCGTCAAACGGAATGACTTTCTTCCATGGGCAGAGCGGCAGGGATGTACGCCGGAAGTTATCCAGCAATTAGTCAGTATGGTTGAGGAAGCGCCGCCATCCGTTGTTGAATGGATGCAACCCCAGGATTTTGGTACGCCCAAAGCAACGTTTTGCGACCATCATATCATCATCGCTGGGCGTAAGCTCTAATACCATTTGGACTGTCAAATGAGCATTTTCCCAATCCCCCTTTACGAAAGGGGCATGTTCCCCTCTTTGAACAGGGGGGGTTAGGGGGGATTTGAAAAAATCACCCGTTTTTCAGTCAAAAACCATAAATTGGACAGGCAACGAACGGAGTAGCTGATGATTCAATATTATCCTATCAATAAATGTCATCCACCCGAGGTCATTCGACTTTACTTGTCGTTTTTAAGTAAAATATTTGCTAGTACACTGTAAAATAAGTCTTGACAAGTTTAAAAGCTAACCACCAAGGCACTAAGACACGAAGGAATAGTTTTTTCTTTTCTTTGTGTCTTAGTGTCTTGGTGGTTAAGAAAATCGAACTTGTCATAATTTATTTTACAGTGTACTAG
>Ga0194113_10000548_pt1 | contig 49328 bp, 41 predicted proteins | sample TA2MahC200mmetaG_FD_146193 | JGI IMG/M metagenome (GOLD analysis project Ga0194113, IMG submission 146193) | Freshwater microbial communities from Lake Tanganyika, Tanzania - TA2015017 Mahale Deep Cast 200m | ecosystem: Environmental > Aquatic > Freshwater > Lake | place: Tanzania: Lake... | reverse complement strand
GATCGGCGAGGGCGCCACCCTCGTCCGCGTCGGCACCGACCTCTTCGGCGCCCGCGGCTCGCCGTGGCGGCCCGCCGGCGGGGCTGAGACGTGAGGATCGAACTTCGAACATCGAACACCGAACATCCAACATCGAAGTCCGGACTCGCATCCACCCATCCACTCGTATCCCCATGGAGGTGGACTTGGAGGGCCGCGCTCCGTCGCGGCCGTAACCATGCGCTCCTTGCGGCGGCCCCTTCGCGCGCATCCGGCCCGGGCGGGGGCCTGTCTCTCCGTTTGGACATTGATTCGGCAAGCGGCTAGTCTCCCCGCGGAGAGATGATGACCATGAGCGTTGAATCCGGGATCGTCTGCTTCATCGGGGCCGGGAACATGGCCGAGGCGCTGGTGCGCGCGCTGGTCCGCGCCGGCACGCCGCCCGCGTCGCTGCGGGTGACGGACGTCCTTCCGGAGCGCCTGCAGGTCTTCCGGGATGACCTGGGCGTCGCGGGCTTCGCCGACAACGCGGCGGCCGTGCGCGGCGCCGGGGTCGTGGTTCTCGCCGTGAAGCCGCAGAAGATGGACGCCGTCCTGCAGGGGCTTCGTGGCGCCCTCGCGCCGGACGCGCTCGTGCTGAGCATCGCCGCCGGCGTGACCTGCGCCCGCCTCGAGGCCGCGCTCGGCGGCGCCGCCCGCGTCGTGCGCGCGATGCCGAACACCCCGGCGCTCGTCGCAGCCGGCGCCGCCGCGATCTGCCCCGGCGCGCACGCGACCCCCGCGGACCTCGACCGCGCCGAGGCGCTGCTCCGGCCGGCGGGGATCGTCGCGAGGGTCGCCGAGGCTGACATGGACGCCGTCACCGCGCTCAGCGGGAGCGGCCCGGCCTACGTCTTCCTGCTCGTCGAGCAGATGCTGGCCGCCGCCGCGGGGTTCGGGCTCGACGCCGCCGCCGCGCGGAAGCTCGTGATCGCCACCGTCGCCGGCGCCGCGAAGCTGCTGGACGAGACCGGGCTCGATCCCCGCGAGGCGCGCCGCCGCGTGACCTCCGAGAAGGGCACGACCGACGCCGCCATCCGCGCCATGGAGGCCCGCGACGTCCCCGCCGCGCTGCGCGGGGCGTTCGACGCCGCGCGCCGGCGCGCCGCCGAGCTGTCGGGGGCCGCCTAGATCATGCCGCGCCGCATCCGCTACGAGGACGAGGAGGCCCCGCGGCCTCCGGGGGGGCCGCGTTCGTTTCTCCGCTCGCTGGTCCACGCGGCCGTCACGCTCGCCGTGCTGGCGGCCATGCTCTACGGCGCGGCGCTGGCGATCTCGCGGACCGGCGGCTTCCGCGACTACGTCCAGGCGGACCTTTCCGAGGCGCTCGGCTTCGAGGTCGCCCTGCACGACGCCCGGTTGACGCCCGGCTTCGCCCTCGTCGTCGAAGGCGTCGCGGCCGGCCGGTTCGATTCGCCGGGAACCCCCTGCATCCAGGCGGACCGCGCCGTCGTCGGCTGGTCCCTCCTCGCCCCCGAGGGCACGCGCCTGCGGTCGATCGCCGTCGAGACCGGGCGGCTCGCGTTTGCGCGGGCGGCGGACGGGACGTGGACGCCCCGGCCTCTCGCCGGCACGGCCGGGCTTCTCCTCCACGGCGCCGCCGACGAGCCCGGGGCCCCGGGCCCGCCCGCGGCCGTGCCGGGGCTTCGCATCGCGCTTCGCGGCGTGGACGTTGTCTGGTGGAAGGCCGACCGGTCCCGGCAGGCCGCCTGCACCGGCCTGTCGCTGGACCTCACCCCCGTGGTTCTTCCCGGCCGTCGGATGGTGCACGTCCTGGCCGCCGCGGAGTCCTTCGAAACCGCTGCCGGCCAGGCCGGTCCGCTCCGGAGCGAGTTCCTCTGGGGCGGCGACGGACGGATCGCGTTGGACGTCGAGCCCCGCCCGGCGGCCGCCCCGGACGGCCTTGGCCCGATTCCGGGGATCGGGGGCGGGCGGACGGGGGCCGGGAGGCGAGAGTAGGGAGGCGGGAGACGGGAGTAGGGAGGCGGGAGTGGGGGAATGGGGTGTCCGCGGTCCAAAGCCCATTTGCAGGCGCCGCGGTCATGGGTATACTGTCCGAGCGCCCAAGGCGGGGCGCGGGAGGCATTCATGAATCGGCTGATGTTTGTCCTTACGGCGGCTCTCATCCTTCACGTGACCCCGGCGCTTGCGCTGTTTGGCAAGGCGACCACCAAGACGGAGTCGGGCAACGCCGACATGAAGCTCGGCGAGTACAAGGGGCTGAAGCAGGCGATCGGCTGCAAGGGCTTCGCCAACGAGTCCGGCTGGCACGGGCAGTGGCAGGTCGGGGACAACCTGACGGCGATGCTCGAGTCCGCCCTGGTCGACTCCGGGCGCTTCGTCCTGGTCGAGCGCGAGAAGCTCGGGGATGTCCTCGTCGAGCAGGACCTGCAGGCCAGCGGCCGCGCGGCGAAGGCGAAGGACGTCGCCCAGAAGGGGATGATCCGCTCGGCGCGCTACATCGCCACGGGCACCGTCACCGAGATCACCGAGAACCAGTCCGGCGCGGACGGCGGCATCAGCATCCGCGGCATCCGCCTCGGCGGTGGCCGGTCGGAGGCGCAGATCACGGTCATCGTGAAGCTGATCGACACGACCACGAGCGAGATCGTCGCGAAGGAGCGGGTCGTCGGCAAGGCGGGCAACACGTCGGTGCGGGTCGGTCTGAGCGTCGCGGGCGTCGGCACCGAGATGGGCGGCTTCCGGAAGACCCCGCTCGGCCAGGCCGCGCAGGACTGCATCAACCAGGCCTCGGCGTTCATCGCGAAGAAGATGGAGACGTTCCCGTTCGAGGGTTCGGTCGTGAAGGTCTCCGAGACCGGCCAGGTCATCATCAACCGCGGCTCGCAGTTCGGCGTCGAGGCCGGCCAGGAACTCGTCATGGGCTCGCTCGGCACCACGCTGCTGGATCCCGACACCGGCGAGGTCCTCGGCAAGGAAGAGGGCAAGGTGATCGGCAGGATCAAGGTCGCCAAGGTCCTCGAGAAGATGTCCTATTGCGACGTGACCGACGGCGAGAAGAACCCGCCGGCCGGGACCGTCGTCAGCGCGAAGTAGGAACGCGCATGGATACGCTGTGGGCGCCGTGGCGCATGGAGTACATCCTCGGGCCGAAGAGCGAGGGCTGTTTCCTGTGCGACATCCTGCGCGAGGGCGGGGACGACCGGGCGAACCTCGTGCTGAAGCGCGGGGCGGCCTGCGCGGTCGTGATGAACCGCTATCCCTACAACAACGGGCACCTGATGGTGGCGCCGTACCGGCACGTGGCGCGGCTGGCGGACCTGTCGCGGGACGAGCGGCTGGAGATGATGGACCTGCTCGAGGCCTCCGTCGCCGTCCTGACCGCGGCGATGCGTCCGGACGGCTTCAACGCGGGCATCAACCTCGGCCGCGTGGCCGGCGCGGGGCTGGAGACGCACCTGCACCAGCATCTCGTGCCGCGGTGGAACGGCGACACGAACTTCATGCCGGTGATCGGCGGCACCAAGGTGATCCCGCAGGCCCTGGACGACCTCTGGGCCACGCTGCGGCCGCGGTTCGCCTGAGCGACTAGTCCTTCTCGCCGAACACGACGGCCTCGAAGACCTGGAACGTCGCGCCCTCGCGCCACGCGTCCTGGTCCAGCCCGGCCTTCATCGCCAGGTGCGTCAGCGTGGTGGCGACGTCCCATCCCTGCTCCGGGGCGACCTGCGGGAGGAACACGGACGAGCGCCCCTCCTTGTTCAGCACGATGCCGTGCCTTCCGAGGACGATCTCCTTCCACGACCCGATCTCGCGCGGCTCGGACAGCGCGGAGATCTCGATGTCGCAGACCGGCAGCTCCAGCTCCGTGAGCGGTCCGAAGCGGTGGTCCCGGAAGGCGGCGTTGAGGGCGTGGTCGATCACCGCCTCGTGGAGCGACCGCGACGGGAGGATCTCGCCGATGCAGCCGCGCAGGTCGCCGTGCTTGTGCAGGGTGACGAACGCGCCCGCGACCTGCCCCATGCCGGCGGTGACGGGGATTCCGAGGTCGCGCGGCGCGGCCTTCCGCCGGGTGGAGAAGTAGTGCTGGATCGTCCCGCGCGCCAGGGCGAGCAGGGCCTTGCGGTCGGCGTCGGGGATGTCCATGGCCGGGCCCTTTCCCTTCCGTGCGGCGGGTTCCTTCTCGACGGGCCGGTCCAGCGGCTTCGGCGTCCACCGGCACCGCACCGCGGCGCTGACGTAGCTGACGGTGTTCTCCCAGTCGCCGGTGATCCGGCCGGAGGTGTCGTACTTCAGCAGCCGCACGGCGGCATCCTCCGGCAGCATGGCCAGGAGCACGGCGACGGGGTCGCGCCCGCAGATCGTCGCGCCGGTCCGCTCGATGGAGCGCCGGAACCCGGCGGCGTCGCGGGCCTTCACGAACTCGAACGCGTCGAGGTCGAGCTTCCGCAGGCGCGCCTCGACGTCCGTCGTGAAGGGGACGTAGTCGAACCGCGGGCCGTAGTGGGTGAAGTCGGTGCTGGCGACGACGAGCGTGTTCGTGTCGATCTCCGCGTGCAGGCAGTCGGCGGCCTCGTGGACGGCGTGGTCGTCCATCTGCCCGACGACGAGCGGGACGAGCTTGAACGGGCCGAGGGCGGCCTGGAGGACGGGGAACTCGATCTCGACGCTGTGCTCGCCGGGCAGGGCGCCGGCGACGGGGCGGAAGAGCGGGTAGCGCCGGAGGCGGCGGACGAAGGCGGTGTCGATCGGCATCTCGCCGAGGATCGTCGCGTAGTGCGTCGCCTCCGGGACGGCGACGGCGTTGCGCATCGGCACGCGGTGGGTGGGGCCGAGGACGACCACGCGGCGGAACGTGCGGCCCGCGACGACCGCCGCCCCGTGCGCCGCGACGGCGCCGGAGTAGGCGTAGCCCGCGTGGGGGAGGATCAGCGCGGCGACGGCGTCGTCCGGCGCCTCCCCCGAGGCGGCGCGCGCCGCGTCCAGTTCCTTCCGCAGCGCGGCGGGGTCGGCCGTGTACCACGAACCGGCCAGCCGCGAGGTGAGGCGCGTCGTCTCCGCCGTCTTCATGTCCGAGTCCTCCGTTGCGGGCGCGCCGTCCGCGGCGCACAGGGCCAGCCACGCGGCGACCGCGGCTCCGCGGGCCCTCCGGGCCGTGATGGATCGTCCGTCCGCCATGCGCGTTCGTCCCCGTCGCCCTACTTCATCAGCGGCGCGAGCGCCAGCAGCGCCGCCGTGGCGATGGCGCAGGCGACCAGCGCCGAGAGAAAGCCGATCTTGAACCAGTCCCAGAACCGGACGTGCACGTGGGAATGCTTCTCCAGCATGCCGAGGGCGACGATGTTGGCGGTGCTGCCGATCAGCGTGATGTTCCCGCCGAAGCAGGCGCCGAAGAGGAGGGCCCACCAGAGGGGCATCGCGGGGAGGGTCTTCCCCAGTTCGTGGACCACCGGGGACGCGGCGGCGACGAAGATCACGTTGTCGACGAAGGCCGAGCCGACCGCCGACATCGTCATGACCGCGGGGACCAGGACGGCCATCTGCGTGCCGAACCCGCGGGCGACGGCCCCCGCGGCGCGGGTCGTGACGCCGGTGTATTCCAGCGTGCCGGCGATGGCGAAGAGCAGCATGAAGAAGAGGAGGGTCCACCAGTCCACCTCGCGCTCGACGTAGTGCCGGGCGCGGTCGCGCTTCGCGATCATGATCACGCCGGCGCAGATCAGCGGGGCGACGAGCAGGATGCTGTTCCGGTCGAGCCCCAGCCGGGTCTCCAGCGCGTGGTGCGAGGCGATCATGGCCAGCGTGAAGAGCAGCACGGCGACGCCGCGCTGGTAGGGGATCTCGACCTTGGAGACCAGGCTGAGGTTCCGGCTGAGGCGGTCCTGCAGGGCGACGTCGAACGCGCGCAGCTCCCGCCGGTACCAGAACAGCGTGAGCGCCACGGTCGACGCGAGGGAGAGGAGCATCACGGGGAACGCCCAGATCATGAAGTCCTGGAACGTGAAGCCCGCCTGCGTGCCGATGTAGATGCCGACGGGGTTGCCCATCATCGTGCCCGCGCTGCCGACGTTGGTGCAGAGCACGCAGATGATCAGGTAGGGCGTCGGGTTCAGCTTGAGGCGCCCGCAGACCTGGAAGATCAGCGCGGAGATGAAGATGATCGAGGTGACCTCGTCGACGACGCAGGCCAGCAGCGCCGACGCCGTCGCGGCGACGGCCATGAACTTCCGGCCCGTGATGCGCGGGATCGAGAGGATCAGCTGCACGACCCAGGTGAAGAAGCCGAGGTCGCGCAGCGCGCCGACGACGATCATCATGCCGACCAGGAACAGGATCACCGGCAGCGCGGCCGCCTCCACGAAGTGCGGGATGTTCAGCGCCTTCGTGAAGATCAGCACCGAGACGCCGAGAAACGCGATCGCCAGGCGGAACTCCCAGAAGAAGAGCGTGCCGAGGAGGATGGCGAGGAAGACGGAGGTCGACAGCGCCTGCAGGGGCTCGAGTCCGCCCCAGCGGCCCAGGAAGCCGGCGGCGACGGTGATGCCGAGCAGGATGGCCCAGCGGCGGAGCAGGGGGCCGCGCGCGGCGTCCGGGGGCGGGGTGACGGGGGCGTCTTCCATCGCGAGGGCTCCTTAGGACCAGAACAGCTGGGTGACGAAGTCCTCGACGTCGACGACGCCGACGAAGCGGCTCCCGTCGGCGACCACGATCTGGCGGACCTTGCGCATCAGGAAGAGCCGGGCCACCTGGATGGCCGGAAGGTCGGGGGCGACGGTGACGTACTCCTCGCGCAGGAAGTCGGCGACCCGCGTCTCGTGGTCCCGGCGGAGCACGTCCGCAAAGGGCTGGAAATGCAGGATCGGGGAGAGGTCCTGCATCCAGAGCAGGTGCTCGGGAAGGCTCAGCCGCAGGAAGTCCTCGACCGCCACGACCCCCCGGATGTCGCCCGCCTCGTCGACCACGGGGATGTCCCTCACGTTGTGCGTGCAGAAGGCGTGGAGGGCGTCGGCCAGCGTGTCGGCCTCGGCCAGCGTCACCGGCTTCCGGCGCATGAGGTGGGAGACCGAGAGGTAGGGGGGCAGCGCGCCCACGCCCTCGGTGAAGAACGCGTGGATGTCCGCGGGCGACTCGCACGCGCCGACGCACCGCGCCACATCGATCTCCCGCAGTCGCTGCATCAGCGCCGCGAGGATCCGGAGGTAGGCGCCGGGGTCGTCGACCGGGGTGAGCACGAGGACGATGACATGCACCGGGGGCTGGCCGGCGGCGAACGGGATGCCGGCGCGGGAGACGCCGATGGAAACGCGCGGCCGCGAGAGGCCGGCCAGGCGGGCATGCGGCAGCGCGACGCCCGGCACGAGCTCCGTCGACCCCGAGGCCTCGCGCGACATCACGACCTGGCGGGCCACGGCCGGGTCGAAGCTGTCATCGACGCAATGGAGCCGCTCGATCAGGGCCCCGACGGCCTCTTCGCGGTCCACCGCCTCGAGGGGACAGACCACATGCTCGCGGCGCAGAAGGTCGGCGAGCGTCCACGTTCCGGGTCTTGCATCCATGGCCGCGTTCTCCGCGGCGAGGATACCCGCGCCCCCGGTGGGATGTAAAGAACCCGCGCCTACCAGGACGTGATGTCGTCGTACCCGGCGCTCTTGGGGTCGTCGGCCACGCCGTTCGGCCCCAGCGACCAGACCGCGATCTTGCGGCCGGCCAGACCCTTCGGATAGAAGGGCTTGAGGCTGCCCATGCTTCCGTTGCCCATCCCTTCGCTCATATCGCTGTCCAGGCCGACCTCGTAGGGCTTGCCCCAGGGGTCCACCATGACGTCGATATTGTCGACCCGCCCGGTGGACAGGGCGCTCAGCGAAAGGAAGATGCGCCTGCGGGGATTCTCCGCGGGGGTGTCGGGGGTTCCCTGGAGGCAGCGAATCAGACGCAGTTCGATCTGGCCCTCCTTGCCGGAGCCCTTGAAGGAGTCATGGCCGATGGGCCACTTGCTGTACTCGCGGAAGTAGGCCTCGATGGACGAATGAAACGCATGGACCTCGATCTCGGCGCGCTTGACGTCCGCCGACGCCCGGGCCTTCTGGAGCATCGGAAACACCAGCGCCGCAAGGATCGCGATGATCCCGATCACGACGAGAAGCTCGATCATCGTGAACCCGGCGCCCTGGCGCGGGGTCCGGACCTGCGTGTTCTCAGCATCCGTGTTCATGACCGTGTCTCCGGAGCCGCGCCGCCGCTGCGGGGTATTCGCGGTCTCCTGCACCATGGTCGCACGTCCCGGCCCCGCGTCAAGTGCGTAGAGGCGCCGATCAGAAGCCGATCCTGCCCCGCTCCGTGTCGATGCGGGGGCCGCGGATCGGGCGGGGAGCGGGGGGTGCGCCGGTCGTGGATGCCGCACGGCCGGACGCCGCGGCGGAGGCCTCGAGGGCGGCGGAAACCCACTCCAGTTCGCGGGCGGCCGTGCGGCCGGCGCGCGTGTCCGGGTGCTGCGCCACGAGCCGCGCGAGGCCGTCGCGCACCGCCCGGAGCTCGTCAAGGCGCCGCACCCTGAGGTCGGCGACCAGCAGGCGGTCCAACTCGTCCTCCGCGGCGCGCTCGGCCTGCACGGCCGGGTCGGACGCGAACTGCGGGATCATCCCGCGGAGCTTCGCCTCGCCCGCCGCGCCGAGCAGGGGCAGGCGCGGGTCGTCCCACGCCGTCCGCCACGCGAGGTACCGCCTCACCGGATCCGCCTCCGCCGCCGCCACGGCGATGCGGCCGTCGAGCCAGCCGCGGAGTTCGTCCGGCGCGTTCGTGCAGGCGCCGGCCAGCCGTCCCTGCGCGTCGAGCCACGCCTTCAACCCGGGATTCTCCCGCGGCGCCGCGTGGCCGAGGCCGGCGTATTCCTCGAACGTGACGCGCGCGCCGAGCGAGCGGTAGAGCGCGGCGGCGCGGCGCGCGGCCGGGAGGTTGGCATCGGTCTCGCCGGTGCCGATGTAGACCGGCTTGCCCCGGAACGGGACGGCCGGAAACGGCATGGTCCGCATGCGGCCGGCGAGAAGGACGATCAGCCCGGCCAGGTGCGGCATCTCGCGCTCGCCGAGCTGGGTCGTCGTCCATCCGCCCATGCTCGATCCGCCGAGGAAGACGCGGTCGGCGCGGACGCGGACCCGCTTCGCGACGGCCTCGCGCGCGCGGCGGAAGGCGTCGAGTTCCTGCCTCACGTAGGCCTCGTGGGCGGACGGCGTCCGGCTCCTCGGCTCCGGATCGACGTACGGCATGCCGACCAGGATGAAGTCGCGTCCGCCCGTGAGCCCGGCCAGCGGCTGGACGGTCGGGTGCCCGTTCATGCCGTGGTAGAAGAGGATCGCGGGCCACTCCCGCGCCGGGTCGTAGTTGTCCGGCACGCGCACGACGGCGCGTTCCGCGACGCCGGTGATCTCCATCCCGAACTCCGCGCCCGGCGCCGGCTCGTCCGCCGCCCGCGCCGCCGCGAGGGCGAGCCCGGCCGCGCACGCCGCGGCGGTCGCTGTCCTCCCGCCCCTCATCGCCGCCCTTGTAGCACCGCACCCCCGCCTCCGCCAGTCCGGCCGGGACCGGCCTTACATCTGTGGGTGCGATCGCATCCCTGGATGTAAGACCCCGGACCCAGCGCGGGCGTGGATCGGGGGGCGGGGGCAGGGTAGGATGGCGCCATGAAGTCGCGCGGGGCGGCCGGGGCGGTGGCGGTGTTCGTCGCAGGGGCGGCGTGGGGCCAGGCGGAGCGGGTCTGGCTGACGCACGGGTCCAACACGACGGACTGGATCACGGTGAACTGGCAGTCGGCCGCGCCGGGCCCGGGCGGGGTCCGGTACGGGCCGGGGCCGGACTGCGCCCTGTCCGCGGCGTCGGCGGGGACCGGAACGCGGCATCGCGTCACCATCCCCGCGCAGGCGGGCGGACCGGTCCGGCACTACCGCGTCGTCACCCCCGGCGGGTCGACGCCGGCGCATGCGCTCCGTGCGCCGCCGGGCGACGAACTGCGCGTCGGAGTCGTCGCGAACTGGCACGGGCGGCCGGACCTGGGCGCGCTGCTGCGGGACGGCATCCACATCCTCGCCACCGGCGGCGACAACATCCCCAACCTGCACGCCCGGTGCGGCGCCGGCGTCACGAACTGCACGAAGCCCTACGAGGATCTGATCGACGCCTACCCGGACCTGTTCCGCTCGGTGCCGTTTCTTCCGGTCCCCGGCAACCACGACCGCGAGATCCGTCCGCGCGGGCCGAAGCCGCCGCCGGAGCCGGTCTACGACATCGAGGCGACCGCCTTCCGCGCGTTCTTCGCCCTGCCCGGCGAGGGTTGGATGTGGCAGGTCGACGCGCCGGCCTTCGACCTGCGTCTCGTCGGCCTCGACCTCAACCACACGTCCGACCAGGGCACGACGTGGCAGACCTGCCATCCGTTCGCCCGCGGCTCGCCCCAGTTCGAGAGCTACCGCGCGACGATGGAACGGGGCGGCCGCCGGTTCGTCGTGACCCTCCAGAACGAACGCAACGCGACGATGCGCGCGAAGGAGGCCGGCGAATGGAACCGCCTGTTCCGGCTGGGGACGGCCGTCGTCACCGGGTTCGGCCATTTCGGCGAGCGGGCGGAGGCGGACGGCTTCCCGTTCTTCACCACGTCGCTCTCCGGCACCGGCGACCGCTATCCCGACCCGGCGTCGAAGGCGTTCGTCCGCCGCGACAACTACCTGCTGCTGACCGTCCCGCGCGACCCGGCGGCGCCGATGCGCATCGAGATCAAGGCGCTCGACGGCTCCGTGCTCGACCGCAGCGAATGGCCCGGGCGCCGGTAGTCCCCCCGCCCGCGCCGCGCGGTTGATCCGCGAACGGGGTCAGGCCTTCGCCGGCCCGTCGACGGAGCGGATCACGCCCAGTTTGCCGACAAGGGCGCTGACGAGGAAGAAGCCGAAGAAGTAGATGGCGCCGAGCGCCGCGAAGGCCGGCGTGAACGAGACGAGGGTCATCTTGGCGATGGTCAGCTGCGACACCGCCCCGACCAGGCCGCCGAGGCAGCCGCCGAGGCCGGAGACGGTGCCGACCACGTGTTTCGGAAAGACCTCGGCGGGCAGGGTGATGTTGCCCCAGGCGCCGTGGCCGAAGCTGATGGCGGCGAGGATGGCGATCGCGAGGGCGGGGCTGCCGGCCTTCACGATGGCGTAGCAGAGGAGGGGGACCATGCAGGAGATGGCGAGCTGGAGGGTCTTCCGGGCGCGGTTGACGGTCCATCCCCGCGCGACCAGCAGCCGGGGGATCGCGCCGCCGGCGAGGCTGCCGAGGAACAGGGCGAGCGGCGGGATCCAGACGAAGGTGCCGACCTGCTTGAGGTCGAAGCCGCGCTCGCGCTGGAAGTACATCGGGATCCAGAACGAGAGGAAGTAGGAGATGGGGTCGGTCATCACGCGCGCGGCGATGCAGCCCCACGTCTCCTTCATCCGCAGCAGCCGCGACAGCGGCACCGCGGGGGGCGCGCCGCCGCCGCCGCCGGGCGCATCGCCCTCGATCAGCGCCAGTTCCTCCGCGGTGAGGCGGGGATGGAGGCGCGGAACGCGGTAGACCGCCCACCACGCCGCGACCCAGGCGAAGCTGAGGATGCCGGCGGCGACGAAGGCGGCCCGCCAGCCCCACCGGCCGGCGATCCAGGCGGACAGCACGATCGCCAGCACCGATCCCAGCGCCGTGCCCGCGTTGAAGATGCCGACCCCCAGCGCGCGCTCGCGCATCGGGAACCACTCCGAGACCGCCTTCACGCCGGCGGGGAAGTTGGCCGGCTGCGCGGTGCCGAGGAGGAACCGCGCCACGACGAGGTGCCCCAGCGAGCCGGCGAGTCCGTGCAGCATCGTGAAGGCGGACCACGACGACGCGAAGACCGTCAGGCTCAGCCGCGTGCCGAGCCGGTCGACGAGCTTCCCGCCGACGGCGTACATGATCGCGTAGCTGAAGAGGAACGCGGCCGTGACCCGCGAGTAGCCGTGGGTGAACGTCTCCTTGTCCAGGCCCCAGTCGACCCGGATCGTCTCGGCCAGCGCGGAGAGCGTGTTGCGGTCGAGGTAGTTCACCGCCGTCGACAGCAGGAGCAGGACGGCGATCGACCACCGGAGGTTCCGGACCGGCCTGGGGTTTTCAGCGGGCATCACCGGATCCTCCTGCGTCGCGTGTGTTCGGGCGCTCATCGTGTTCCGGTGCGCCGTCCGGCCACGTGGAAGGCGGCCGCGACCGCCAGGAGCGCCGCGCCGATGCCGATGCTGAGCGCGCCCCGGTCGAACCCGGCCGTTGCGAGTACCGCGACGATCAGGATCGCGCCGACCGCGGCCACGCCCCTTGCGATCACCGGCAGGAAGGAGACGTCGGCCTCCTCGGTCCCGGGGGCGGCCCGCGGCGGCGTCTCCCGGATCCGCTCGAAGAAGGCGAGCACGCGTTCGCGCCGCGCGCCCGTGTCGGGACGCAGCCACGAGCCGGCCGCCATGACGGCCAGCGCCACTCCGCCGGTCAGGAAGGTGAGCACGTGCGCCTGCCGCAGGACCGGGTGGGTCGCCCCGAGGACGAAGGCGGCCAGGCCGGCCACGATGCCCGCGAACAGCCCGGCCTGCGCCCCGCGCGCCGACAGGCGGGGGGTCAGCATGCCCAGCAGCATCGGCAGCGCGACCGGCGGGAGGAAGAGCCCGAAGACCTTGGCCATGGTGTTGAACAGGTCGCCCGAGCCCTGCAGCGAGCGCATGACGAGCGTGATGCCGAGGACGATCAGTCCGACGATCACCGTGTTGACCCGTCCGACGACGACGAGGTGCCGGTCCGAGACGTCGCGCCCGATCAGGCGCTTGTAGAGGTCGTTCGTCAGCACCGACGAGACCGCGTTGTAGTCGCCCGCCAGCGTCGACATGGTCGCGGAGAACATCGCCGCGATGACCATGCCGAGCATGCCGACCGGCAGGACGGACCGGCAGATCAGTGGATAGACGTCCTTGGTGTTCGCCACCTCGGGCAGGAACACGAACGCCGCGAAGGCGGGCAGGTAGAAGACGGGCGTGCCGACCAGGTAGAGGATGGAGACGAGGAAACCGACCTTGCGCGCGCTGCGGTCGTTGGACGACGAGTAGTACCGCTGCACCAGCGCCCAGGAGGTCGAATAGTTCAGGAAGAGCAGCAGGAAGTAGCCGAGCAGGAATACGATCGGATAGCCGGCGTCCGGGCGGGTGAGACGCAGGAAATCGGGCGGCAGCCGCCCGATCACCGCGGCGATCCCGCCCGCGCGGTCGACGGCGAGGAAGGGGAGCACGATCACGGCGGCGACGAGGATGACGAACTGCACGAAGTCCGCCACCAGCGCGGCCCACAGCCCGCCCATGAACGTGTAGCCGAGGATGATGACGGCGCACGCGATCACGCCGGTCGTGAACGGGAACCCGAGGCCGGCCGAGACGACGGTGCCGATGGCGAAGAGCTTGAGCGAGTCGTCCAGCAGGCGCGTGGGCAGCCCGAGCCACACGAGCCCCTGCCGCATGCCGATGCCGTACCGCGCCTCGATGTACTCCAGCGGGCTGGTCTCGGCCACGCGGCGCCAGCGCCGGGCGAAGAGGAGGGCGCTCAGCGCGGCCGCCGGGACGGCGAGCCAGCTGAGCACGAGCGAGACGATCCCGTACTTGTAGCCCATCTCGGAGTGCATCACGAAGGCCAGCGCGCTGAAGCTGACCATGTAGAACGAGACGCCGCCGAGCCACCACGGGACCTGCTTCCCGCCGCCGAAGAACTGGGCCATGCTCCGCATGCGGCCGCTGTAGTGGAAGCCGATCCCGAGCATCACGGCAAAGAAGCCCGCGATGATCCCGTAGTCTGCAACCGCGAGGGTGTTCGTCATGCGGGGAAACCTCCGTCCGGCGGGCGCCTACCCGGGCCCGTCCGCGTTCACCGATCGCAGCGTCAGGACGAGGGTGTCCGGGTTCCAGTCGGCGATGATCCGTCCGCGCGGCTCGAGGCCGACCGCCGCGGCCGCCCGCGTCGAGGCCATCGCCATCGCCTCGGCGACCGGGATCCCCGCGAAACGCACGGCGTTCGCAACGGCCGCATCGAGGGTCAGCGCCGAGCCCGCGAAGTGGCCGGCGCCCGGCTCCGTCACGCGGCCGGCGTGGTCGAGGACGACCGACACCCCGCCGAGCCGGTAGCGGCCTGGCGCGCAGCCCGCGGCGGCGATGGCGTCGCTCACCAGAACCGCGCGCGCGGGGGTCTTCGCCCGGATCATCGCCTTGAACGTGGCCGGCGGCAGGTGGTGGCCGTCCGCGATCAGGCAGGCCGTCAGCTCGTCCGCCGCCAGCTGCTCCCAGACCAGGTTCGGATGCCGCGGCAGGAGGTTCGAGCATCCGTTGCCGAGATGCGTGGAGAGCGTGGCGCCCGCGCGGATCGCGTCGCGGACCTGGGCCGGCGTCGCGGCGCTGTGGCCGATGGCGACGCGGATGCCGGTCCGCACCAGCGCCTCGATCAGCGGGATCGCGCCCGGCACCTCGGGCGCCAGCGTGACGAGGCGGACGCGGCCGCCGGCGGCGTCCTGCCGGCGCAGGAAGTCGCCCAGCAGCGCCGGGAGCACGTGCGCCTTCCGGTGCGCGCCGCGCGGGCCGTCGTTCGGGTTGATGTACGGCCCCTCCATGTGCACGCCGGCGATGGCCGGGTGGCCGGCGTCGAGGATCGCGCGTGCGCACCGGGCGAAGTCGTCCAGCGGCCCGGTGATCAGCGTCGCAAGGAACCGCGTGACGCCCGTGGTCCGCAGCGCGTCGGCGGCGCGCCGGACGTCGCCGGGCGTCACGGCCGGGTCGTTGAAGTCCACGCCCGCAAAGCCGTTGACCTGGAGATCGAAGAAGCCTGGACCGTGGACGATCATGGCGCGCCGGGCGGCCCTACTCGCGCACGATCCTCGTCCGCTGCAGTTGCGCGGCGGAATCGGGGTCGAGGAAGACCTCGACGTCCCCGTGCTTCCGCAGGGCCGACGCCGGCGCCGTCGGCGTGATCGCGCCCTCGAAGCAGCTGCGGACGGCCCGCGCCTTGCGGGCGTCGGGCACGATGCAGAGGATCTTCCTCGCCTTGAGGATCTGGGCGATCGACATCGAGATCGCCTGGGTCGGAACCTCGGCGAGCGAGGCGTACCATCCCTCGCCGACCTGCTGCATGCGGCACGCCTCGTCGAGGTTGACGACGAGGTAGGCTTCCTGCGTCTGGAAATCGGCGGGCGGATCGTTGAAGGCCAGGTGACCGTTCTCGCCGATGCCGACGAAGGCGACGTCGATCGGCGCCTCGTTCAGCGCGCGGCCCGTCTCGCGGCAGACCGTCGGGAGGTCGCCCTCGCCGTCGATCAGATGGGCCTTCGCGATGCCCGTCGGCCGGATCAGCCGGTCCAGCAGGTAGCGCCGGAAGCTCGCGGGATGGGTGACCGGCAGCCCGGCGTACTCGTCGAGGTGGAACATCTCCACCTTCGACCAGTCGATGCCGGGCGTCTTCACGAGCGCGTCGAGGAACTCGAATTGCGAGGCCCCCGTGGCCACGATGATGCGCGCGCGCCCCCGTTCGGAGATCGCCTTGCGGATGGCGGACGCCCCCGCCTTCGCCGCCGCCTGGCCCAGCCGGACCTTGTCCCCCAGCACCCGGACGATCATGGCATCCTCCCCCGCGCCCGGACGGCGCGCCTGCGGGCAAAAGGATAGCAGGTCAACATTCGCGCGTCAGCCGGGATCTTGCCTCTGCCTCAGGGGAGCGGGACGATCGACAGGTTCCGGAACGAGATCTCGGCCTTGCAGTTCCCGTGGATTTGCAGCGCGATCCGCCCGTGGGCCGGGATCGAGGCGTCGCCCTCGACAACGTCCACCGTCGGCTCGCCGTTGAGCGCGATCCGGATGCGGGATCCCTCGCAGCGAAGCTCGAGCCGGTTCCAGTCGCCGGGCCTCTCCAGCCGGCGGATCTGCCCGTCTGCCGCGCGGGCGAGGAAGCGGTTGCGGCGCGACTCGTCGTAGAGGCAGCCCGAGTGGCCCGCGCCGATGTCGGCCTGGTAGCCCCTCATCTCGTTCGGCGGTTGCGCGATGCGCTCGCTGCGGAACTGGACGCCGCCGTTGACGAAGCCCTCCGTGCCTTCGAGCCGGTACTCGAGGCGGAGGACGAAGTTCGTGAAGGGACGGTCCGCCGCGAGGAACTCGTTGCGCGGGTTGCCGGCCAGCGATCCGCCGACGATCGCGCCGTCGCGTACGCGCCAGACGTTCGTCGCGCCCTCCCATCCGGCGAGGCTGCGTCCGTCGAAGAGCGGCAGGGCGGCCGGCGGCTTGGGCAGGTTGCGCAGCCGCGACGACGCCTTGCCCCGGACGTCGGCCGGGAGCTTGGACTTCGCGACCGCCCCGAGCGCGTCGCGCAGCGCGCCCAGGTCCGCCGGCGCCTCGATCGCGGAGGGCAGGTTCACCACCGCCCACGCCGCCTCGGCGGCGACCTCCGGATCGGCCAGGTACGGCGAAAGGAGCCGCAGGCCCTCCGCGGAAGCCCAGCGGCCGAGCCCGGACAGCACGAGGCGCTTCTCGCCGGCATCGCGCGCGGCGGCGACCAGCCGCCGGAACCAGGCCGAGAGGTCGGGGTCCGCGCTTCGCCCCGCCTCCGCCGCGGCGCCGGCCACGCTCGCCGCCGACGCCAGCGCGATCGCGCGCCGTTTCGGCGTGGCGGACGCATCGATCGCGGCGAGAAGGTCCGTCATCGGGGCGGGATCCGGCCAGCGGCCGAGCTGCTCGAGCGCGCAGACCGCCACCGGTTCGTCGGCGTCGGCCGCCGCCGAGCGGATCGCCGGCAGCGCCGGCGCGTGGCCCAGCGCGCCGAGGATCCGGATCCACGAGGCCTTGTCGGCCGCCGTGGCCGCCGGCGACCACTCGCGGAGGACCGCATCCGCCCCCGCGCCGGTCCGCAGGCAAACGCCGTGCACCGCGCCCTCGGCGGCGGCGCGGACCGCCGCGCTCCCGGCCGCTTTCGTGCGCTCGATCAGCGCGGGGAGGTCCGCGGATGCCGCGAGGCCCTTCAGCGCGCGCAGCGCGGCGACGGCGACGCGCTCGTCGGCGTCGGCCGCGCACGGCATCAACACGCCGGCGGCGGAGGCGGGCGCCCGCGCGCCGGCCACCTGGATCAGCCGCACCCGGGCGTCCGCCGCGGCGGCCCCGGCGACGGCCTTCAGCACGAGCGCATCGACCTCCGGGCCGGGCATTCGACCGAGCCCCTCGGCGGCGAGGGCGTGTTCCTCCGCCGGACCGTCGCGCTGCAGGGCGGCGGCCAGGGCTCCGGCGTCCTCCGCCGACGCGCCGGCCCGCGCGAGAACGGTGAGCGCGGCGAGGCGGACGCCCGCGTCCGGGTCCGCCACCGCGGCGCGGATCGCCGGCATCGTGCGGTCGTTGCGGCAGCCGGACATCGCGAGAACCAGGTGCGCGCGGAGATCCGGCGCCGCGGCGGCCAGCGACTCGCGCAGGGCGTCGGCCAGGGCGTCGGACGGGATCTCGCGGACCGCCAGCAGCGCGGCGTGGCGGACGTGCCGGTCGGCGGACTTCACGAGGTCGGCGAACAGCGGCGCGGCGGCGGGCCCGCGGGCGACGAGGGCGCCGCGCACGGCGGCCGCCCGGAGCCCGTCCGGCACGCCCGCGGTCCGCACGGCGTCGCACAGCGCGGCGGCCTCCCCGGCGCGCCCCTCCCGCCTCATCGCGTCGGCGGCCAGCAGCATCGCCGACGCCGCGTCCGCGCGCGTTGCATCGGTCGCGGACGTCATGACGCGCTTCAGGGCGTCGGCGGCCGCCGGGGATCCGATGCGGCCCAGCGACCGCAGGGCGGAGCGGGTGGCGGCCGGATCGGTTCCGCCGGCGATGCGCTCGAGGTCGGCGACCGCCTTCGGGTCGCGCAGCGAGCCGAGCGAGTCGATCGCGCCGAGGAGGCGGTCGCCCTTCAGGGTGGCGAGGGCGGCGCGCAGGGCGGCGGCCGGCTCCGGGCCGGGGATGCCCTCGAGGCCCTGGCGGGCGTAGGCGGCGAGGACCGGGTCGGACAGCAGCGCCGCGAGCGCGGGGACGGCTTCCGCGGTGCCGAGCGAGCCGAGTTGCTGGCAGGCGCGGGCGCGCTCGTGAAGGCTGGTCGACGAGTTCAACGCGGCGAGGAGGTCGCGCGGGGCCCGGGGGTTCCCCGTGCCGAGGGCGGTGGCGGTGAACAGCGCGGTCAGGGCGGCGGCGGTCGGGAATCGTGTCGTCATCGCGGGCCTCACAGGTGGAGCGACCAGGGTTCGCGCACCACGCGGGCGCGCATGCGGTTGGCTTCGTCGTCGCCGACGAACTCCTCCTTCGCCGGATCGAGCTTCATCGGCCGGCCGAGCTGCCAGGCCAGGGCGGCGGCGAGGCAGGCGATGTGCGAGCGGCGCATGACATCCGGATTGCAGACGGGCTGCGCGCGGGAGCGGACGCAATCGAAGAAGTTGCGGCCGTGGCCCGCGGCGCTGGTCCCGGGGCGCGCGAAGGCGCGGCCGAGGGTGCGCTGCAGGCTGTCGGAGAGCACCAGTTCGCCGTTGTCGCCGGTTTCGACCCAGCCCTCGGAGCCCTCGTAGCGGACCGGGCAGGTGCCGGTCGAGGTGCGGTACTGCGGCGCGCGGTTGCCGAAGGCGTCGGGCAGGTAGTCGCAGACGAGCTTCACGCCGTTCGCATAACGGGCGACGAGGGCGGTCGGCGTCGGCTCGTACTCGACGGGCATCGTGGCGTCGGAGCCGTTCGCCCACTGGCAGAGGTCGACGGTGTGAGCGCCCCAGTCGAGGAAGTTGCCTCCGGCCTCGAAGTCGTGGTGGCCGCGCCAGCCGCCGGAGACGTAGCGCGAGTTGTAGGGCCTCCACGGCGAGGGACCGAGCCAGCGGTCCCAGTCGCATTCCTCCTTCGGCGGCTCGGGCTCGGCGGGGAGCCAGTCGAAGCTCATGCGGGGGACGTAGACCGAGGCGTGCAGCGTGTGCAGCCGGCCGAGCTTCCCGCCCAGGGCCAGGCCCGCCGCGTACTGGAAATTGGCGAGGCTGCGCCGCTGCGTGCCGGCCTGGTAGACGCGGCCGAGGCGGCGGATGCCGTCGGCCAGCGCCTGGATCTCGCCGATGGTCATGCCGCAGGGCTTCTCGCTGTAGACGTCCTTGCCCGCGCGCGCCGCGAGCAGCGAGGCGGGGGCGTGCCAGTGGTCGCCGGTGGCGATCAGAACGGCATCGATGTCCGGGCGGGCGAGCAGCTCGAACATGTCGCGGTAGAGGACGCAGTCGGTCGTGCCGTAGTGCTCGTCGACCATCCGCTTCACCGCCTCGCGTCGCGAGCGCTGGACGTCGCAGTTCGCGACGAACTGCACGTCCTTCTCGGCCAGCATCGACGACAGGACGTACCGCCCGCGATTCCCGACGCCGATGCCGCCGAGCACGATCCGCTCGCTCGGCGCGACCGCGCCGCCGAGGCCGAGGGCGCTGGAGGGGATGATCCATGGCGCCGCGGCCGCGCCGCCCGCCGCCAGCGACCGCCCCAGGAAGGCCCTCCGGCTCAACCGCCGTCCGCCCCGTCGCGATACATGCATCCGCGCACTCCTTCCGCCGCGCCGGAGCGCGGGCATGGGAGCCACCCTAGGCCAGCCCCGGGGCGGGGGCAATGGATGAGCGTGCAGAATCGATGGACGATTCCGCACGAATTGTGGAAGTTTGGCAGGGCCCGCCCAGGCTCCGCGGTGCGCGCCGTCGATGCAAGACACCAGCACCCAGCACCCAGAGCCCAGAACCCAGAACCCAGCACCCAGCACCCAGAACCCAGAGCCAGAACCCAGAGCCCAGAGCCCAGAGCCAGAACCCAGCGCCCAGCACCCAGAGCCCAGAACCCAGAACCCAGAACCCAGCACCCAGCACCCAGAACCCAGAGCCAGCACCCAGCACCCAGAACCCAGAGCCAGAACCCAGCGCCCAGAACCCAGAGCCAGAACCCAGCGCCCAGCGCCCGTCCCCGGCTCAGATCTCCCGCCCGACGGCGGTGGCGACGGCGCGCATCTTCGCGACCGTCTCCGCGAAGCGGGCCGGCGTCAGCGACTGGGCGCCGTCGGACCACGCCTCGTGCGGGTTCGGGTGGACCTCGATCATGATGCCGTCCGCCCCCGCCGCGATGCCGGCGAGCGCCATGTCCGCGACGTATTCCGCCACGCCGGTGCCGTGGCTTGGGTCGACAACGACCGGCAGGTGCGTTTCGCGCTTGAGCACCGTGACCGCGCTCAGGTCGAGCGTGTTGCGTGTCGCCGTCTCGAACGTCCGGATGCCGCGCTCGCACAGGATCACGTTCGGGTTGCCCTGCGACATGATGTACTCGGCCGCCATCAGCCACTCGGCGATCGTGCTGGCGAGGCCGCGCTTGAGGAGGACGGGCTTGCGCGTCTGCCCGACGACCTTGAGCAGGTCGAAGTTCTGCATGTTGCGCGCGCCGATCTGGATGATGTCGGCGTACTGGGCGACCTTCTCGACGAGCGTCTCGCTCATGACCTCGGTGTCGATCGGGAGCCCCGTGCGCGCCCGCGCCTCGGCGAGCATCTTCAGGCCGTCCTCCGCGAGACCCTGGAACGCGTACGGCGACGAGCGCGGCTTGTAGGCCCCGCCGCGCAGCACCGTCGCGCCGCCGGCCTTCACCGCCTCCGCCGTCGCGCAGATCATGTCGAGCCCCTCGACCGAGCACGGACCGGCGACGACCGGGATCCGCTTCCCGCCGAAGACGACGCCCGGCGCGACCTCGACGCGGCTCTTCTCCTTGTGGAGTTCGCGGCCCGCGAGCTTGTACGGCTTCAGGATGCGGATGACCCGCTCGACGCCGTCCGTCGTCTCCAGCGCCTGCAGCCGTTCCTTGCCGCGGTCGTCGCCGATCGCGCCGATCACGGTGCGCTCGACGCCGACGATCGGGTGGGGCGTGTACCCGTACCGGCGGATCTCCTGCTCGACCGCCTCGATTTCGCGCTTCGACGCGCCCTGCCGCATCACGATGATCATGGGAACACCCCCCGGGCCCTCCGCGCCGGCCCCGAAGGCACATCATACGATGCGCGGCGGGAAACGCAAAGACGGCCCCGGATCCCCGGCCAGGCCCGGTCGATCGTTCCGGATCGCCCCCGGGGTGGCCGCGGAGCGGGGACGGGAGGCCGCGGGATTGACTTGCCCCGGGGCCGCCCGTAGGCTCCCGCGGATTCCCCGGGAGATTCCATGGATTCCCATCTCGACAACGAGTACCGGCAGCAGCGGCTCGCGAACCTCAGGGAGCTCGAGTCGCGCGGCATCGCGCCGTACGGGCAGGCCTTCGCGCGCGACGGCCGGCTCGCGGACGTCCGCGCCGCCTTCGCCGAGGGGAAGGCCGTGCGCGCCGCCGGACGCCTGATCGCCAAGCGGGACATGGGCAAGAGCGTCTTCGGCCACCTCCAGGACGCCTCCGGCAAGTTCCAGATCTACCTCAAGAAGGACGCCCTGCCCGAGGCCGCCTTCGACGCGTTCCGGTTCGTCGACCTCGGCGACCACGTCGGCGTCGAGGGCGAGTGCTTCACCACCCGCACCGGCGAGCCGACGCTCAAGGTCACCTCGTGGACCCTCCTCGGCAAGGCCCTCCAGGTTCCGCCGGAGAAGTGGCACGGTCTGACCGACGTCGAACTGCGCTACCGCAAGCGCTACCTCGACCTCATCGCCAACCCGGACGTCTGCTCCGTCTTCCGCCGCCGCGCCGCCATCGTCCGCGGCATCCGCGCCTTCCTCGCCGGCCGCGGCTTCGAGGAGGTCGAGACGCCGATGATGCAGCCGGTCGCCGGAGGCGCCGCGGCCCGGCCGTTCGAGACCTTCTACAACGCGCTCAACTGCCCGATGTTCCTCCGGATCGCGCCGGAGCTCTACCTCAAGCGGCTGATGGTCGGCGGCATGGACAAGGTCTTCGAGCTGAACCGCAACTTCCGCAACGAGGGGCTCGACCGCTCGCACAATCCCGAGTTCACGATGCTCGAGATCTACGAGGCCTACGGCGACGTCCGCTCGATGAAGGCCCTGATCCAAGACCTCATCGTCACCGTCGCGCAGGACGTGATGGGCACGCTCCGGGTCGGCACCGCGGAGCGGCCGGTCGACCTGACCCCGCCGTGGCGCGAGGCGACCTACGCGGAACTCGTCCGCGAGACCGCCGGCGCCGACTGGGACGCGCTCGACGTCCCCGCCGCGCGCGCCAAGGCCGCCGCGCTCGGCCTCGAGGTCGACCCCGCGTGGGGCAAGCTCGAGATCACGCACGAGGTCTACGAGAAGCTCGTCGAGAAGTCGCTCCGCAACCCGACCTTCGTCCTGCGCGTGCCGGCCCAGCTGATCCCGCTGGCGAAGCGCTGCGCGGACGATCCGTCCTGCGTCGACGTCTTCGAGCTGGTCATCGACGGCAAGGAGGTCGCCCCCGCCTACTCCGAGCTCAACGACCCCGTCGAGCAGCGCCGCCGGCTCGAGCACCAGGCCGCGGGTGAGGCGCAGAGGATCGACGAGGACTTCCTCGAGGCCCTCGAGTACGGCATGCCCCCCGCCGGCGGCATGGGTGTCGGCATCGACCGCCTCGTCATGATCCTCACCGGGCAGGAGTCCATCCGCGACGTCGTCCTCTTCCCGCAGATGAAGCCGAGGGATTGACGGCGACATGACCCTCCCGTTCTCCCTCTTCCTCGCCCTGAAGTACCTGCGGCCGAAGCGGACGTTCTTCTCGGTCGTCACGGTGCTCTCGATCCTCGGGGTGCTGCTGGGCGTGGCGGTGCTGGTGGTCGTGATCTCGGTGATGACCGGCTTCGACCTGATGTGGCGCGACCGGATCCTCGGCTTCAACGCGCACATCACCGTCAGCGGCGTCCGCCAGATGGAGGCCGACGCGGAGTTTCTCGACGGGCTCGAGAAGGTCGAGGGCGTCACGGGCGCCGCGCCGTACGTGCAGGGCCTCGCGTTCCTCGCCCGCGGCGACGATGTCCACAGCGCGCTGATGCGCGGCGTCGATCCCGCCCGCGAGGGCCGGGTCAGCCGCATCCCGACCTGCATCGTCGAGGGCCGGTTCGCGCTCGGCCGGAACCAGGTCCTGCTCGGCCGGGACCTCGCGCGGAAGCTCGGGCTCGGCGCGGGCGACACGGTCCTCGTCTACTCCCCCCAGAGTTTCGCGAAGGCCGACTCGCTGCGGCTGCCGGAGGAGATGACGGTCGCGGGCATCTTCGACGTCGGCATGTACGACCTCGACGCCGGCTACGCGATCGCCTCGCTCGGCACCGCGCGCGAGCTTTTCGGCATGGCCGGCGGCGTGCACGGCGTCCAGGTGATGACGTCCAACCCCGACCGCGCCCCGGAGATCGCCGCGCGCCTGCGCGGCGCGATCGGCCTCGACCTCGAGGCGCGGACGTGGATGGAGATCAACCGCCAGCTCTTCGGCGTGCTGCAGGCGGAGAAGAACATGATGTTCTTCCTGCTCATTTTCATCACCGTCGTCGCGGCCTTCGGCATCACGAACACGCTGATCACCGTCACCGTCCAGAAGACCCGCGAGATCGGCGTCATGAAGGCGCTCGGCTTCCAGCCGTGGGGCATCATGGGCATCTTCCTCTGGCAGGGGGCCGTCGCGGGCGTGATCGGCACCGCGGCCGGCATCGGCACCGGCCTCGTCGCGCTGCACTACCGCAACGACCTGCTCCGGATGCTCAACCGCCGCTTCGGGCTCGAGTTGCTACCGCCGGAGTTCTACCAGCTCGCCGAGATCCCGTCCGTCACCACCGGCGCGGACCTCGCCCTCATCGCGGGCGTCGTCCTCGTCATCTGCCTGCTCGCCGGCCTTATCCCAGCCTGGCGCGCCGCGCAACTCGACCCGGCCCGGGCGCTGAGGTACGAATGAAAGCACGAAATTCTAATTCCGAAGCACGAAACAAATTCGAAATCGGAGACTTCAAACACCAAACGGCCGTCGCTGTTTGGAGCTTTCCGGCTTTGGGCTTCGTGCTTGTCTCGTGCGTCGGAATTAGGATTTCGTGCTTGTCCCCCACATGAATTCCTCCCTCCATGACACGCCCGCGGCGCCGCGCATCGAAGCGATGGATGTCCACAAGTCCTACCGCGCCGGGGCGCGCGTGGTCGAGGTGCTCCACGGCGCGTCGGTCGAGGTGCGTCCGGGCGAGAAGCTGGCGATCGTCGGCGCGAGCGGCTCGGGGAAGAGCACGCTGTTGAACGTGCTGAGCGGTCTCGACCGGCCCTCCGCCGGCGCGATCCGGATCGACGGCTGCGACCTCTACGCCATGCCCCCCCGCGAGCGGACCGCGATGCGCGCGCGCCGGATCGGCTTCGTGTTCCAGGCCTATCACCTGCTGCCGGAGCTGACGCTCTTCGACAACGTGTACCTGCCGGCCCGCGTGCGGTGGGAGGGCTTCGGCGGCGGCGCCGGGGCGCGCAAGCGGGCGGCCGAGCTGATCGAACGGGTCGGGCTCGCGGCCCGCGCCACGCACCGGCCGGACGAGCTCTCCGGCGGCGAGCAGCAGCGCGCCGCCATCGCGCGGGCGCTAATGAACGAGCCGGACATCCTCTTCGCCGACGAGCCGACCGGGAACCTCGACTCCGCCTCCGGCGGGCAGGTTCTCGACAGTCTCTTCGCCCTCGTCGAGGGCGGCGAGCGCACCGTCGTGATGGTCACCCACAACCCCGACATCGCCGCCCGCTGCGACCGCGTCCTCACCCTCCGCGACGGCCGCATCGGCTGACGCCGTCTGGACACCTCGGGTCTTCCAATCCTTGGACATCAGTCCGCAGGGGGGTTCCAAGCGTTGGAAGCGAACCCGCGACACCGGCGCGGACTCGACATCCGCCCCCTCCGAACGACCGCACTGCAGGCCCTCCGTCCTCCGAGGAGGGACAGAGACGCCGTGTCGGTGTAGAGGAGGGAGGGGGACAGAGACGCTGTGTCGGCATAGGGACCCGGAGGGCGGCAAACCGATGGGGGCAGGAAGACCGGGAGGGGCGGCGGCCCCGCCGCCCGAACGACGGATCACCCCGCGAGGCGCCGCGGACGGAGCCGGGGGCATCGCGCGGCGGGCAGGCGGCGCGAGTACGATGAAGCTTGGCGGTTGATCGGATCGCCGCTGTTCGGCGGGCTCAGGCGCGCGTCACGCGCAGTCGGCGCCAGCAGCAGACGGGGGCCTGACCGGCGGCCGCGACCTCTGCGCGGGCCAGACGGTGGCGGGCGACCTCCTCCTCGGTGCGGACGCGCCGCATCGTCTCGCGGATGAACAGCTCCGAGCCGATCACCAGGCCGTCCACCCAGTGCCGCACCCGCCGGCGGGCCGACAGCGTGAACGCCTCCGCGGGCGCAGCGTCCTCCGTCAGCGGCGCTGCTGAAGTGGCCGAGGCGGACGCCCGGGCCTTGTCCTCCTCCGCCTTGCGCGCGAACTCGGCGGCCAGCGTCGCCCGCAGCGCCTTGAGGCCCAGTTTGTTGAGATGCTCCGGCAGCGCCGGGAGAAGCACCTCCCGCACGGCCTCCTCGAACGGGTGCCGGCCCGTCTGGGCCCAGGCGCCGTAGGAGCAGAATCGATAGTCCCCGGGATCGGCCACCATCTTCGCGCGAACCGGGTTGCGCTCGATGTAGGCCCAGCAGGCCCACAGCGCCGCACCCGTGTCCAAGACCGTGTTCTTGAACCGTCCGGCCCAGATCGTGCCTTTGCGCCGGACCGGCCGGCTCCGGTTGAACCATGCGGTGTAGAGGTGCTGCAGATGGCGCATGCACCAGCTCACATCCCGCAGCCGTTCCCGCCACTGGGCGCAGAGCTTGCTGCCCGGCATCAGCCGGCGCTTGCCGTGGTGGAAGGCTTCGAACCGCCGGATGGTCTCCTCCTCCGACGGCAGGGCCTCGGGTGCCCGAAGCAGGATGTGCCAGTGGTTGGACATGACCTGATAGACGACGATCCTCACGCAGTAGAAGTCGGCCATCCGCATGAGGATACGGACGAACTGCTCCTTCTCGGCCGGGCCAAACGGCCGGTCCTCGGCGGTGCCGACGGCGTGGTTGTAGCAATGGTGCCAGGTGTCCCGCCAGTCAGGCTTGAGTCTCGCATGTCTCATCGCCCTGCTCCTTCCTCTGCGGAGGGCTCTGCCCCCCACCCACAGGAAGAAACCGGCGCGCCTGAATTCCGGGAGTTTCTGCGACTACTTCTCTGTCCCCGCCCGCCCGCTACTTGCTCTGCGTCTCTGTCCCCTCTTGTCGGCACACGGAACTTGAGACACCCAGCAGCTCGTAGAGGTGGCGGTAATAGGGGTCGGTGGCGATCAGTTCGTCGTGGGTGCCCTGGGCGGTGATGCGGCCGCGGCGGAGGACGACGATGCGGTCGGCGTCGCGGATGGTCGAGAGGCGGTGGGCGATGACGAGGCTGGTGCGGCCGCGCATCATGCGGTGGACGGCCTCCTGGATGAGGCGCTCGGTCTCGCTGTCGACGTTCGCGGTGGCCTCGTCGAGCACGACGAGCACCTCGGGGTCGCTGGCGATGACGCGGGCCAGGGCGAGCAACTGCTTCTCGCCGGTCGAGAGCGATCCGCCGCGCTCGCCGACGACGGTGTCGTAGCCCTGGGGCATGCGCCCGATGAAGCGGTGCGCGTTGACGAAGCGCGCGGCCTCCTCGATCCGCGAGCGCGACATCGACGGGTCGGCGAGGGCGATGTTGGCGGCCAGCGTGCCGGAGAAGACGAACGGCTCCTGCAGCACAAGGCCGATGCGCCGGCGCAGCTCGCGCTGCGGCAGCTCGCGCACGTCGACGCCCCCGACGCGGATCGCCCCGCGGCGCACGTCGTAGAACCGCGACAGCAGGCCGGCCATCGTGCTCTTGCCCGAGCCGGTGGCGCCCACCAGCGCGACGGACTCGCCCGGGCGGATGTCGAGGTCGACGTCCTCCAGCACCCAGTGGTCGTCGATGTAGGCGAACCAGACGTGGTCGAAACGGATGGCGCCGCGGCCGACGGGCGACGCGGGCGCCGTCGGCAGCGCGGGCGCGGGATCCCGGATGCCCACCGGCGTGTCGAGCAGGTCGAACAGCCGCTCGGCGGAGGCCATCGCCTGCTGGAGCATGCCGGCCTTGTCGGCCAGGGCGCCGAGCGGTCGGTAGAAGTCGCGGACGTAGGCCAGGAACGCGGCGAGGACGCCGAGCGTGACCGCCGCGTCGCCGCGGACGAAGGCGAGACCGCCGGCGGCAAGCACGAGGGCGATGGACGCGGCCTGGGCGATCTCGAGGACGGGCCAGTAGATGCTGAACCAGCGGATCTCCTCGAAATGGGCGTCGCGCAGGACCGCGGCGCGCTCGCCGAACCGGGCGCGGGCGCGGGCCTCGCGGTTGAAGAGCTGGATCGTCGCCATGCCGGCGATCTGCTCCTGGAGCAGGGCGTTCAGCGACGACGTGCGCTCGCGGATGAGGCGGCTGGCGCGGCGGAGCTTCTGGTTGGCCCAGAAGAGCGCGGCGAAGAGCGGGGGCATCGCGGCGAGGACGAGGGCCGCGAGGCGCGGGTGGACGACGAACATGAAGCCGATGACGCCGGCGAGGAGGAAGAGGTCGGCCATCGCGCCGACGACGCCCTCGGTGACGAAGCGCTGGACGGCCTCGACGTCGGACGTGACGCGCGTCATCAGCCGGCCGACCGGCGTGCGGTCGTAGAACGCCAGGTCGAGCGCGTGCGTCTTGCGGAAGACGTCCGCGCGGACGTCGTACACGATGCGCTGGCCGATCCACGCCGTCAGCAGGCTCTCGCCGAAACGCACGGCGAACGCGGCGGCGGCGAGGGCGAGGTAGAGCAGGCCGTCGCGCGTGAGCCCGGCGATGCGGTCCGCGGCGGGCACGCCGGCCGCGGCGATCCACGCGTCGATCGCATCCTTGATCAGCACCGGGAGGTAGTTCAGCGCGAGCGACATCGCCAGCAGGAGCGCCAGCGAGACCGCCATCCAGCCGGCGTAGGGGCGCATGTAGCGCAGCACGCGCGCGACCAGCCGGCGCGACGGGATGGCGGGGAGGGTGTCCGGAAGGTCGTCGGTCATGGCCGGCCCTCCAGTTCCGCCTCGAGTTCCTGCATGCGCACCAGGTCGCGGTAGTAGCCGGGGCGCGCGGCGAGCTCCTCGTGCGTGCCGGTCGCGGTGATGCGGCCGTCCTCCAGCACGACGAGGAGGTCGGCGTGGCGGAGCGTCGAGGCGCGGTGGCTGACGAGGATGGCGGTGCGGCCGGCAAGGACCGGCCGCAGCTTCTCCAGGATCGCGGCCTCGGTCTGCGTGTCGACGGCGGCAAGCACGTCGTCGAGGATCAGGTAGTCCGGCCGCCGCGCCACGGCGCGCCCGATGGCGGTGCGCTGGCGCTGGCCGCCGGAGAGCGTCACGCCGCGCTCGCCGATGAAGGTCTCGTACTGCTGCGGCAGCGCGACGGCGTCGTCGTGCAGGTGCGCGAGCGCGGAGGCCCACAGGGCGGTCTCGTGTGTCGGCGCGTCGAGCCCGAAGGTCAGGTTGCCCTCGAGCGTGTCGGAAAAGAGCACGGGCTCCTGCGGCGCCACGCCGAGCGCGGCGCGCAGGGTGGCCAGCGGGTAGGCGCGCAGGTCGCGGCCGCCGATGCGGACCTCGCCCTCGGTCGGGTCGAGCAGGCGCGGCAGCAGCGAGACGAGCAGGGTCTTGCCGCTGCCCGTGGGGCCGGTGACGGCGACGGTGGAGCCGCGCGGGATGCGCAGCGAGACGCGGTCGAGCAGGGCGCGGCCGCCGGCGCGGACGGTGACCTCGCGGAACTCGATGTCGCCGTCGACCCGCGCGAGGGCGGCGTCGGTGCCCGGACCGTCGGCGATCGTCGGCGCGCGGGCGAGGATCTCCTCGATGCGGCGCCACGACGCGCGGCCGCGCTGCAGGAGGCTCGCCGTCCAGCCGATCGCCAGCATCGGCCACTGCATGAAGAGGAGGTACTGCTGGAACTGGATGAGCTCGCCCAGCGTCAGCGTGCCGCCGACGATCATCCGTCCGCCGAACACCAGCAGCCCGAGCACGCCCAGGCTGAACCAGAGGCCGAACAGGGGCCAGAGCGGGTTCTGGACGAACCCCAGCGAGATGTTGCGCCGGATCAGCTCGCGGCTGAGGGCCGCGAAGCCGGCCTCCCGCAGCGGCTCGATCGCGAACCCCCGCACGGTGCGGATGCCGGCGAACGATTCCTGCGCGTAGTTCGAGATCTCGGCGTACTGCTCCTGGACGGACTCGTGGCGGCGCCGGATCACGGCGATGAGAAGGAAGAAGACGAGGATCATCGGCGGGAAGAGCGCGACCATGACCAGCGTGAGCTTCAGGCTCGTGACGGCCATCGCGCCGAAGGCGAGGACGCAGACGGCAACCGAGCGCAGGCCCTGGAGGAGGCCCTGGCCGATGTAGTCCCGCACCATGGCGATGTCCGACGCCATGCGGGTCATCAGGTCGCCGGTGCGAACCTCCCGGTAGAAGGCGGGGTCGAGCGACGCCAGGTGGGCGAAGACGTCGTTCCGCAGGTCGAGCTCGACCCGGTGGCTCAGGCGCAGCGGCAGCGCGCGCATGCCCAGCGAAAGCGCGGCGCCGGCCAGGGTCAGGCCGAGGAAGAGGGCAAGGTCCCACGCGAGGCCCGCGCGGCCGAGGGTGCCGTCGGCCAGGCCGTCCACCGTGTGCCGGATCACGACCGGCGCGGCGAGCTGGAACAGCACGACGGCGACCACGCACGCGGCGGAGAGTCCCACGTCGCGCCGGTGCTCGAGAACGTACTCGGACAGCTTTCGGTGTTGGGGCACGGGTCGTTCGGCGCCGGGCGCCGCGAAGAACTCAAGGTCGGGCACCTCCGCCCCGAAGTCAACCGGGATCGCGGGAGCCTTCTTGACAGCCCGCGGGGGGCCGGACACGATGGGCCGTCGTCGCCGGCGGAACGCGGGCGTACGCGGACACCGTGGAGATCGCGATCATGAGCACCGACGCCTGGACCCTTTCGCCCGACCGGTTCTTCGACCCGGAGCCTTCCCAGCTCTCCGTGGCGCGCCGCCTGTATGCGACCGTCGGCACGCTGCCGATCGTCAGCCCGCACGGCCACGTCGACCCGCGCCTGTTCGCCGATGCGAACGCGACGTTCGGCTCGCCGGCGGACCTGCTGATCGTGCCGGACCACTACGTGTTCCGCATGCTCTACTCCCAGGGCGTCCCGCTCGAGTCCGTCGGGGTGCCGCGGGCCGACGGCGGCCCCGTCGAGCGCGACGGCCGGAAGATCTGGCAGGTCTTCGCGGACCATTTCCACCTCTACCGCGGCACGCCGTCGGGCGTCTGGCTCGCGCACGAGCTGATCGAGGTCTTCGGCGTCACGAAGCGGCTGAACTCGAAGACCGCGCAGGAGATCTACGACCAGCTCGAGGCCTGCCTGGCCTCGCCCGACTTCCGGCCCCGCGCGCTGTTCGAGCGGTTCAACATCGAGGTGCTCTGCACCACCGACGGCGCCGCCGACCCGCTCGCCTCGCACCGGGCGATCCGCGCCTCGGGGTGGAAGGGCAGCATCCGGCCGACGTTCCGCCCCGACCAGGTCACGAACCTCCTGACGCCGAACTGGGCCGGCCACCTGCGCGCGCTGGGCGAGGCCGCGGGGGTGACGATTCACACGGTCCCGCAACTCCTCGCCGCGCTGGCGGACCGGCGCGCGTTCTTCCGGTCGATGGGCGCGACGGCGACCGATCACGGCGTCGTGTCGGCGCACACGGAGCGGCTCGCCGACGCGGAGGCCGGGGCGATCTTCGCGCGCGCGCTGCGCGGCGAGGCGACGGAGAAGGACGCGACGCGCTTCACCGGCCATATGCTCGTCGAGATGGCGCGGATGAGCCTCGAGGACGGGCTCGTTATGCAGATCCACGTCGGCGTCCACCGCAACCACAACGTCGAGGTCTTCCGGGCCTTCGGAGCCGACAAGGGGGCCGACATCCCGATCCCGTGCGAGTTCGTCGCCGGCCTCAAGCCGCTGCTCGACCTCTACGGCCGCGAGAAGGACCTGCGCATCCTGCTCTTCACGATGGACGAGACCACCTACTCCCGCGAGCTGGCCCCGCTGGCCGGCCACTACCCCGCGCTGAGGATCGGCCCGCCGTGGTGGTTCCAGGACAGCCTCAACGGCATGCGCCGCTACCTCGACCAGGTCATGGAGACCGCCGGGCTGTACAACACCGCCGGTTTCAACGATGATACGCGCGCGTTCCCCTCCATTCCCGCCCGCCACGACGTGTGGCGCCGGGCGGCGTGCAACTGGCTTGCGGGCCTGGTGGTCCGCGGGCTGATCGCCGAGGACGAGGGGTTCGAGATGGCCGCCGACATGGCCTGCGGGCTCGCCCGCCGGGCCTACCGTCTGGACCGGCCGGGGTAAGAAGCAGGGCAAGGAATCCGGAGGCACTCGATGAGTTCGGAGCAGGATCCGTTGTTCTCGGTGGAGGGCCAGGTGGCCGTGATGACCGGAGCCGGCGGCGTGCTGATCGGCGGCATGGCGCGGGAGCTGGCGCGGCGTGGCGCGCACGTGGTCGTCGTCGACCGCGCGGTGGACCAGGCCCAGAAGGTGGCCGAGGGCATCCGCGCCGAGGGGGGGATGGCCGAGGCGGTCATCGCCGACGTGCTCGACCGCAAGAGCCTCGGCGACGCGCTCTCGTGCGTGATGGAGAGCTACGGCCGCGTCGACATCCTGATCAACGGCGCCGGCGGGAACCGCAAGGAGGCCTCCACGTCGCCGGAGCTGTCGTTCTTCGACATGCCGTCCGACGCGCTGAAGTTCGTGATGGATCTCAACCTCCTCGGCACGATCTTCCCGACCCAGATCTTCGGCCGCATCATGGCGCGGCAGAAGCAGGGCGTGATCCTGAACATCTCGTCGATGAACTCGTTCCGGCCGCTGACCAAGATCATCGGCTACTCGGCGGCCAAGGCGGCGATCAACAACGTCACGCAGTGGCTCGCCGTGCACCTGGCGCAGAACTACTCGCCGGGCATCCGCGTCAACGCGATCGCCCCCGGCTTCTTCGAGACCGCGCAGAACAAGTTCCTGCTTCGCGACGAGAAGACGGGCGAACTGACCGCGCGCGGGCAGCAGATCGTCGGCCACACGCCGATGGGCCGCTTCGGCGTGCCGGAGGACCTGATGGGCACGCTGATCTGGCTCGTGTCGCCCGCGTCGAAGTTCGTCACGGGCATCGTCGTGCCGGTCGACGGCGGCTTCTCGGCCTTCAGCGGGGTGTGACCATGACGGACGGCGCGATCGGCGAGGGCTTCACGGACCGGCTCCTGACCGAGGCGGAGGCGCGGGACATCGTCGCGCGCTCGCTGGCGGCGCTGCCGCTGGACGGGAAGCGCGTGACGGTGCTGATCCCCGACGGCACGCGCACCGCCCCGGTTCCGATGATGTTCCGCCTCGTCAACGAGGCCCTCGCGGGCCGCGCGAAGGCGCTCGACTACCTGATCGCGCTGGGCACGCACGGGGCGATGAACGACGGGGCGATCGCGAAGCTCGTCGGCATGACCGCCGCGGAATGGACGCGACGATGGCCGAACGTCGCGGTGCACAACCATCTCTGGGAGAAGCCGAAGACGTTCGCGACGCTCGACACGATCTCGCGCGCGGAAGTGGAGACGCTGAGCCGCGGCATGCTGTCGCTCGAGGTGAAGGTCCAGGTCAACCGGCGCGTGGTCGAGTGCGACCATGTCCTGATCTGCGGCCCGGTCTTCCCGCACGAGGTCGCCGGCTTCTCCGGCGGCACCAAGTACTTCTTCCCGGGCATCAGCGGCCCGGAGGTCATCAACTTCACGCACTGGCTCGGCGCTCTCATCACGAACTGGAAGATCATCGGGGTCAAGAGCACGCCGGTGCGCGAGGCGATCAACCGGGCCGCGGCCTGCATCCGCACGCGGAAGTCGGCGCTGTGCATGGTCAGCCGCGGCGAGGGGCTCGCGGGTCTCTACGCGGGGCCGGTCGACGCCGCGTGGTCGGCTGCGGCCGACCTCTCGGCCCAGGTGCACGTGAAGTGGGTGCCGCGGCCGTTCCGCACCGTCGTCTCGGTGATGCCCGAGATGTACGACGACATCTGGACCGGCGCGAAGGGCATGTACAAGATGGAGCCGGTCGTCGCCGACGGCGGCGAGGTGATCATCTACGCGCCGCACATCACCGAGGTGTCGTACTCGCACGGGAAGCTGCTCGACGAGATCGGCTACCACACGCGCGACTACTTCGTGAAGCAGTGGGACAAGTTCAAGTCGTACCCGTGGGGCGTGCTGGCGCACTCGACGCACCTGCGAGGCGTCGGGACCTACGAGAACGGCGTCGAGCGCGGCCGCATCCGCGTCACGCTCGCCACCTCGATCCCGGAGGAGCGCTGCCGCCGGATCGGGCTCGGCTACCGCGACCCGAAGACGTTCAACCCCGCCGAGTACGCCGGCCGCGAGGCCGAGGGCGTTCTCCTCGTCCCCCACGCCGGCGAGCACCTCTACCGCCTCGAGAGCGAGCGCGGCGCGGGCTGAGGGAACCGGCGGGTTCCGGTGTCCGTTCCGGGGCACGACGGAGCGTGCCCCTCCAGGGCAATGAGGGCGTGGAGGGCGCCGCTCCGCCTGCGCCAAAGGAGGCGTCCGGGAACGCGAAACCCCCGCCGCGGTTGCCCGCGACGGGGGTGGATCGTGTCCTGCGCCGCTTCCGGCGCGGCGCTTCCTACACCACGTAGGTGCTGGCCGCCGTCGTGCCGCCGCGGCCGGTCCAGTTGGTGTGGAAATACTCGCCGCGCGGCTTGTCGCCGCGCTCGTAGGTGTGTGCGCCGAAGTAGTCGCGCTGCGCCTGCAGCAGGTTCGCCGGCAGCCGCGCGGTGCGGTAGCCGTCGTAGTAGGCCAGGGCCGAGCCGATCGCCGGCATCGGGATGCCGGTCTCGGCCGCGAGCATGACCACGCGCCGCCACGCCGCCGTCGCCTTCGTGACGGCGGCACGGAAGAACGGATCGAGAAGCAGGTTGACGAGGTTCGGATCCTTGTCGAACGCCTTCTTGATGTCGCCGAGGAAGACCGAGCGGATGATGCAGCCGCCGCGCCACATCAGCGCGATGCCGCCGTAGTTCAGGTTCCACTTGTACTCGGTCGCCGCGGCGCGCATGAGCTGGTAGCCCTGCGCGTACGAGACGAGCTTCGAGGCGTACAGCGCCTGGCGGAGGTCGTTGATCAGCGCCTGGCGGTCGCCGCTGAACTTCTTGCCGGGGCCCGGCAGCACCTTGGCGGCGGCGACGCGCTCGTCCTTGATCGCCGACAGGCAGCGGGCGAACACGGCCTCGCCGATCAGCGTCAGCGGCTGGCCGACATCGAGGGCGGCGATCGCGGTCCACTTGCCCGTGCCCTTCTGGCCGGCGGTGTCGACGATCAGGTCGATCGTGGCCTTCCCCTCCTCGTCGCGGTAGGCGAGGATGTCGCGCGTGATCTCGATCAGGTAGGAGTTCAGCTCGCCCTTCATCCACTCGGCGAAGGTCGCGTGCATCTCCTCGTTCGTCATCCCGAGGCCGTCCTTCATCATCTGGTACGTCTCGCAGATCATCTGCATGTCGCCGTACTCGATGCCGTTGTGGACCATCTTCACGAAATGGCCGGCGCCGTTCTCGCCGACCCAGTCGCAGCAGGGCTCGCCGGCGTCGGTCTGGGCGCAGATCTTCTGGAAGATGTTCTTTACGTGCGGCCACGCGGCGGGCGATCCGCCGGGCATCATCGAGGGTCCGAGCAGCGCGCCCTCCTCGCCGCCGGAGACGCCGGTGCCGATGTAGAGAAGGCCCTTGCCCTCGACGTAGGCGGTGCGGCGGACGGTGTCCGGGAAGTGCGAGTTGCCGCCGTCGATCAGGATGTCGCCGGGCTCGAGCAGCGGGATGAGTTGGTCGATCAGCGCGTCGACCGCCTTGCCGGCCTTGACCAGCATCATGATCTTGCGCGGACGCTTGAGCGACTTGACCAGTTCCTCGGGCGACATGCAGCCGAGGATCGTCTTGCCCTTCGCCCGGCCGGCCATGAACTCCGAGACCTTGCTGGTGGTGCGGTTGTAGCAGGCCACCGTGAAGCCCTTGCTGGCCATGTTGAGGACGATGTTCTCGCCCATCACCGCCAGCCCGATCAAGCCGATATCCGCCTGTGCCATGGGTGCGATTCCTTCCGTTGGGTTGGTTGGCAAACGCGCGTAAAATAGGCCCGGGAAGGAGCCCTGTCAATTCCCCGGGTCGGCCGGCGGGACACGCGCCAGGCCGGGCCCGAGGGTCACGACCTCGCCGGGCCGGGTCTCGAACGAGGCGGTGCGGTCGCCGCACCGGACGGAGAGCGGACCGCCCTTCGACGAGCGGATCGTCGCCGCGGCCAGCGCCCCGCCGCGCCACGCGAGGTCGACCCCGAAGCCGCCGCGGGCGCGCAGGCCGCGGACCGAGCCCCCGGGCCAGGCGGAGGGCAGGGCGGGAAGCAGATGCACGAGGAAAGGGGCGAGGGTCGAGGGCCGGGGGGCAGCCTCGTCCCTCGTCCCCCGCCCCTCGTCCTTCACGTGGCTTTGCAGGAGCATCTCGGCGACGCCGGAGCAGCCGCCGAAGTTGCCGTCGATCTGGAACGGGGGGCACGAGTCGAGCATGTTCGGGAGGGTCGATTTCGCGATCAGATCGCGCAGCAGCAGGTGCGCGTGGTCGCCGTCGCCGAGGCGCGCCCAGAAGTTGACCTTCCACGCCTTGCTCCAGCCGGTGCCGCCGTCGCCGCGCAGCTCGAGCGTCCGGCGGGCCGCGGCGGCGAGGTCCGGGGTTCCCGACGGGGTGATGAGCCCCGCGGGATGCAGGGAGAAGAGGTGCGACACGTGCCGGTGCTTCGGATCGGCTTCGTCGAACTCCTCCTGCCATTCGAGGATCTGCCCCCGCGATCCGATCTGAAGGGGCCGGAGCCGGGCGAGGCGCGCGCCGAGATGGCGGCGGAAGTCCGCATCGGCCCCCAGGACCTCCGCGGCCCGGATCGCGCTTTCGAACGTGTCGCGCACGATGCCGAGGTCCATGCCGGTGCCCGTGCAGACGCTCGCGCGCTGCTTCGCGCCGTCGGCGCCGGCGTAGACGAACGCGTTCTCGGGCGAGGTGCTGACGGGCGTTGTGAGGCGCCCCTGCGCGTCCTCCGCCAGCCACGCGTCGAGGAACTCCGCAGCGCCGCGGAGGAGCGGGTAGGCCTCTCGCTCGAGGAAGGCGCGGTCGCCGGAGAACGCGTAGTGCTCCCACAGGTGCCGGGCGAGCCAGGCGCCGCCCATCGGCCAGTAGGAGCAGACGGCGGAGTTGTCGACCGGCTGCGCGCAGCGCCAGAGCGTCGTGTTGTGGTGGGCGACCCAGCCGGGCCGGCCGTACATGCCGCGCGCGACGCGTGCGCCGTCGACCGCCAGCTCCCGGACCATGCGGAGCAGCGGTTCGGCGCACTCGGAGAGGTTGCACATCTCCGCCGGCCAGTAGTTCATCTCGGTGTTGATGTTGATCGTGTACTGGCTGGCCCAGGGCGGGATGACCTCTGCGTTCCAGATGCCCTGCAGGTTGAGCGGCTGCGAGCCGGGGCGCGACCCGGCGATCATCAGGTAGCGGCCGAACTGGAAGTAGAGGGCGGCGAGCGAGGCGTCGGCCCCGTCGCCGGCCATGCGGATGCGGGCGTGGGTCGGCAGGGCGGCACGGTCGGCCGGGGCGGGGCCGAGGTCGAGGGCGACGCGGTCGAACAGCGCGCCGTGGTCCCCGACGTGGCGCCGGAGCAGGTCGTCGAAGCTCCGCTTCGCCGCGCCCGCCAGCCGGTCGGTGGCGAGTGCGGCCGCGTCGGCGCCGTCGCGGCTCGGGCTGCGGTCGAACCCGTTGTGGCTAGTCGCCGTGACGAGGCGGAGCACGACGGAATCCGCCCCGCGGACGACCAGCGTGTTGCCGTCGGCGGCGACCGTTCCGCCGGAGATCTCAACGGCCAGCCGCGCCTCGAACCGGACGCCGCGGTTCTGGATATTGGTGCCGTAGAGGACCTGCGCGGCCCACGGGTGCCGCTTCCCGTCGCGGTCCCACAGCTCGGGGTACTTCCACGCGTCGCCCCGTTTCTCGACCCAGTCGAGGGTGCGGCGCAGGGCGAGTCCCGGGCCCTGGCCCTGCATCCGCAGCACGGCCTTCGCGGCGTCGGGCGTGGCGGCGGCGGTCGGGTGCGGCGAGGTCAGCCGCGCGCGGAACGAGAGGGCGCCGGGCCGGTCGCAGCCGAGCCGCATCACGAGCGCGCGGTCGGGGTGGCTGGCGAAGATCTCGCGGGTGAAGGCCGCGCCGTCCTGCGTGTAGGCGACCTTCAGGACCGCGCGCGCGAGGTCCAGCTCGCGGCGGTAGCCGGCAACGGCGTTCGTGCGGTCGAAGTCGAGATGCAGGTCGCCGAGCGGCTGGTAGCAGGCCCACGCGCGGCCGAGCCAGTTGCTGGAGACGAAGGCGTCGGCCTCGGCGAACCGGCGCTGCGCGATCAGGTCGGTGACGTGGCCGAAGGTCTTCGTGATGTCCAGCGGGATCGTCCGGTAGCCGGGCTCGTCGGAGACCAGCGTGTCGTCGTTGAGCGCAAGGCGTTCGCGGACGGGGTCGCCGAAGACCATCACGCCGAGCGAGCCGTTGCCCAGCGGCGTGGCCTCGGTCCACGCGGCGGCGGGGCGGTCGTGCCAGACCGCGGGCGGATCCCCGGCGCCCCCCGGCAGGGCGACCAGCAGCGGCAGTGCGACCAGCGTGCGTGCGAGCGCGTTCATGGCCGGTTCCCTCCGCGGACGATCCGATCCGCGGGCGCAGTATGCCACAACCGCCGCGCCCGCGCCTTGGCGGCGGGGTGGGGCGGGCGTAGACTGGAGCGGCACGGAGGAACCGGCGATGGGCGATGACCTGCTCCTGATCGTACTGACCGCGCTCGCGACGCTCGCCGGCGCGGGGTGGGCAACGACGGCCCTCCGCCGCCGGCGCCCGGCGCCCGCCCTCTCGATCCAGTCCGGCCTGCAGAACCTGCGGGCGGTCGGGCACCTGTCCGTCTTCAAGGCCGTCACGCGCGAGATCGTCACCGAGACGGACCACACGTGGGGCGAGCTGGGGAAGAAGTACCTCTCGTGGATCCTCTCGACGAAGAAGATGGCGATGATCTTCGAGTTCGAGATCGATTTCCGCTACGACCTGAGGCGGCCGGAGTTCGACATCGTGCCCGCCGCCGACGGCTCGGTGGTCGTCCGCATGCCGCCGTGCCATCACGACGCGCGCATCCGCGACATCCGGTTCTACGACGAGCAGCGCTCGCGCCTCCTGCCGTGGCTGCTGCCCGACCTGGTGAACGGGTTCCTGTCCGGCGGGTTCACGGAGGAGGACAAGAACCGCCTCGTCTCCGCCGCCAAGGCCCACGCCGAGGCGCAGGCCCGGTCGCTCATCGACAACCTCCAGCCCGAGGTGCAGGCCTCTGCGAAGGCGACGCTCCAGTCCCTCGCCCGCGCCTTCGGCGTCGAAAAGGCCGTCTTCGACTTCTCGGGCGGCGGCGCCCCCGAGATCACCGTCGAGGTCGCCCGCCCGGCCGCCGCTTGAGCCCCCGCCTCGCCGGGGGCTCGCGGATCGCGTGCGCTCGTCAACGACGACCTGTCGGCCTCCGTCGTCGGCGAACGCGCGGTGGCGCTGATCCTCGCGCCAAACCGCAGGACGCACCCGGCGTGGCTCCGTACGCGCGACAGCAACTTCTCGATCGAGGGCCTCGTCGGCTTCGACCTGCACGGCAGGACCGCGGGCATCAGCGGGACCGGCAGGATCGGCTGAACGAGACGCCGGTCAGGGATCAGCGGCGCCGCCTCGCGGATCGGGTTGTCCTCGGGAAGGTCCCCGCGATCATCGTGGCGAATCGGGCCGGAGGCCGGAACGCGGCGGGCCGAAGAGCCGCAGGGCGTTGGCCCAGGTCAGGTCCGCGACGGACGCGACGTCCATTCCGCGGGCGCGGGCGAGGGCGTCGGCCACGAGGGGGAGGTTGGCGGGCTCGTTCACGGGCGTGCCGCCGCCGTCCGGCGCGGGCAGGGACTCGGGGGGGAGGTCGGGGGCGTCGGTCTCGAGGAGCAGGCGGTCGGGAGGAACCACGCGGGCCGCGGCGGGCGACCTCCGGTTGCGGGCGTGCGTGATCGTGCCGGAGAACGAGAAGAACGCATTCAGCGCGGCGAAGGGCGCCACGAGGTCGGGACCGCCGCCGTAGGAGTGCAGCACGAGGCCGGCGGGATGCGGACCGTCGGCACGGAGCAGATCGAGCAGCGCGCCCCATGCGCGGCGGCCGTGGATCGAGACGGGCCGGCGGAGATCGCGCGAGAGGCGGAGCTGCCGGAGGAACACGTCGTGCTGGAGGGCGTCGTCGCGGGGTTCGATCGCGGCATCGAGACCGATCTCGCCGACGGAGGCCGACGGGTCCGCGGACAGCCGCCGCGCGAGGTCGTCGAACCAGTCGGCGCGGAGCGCTTCCAGGAACCACGGGTGGACCCCGTAGGCCGGGGCGATCGCCGGGAATCGGGTCGCCAGCGCGGCGACGGCGTCCCAGTCGCGCGGCGAGGTCCCGTTGACGACGATTCTCCGGACGCCCGCCGCGGCGGCGCGGCTCAACACGGCGGTGCGATCGCGGTCGAACGCGGCGTCCTGCAGGTGCGCATGGGCATCGCAGAGATTCACGAGGCCATCACAGTCGTGTTTCCGCGGCCGCATTTCAATTCGGAACGAATGACGCATCCCGGGTCCCCGGCGCATCTCCGGTTCATGGACCGGATCACGCGGGCGCCTTCGTCCTCGCTTCACAGGACCTGAGATGCGCCCCTCCGGCCATCACCCCGCGCAAGATCGGCGGTGGCCCCGCAGGGTAGTCATCACGCTCCGCGTGATGATAATCCGGATTGCGGAGATGTCCTCACGCGGAGCGTGAGGACTGCTTTGGCACCCGCCCCCGGCCGTGTCACCCTGCACAGGCCCGGAGATGCGCCCCTGGGTCCCCGGTTCTGCACCTCGTGCTTGCCACGGGGCTGTCCGGGGGGCATCCTGCCTTCGGAGCGGCGCCCGAGCGCCGGATCAAAGCCATGAAGCCGTATCCGTGGATGCTGGTCCTCCTGTGGTCCGCCGCCGCGGCCGTTGCCGCGAAGAAGGAGGCCGACCCCGTGGCCCCGCCGCCGGCCGCCGCGCCGGCCGCCAAGGATGCCGCCGCCGGGCCGGAAGCGAAGAACGCGGCCCCTGCGCCCGCCGCCCCCGAGGAGCAGGGCCCGGCCTTCGACGCGATGGACCTCGACAAGGATGGCGGCGTCACGTGGAACGAGTTCCTGGTCGGCCAGGCGGTCGCCTCGGGGAAGCCGGCGGCCCATGCGGCGACGCTGCCCGCCAAGGAGCAGACCCGGATCAAGAAGGCCTTCAAGGAGGCGGACCAAGACCGGAGCAGCATCCTGACCGAAAAGGAATGGTCGGGCTACGGTGAGGCCCAGCTCGCCGCCAAGGCCCCCCCGGAGACCGCGGGGGACAAGGAGAAGGAACTCGAAGAGAAGCGTGAGTACTACCGGCGGATGATGCGCCGGCAGATGCGATGAGGGGTGCCATGAAGACAGTATGGATCCTGGTCCTGGGCCTTGCGGCGGCGGCATCCGCGCCCGCCGCCCCGAAGGCCGACCCCGCGGCGCCGGCCCCGACGAACTTCGCGAAGCTCGATGCCGACGACGACGGTTTCCTTTCAGAGACCGAGTTCGTCGGCGGGGGCGGCACAAACCTCACCGCCATCGCCCCGGTCCGGCAACTGGAGCTTCGAAAGGAGTTCCAGAAGATGGATGACGACCGCGACCGGAAGGTCAGCGCGGCCGAGTTCGACAAGGCCCACGAGCCCAAGGCCAAGGCCGAGCCGAAATCCGCCGAGAAGAAGGATGGCGGAAAGGGCAACTCGCGCAGCCTGCGAAAGAAGGCGCAGCAGCTGGCCAAACGCATGAAGCAGGCGCAGGGCGGGAAGTAGCGGGTCCCTCCGCCCGCCTGGTCTTCGCCCCCTCCCTCCGGCGGATATCCATCCCCCGCCATGCATTCCGGCATTCCGCCGGTCCGCACCCCGGATTGGAATGGGGCGACATCGACGCCATGCCCGCCACCGTGCCGCGGACCTTTCGCGGAGGGGAGCCGGACTCGCTGCGGAAATCCGCGCCCGTCCCGGCAGAGGGCGCCCCCGTACCGAAGGCGCAATCCGCCGGTGCTTCCCCGATGCGGCGCGGGGGGTGTATGCTGCGTCCCGGCCGCGCGGTTGCGCGGGGAGGTGCGCCATGGTGAAGATCGGAATCGAGTACAAGGGCGGGCTGCGGTGCGAGGCGGTCCACGGGCCCTCGGGCTCGCGGATCGAGACCGATGCTCCGGCCGACAACCGCGGCCGGGCGGAGCGGTTCTCTCCGACGGATCTCGTCGCCGCCGCGCTCGGCACCTGCATGTCGACGATCGTGGGCATCCTGGCCGAGGAGGAGGGCTGGGACCTGCGCGGAATGCGCGTCGAGGTCGAGAAGGAGATGGGCGGCCCCCCGCGCCGCATCTCGCGGCTCGCCGTGCGCATCCACATGCCCATCGCGCTGGCTCCCGTGGACCGCGAACGCGCCGAGGGCATCGCCCGCGCCTGCCCCGTCGCCCAGAGCCTCCACCCGGACATCCACGCCGATATCCGGTTCGTCTGGCCGGCCTGAGCCGCGGCGGCTAGCCCTGGCCCGCGATCTGCCGGTCGATGCCGTCCGCCAGCGCCGCGGCCGCGGCCAGGTAGCCTTCGAACAGGGCCGGGATCCCGGACGACGGGATCCGGCTCCCGGACGCCTTCGCGTCGAGCACGTGGAGAAACGGCTGGGGGTCGAAGGCGACGCGGGACGCCAGGGCCTCGATCGCCTGCCGCTTGCCCGCCGGCGCGGGGGCGCCGAAGAGACGCAGCGCCGCTCGGGCCAGCACGCCGTACGTCGCGACCGACTCCCGCATGAGCGATGCCATCTGCGACGCGCGTCCCGCGGCGAGAAGACAGCCCTCCTGCAGGCGCATCAGGTTGACCTTCAGCTCCCGCTCCAGTTCGAGGCGGAGGGCCGGACGCGCGATCTCAAGGGAGTCGAGCCCATGGGTTCCGTGCAGGACCCGGTGGTGGTCCTTCATGTCGGCCAGTTCGATGGGGAAGACGTCCGCCGAGCGCTCCAGCCCCTCGCGGGTGAAGACCTGCGGCGGCCGGTTGCCCGCCCGCACCCACGGGCGGACCGCCGGCGCCATCGCCTCGAGCTCCTTCGCGCCGACTCGCTCGAGAACGACCATGATGTTGTAGTCCGACCCCTTCGCGGCGTGATCGCCGGCGGCGGCGGACCCGTACAGGATCACCGACACCAGCGGCAGTTCCGGTGTCGCCACGAGCCTGGCTGCGAATTCCTCCGGCGTCATCTCCACCTCCCCGCCCCGCCGCGCGTCGCGGCGGAAGCACGACATACGAATTCCGAAGCACGAAACGAATCCCAAACCGGAAATCCGGGAAGCCCCGAACACCGCTCCCCGCTGATCACTCTGCACTCATCACTCATCGCTCTCTTCACCATCCCCTCGTCGCCCCGCCGCCGCCGCTGCGGCCGCCGCCGAAACCGCCGAATCCGCTGCCCCCGAATCCGCCGCCTCCCCCGCGCCCTCCGCCGCTGCTGAGCAGCATCCAGATCAGGATCTCGGGGTGGCGGATGGCCATGTAGACGAAAACGATCCCCATCAGGATCAACACGGGCAGGGGGATCGTCCGGGACTCGCCGCCGCCCGGAGGGGTGTGGACGGGGGACGGAGGTGCGACGGCGCCGACGGAGGACAGGGCGAGACCGCGGCTGGCGGCTACCGCGAGGGCGATGGCCTCGGCGCCGGCCATGAGGCCGCCGCCGAAGTCACCGGCCCGGAACCGGGGAAGAACATGCGTGTCCAGCATGCGGCCGGCCAGCGCATCCGGAAGGACGCCCTCCAATCCGTAGCCGACCTCGATGCGCACCTTGCGATCCTCGATCGCCGCAAGCAGCAGGGCGCCTTCGTCCTTCCCCTTCGCGCCGATTCCCCAGCGTTCGTACAGCCGGGTCGCAAAGTCGCGGATCTCGCCGCCGTCGAGCGACTTCAAGGCCACGACCTTCACCTGGGCGCCCGTCTTCGCCTCCAGCTCCTCGAGGACGCGCGAGATCTGCGCGCGATGGGCGCCGGACATCACGCCGGCGAAGTCGTAGGCGAAGCCCGGGGTCCGGGCCCGGACCAGCTCCTCCAGCAGCCGGTCGCCACCCGCGGCGTGCGCGCCCGCCGCGGCGGCAAGCCACAGTCCGGCCATCACGACGCACCTGGGAATCCCGACCCGCATGCGGAGATTACTCGGTCCGAACCGCGCCGAAGTCAACCCCGCGCCGCCGGTCGGGCGCGGGCCCGGGTGCGGCTTGCAGGGCAGCGGCGCCTGTTCCATGCTCTGCCGCAGTGCCGCCCGCAGGGCGGAGGAAAGGGATCATCATGAAGGCAGCCGTTGTTCTCTCGCTCGCACTCGCGCTTCCCGCCCTCGCCGCCGACAAGCCGCTGCTGGGGGTGCCGGGGAAACTTGTCTACGAGAACGACCTCGCCGCGGGGGTCCCGGAGGGATGGGCGGCGGCCAAGGGCAAGTGGGAGGCGGCGGACGGCGCGTTGCGCGGCGCCGAACTGGCGGCGGACAAGCATGGCGCGGTGATGCGGATGGCCAGGCCCCTCCAGGACTTCATCATCGGGTTCGAGGTGAAGCTCGACGGGGCGAAGGGCACGAGCCTCTCGATCAACGATCCGAAGGGCCATCTCGCGCGGATCGCCGTCGCGCCGACGAGCGTGCGCGTGACGAAGGACGACCACGACAAGACCGGCCCCGACAAGGCCGAGGTCTTCGGCCATCTCAAGGCCGACATCGCGCCGGGCGCGTGGACGAAGGTCCGCATGGAGATCGTCGGCGACACGATGCTGGCCAAGGCCGGCGAGATCGTCGCCTGCGGCACGCACGAGCAACTGGCGGGCCCGAAGTCGAACGTCGGCCTGACCGTCGCCGGCGAAACGGCCTCGTTCCGGAACTTCAAGGTGTGGGAGGCAACGCGCAATCCCGACTGGGAGGCGGTGAAGGCCGCCCTGCCGACGTGCGAGCCCGTCCCCGCTCCCGCCCCGCGTCCCGCGGCGGCGAGGACGCCTGCGCCCGCGAAGAAGCCCGCGGTGAAGTAAGGTCCGGCGGCGGTCGGAAACACGGGAGAGCGACGATGCAATACCGGCGGATCGGGACCACGGACCTGCGGGCCTCGTGCATTGCGTTCGGGGCGTGGGCGATCGGCGGGGGGCCGTGGTGGGGGCCGACGGACGACGACGAGTCGATCCGCGCCATCCACGCCGCGCTGGATGCCGGGATCAACCTGATCGACACCGCCCCGCTCTACGAGCACGGCAAGAGCGAGGACCTCGTGGGGCGCGCCATCCGCGGCCGCCGCGACAAGGTGCTCCTCGCGACCAAGTGCGGCCTGTGGACCCGCGACGCGCGCGGGAGCGAGTGGTTCGTGCAGGGGCCGCACACGGTCCGGATCTCGCTGCGGCCCGATACGATCCGCCTCGAACTCGAGGACAGCCTCCGGCGCCTCGGCACCGACCGCATCGATCTCTACCAGACCCACTGGCAGGCGATCGAACCCGACAAGACGCCCATCGAGGACACCATGGCGTGCCTCATGGACCTGCGCGCCCAGGGCAAGATCCGCGCGATCGGCGTTTCCAACGCGAGCCCCGCCCAGATGGATGCCTACCGATCCGCCGGCGATCTCAGCGCCTGCCAGCCGCGCTACAGCATGCTCGACCGCGCCATCGAGGCGGACGTGCTGCCCTACTGCCACCGCCACGGCATCGCCGTGCTCGCCTACTCGCCGCTCGAGCAGGGCCTGCTGACCGGGCGGATCGGCATGGACCGCACCTTCCCCGCGGACGAGTTCCGCAACCGGATCCCCTGGTTCCAGCCCGCGAACCGCGCGCGCGTGCTCGCGATGCTCGACGGCTGGAAGGACCTCTGCGCCGCCCACGCCTGCACGCTCGGCCAGCTCGTGGTCGCGTGGACGGTGGCCCAGCCCGGCCTGACGATCGCGCTGTGCGGCGCCCGCAAGGCCGCCCACGCGGTCGAGAACGCGAAGGCCGGAGGCCTTGCGCTCGACGCCGCAACGCTCGCCCGCATGCGCGCCGACGTCGAGGCCCTCGGCGCGCCGGCGTAGCCGCCCGGGCCCGGGTTGACATTTCGGGGCCTTGGGCGAAGGTTCTGCCCAGAGACCCGGCGGCGGGACGCCGCCGGAGCGGAGGTGGTCCATGAAGACGATCGTTCTGTTCGGATGCGCGGCGGTATCCCTGTCCCTCCTGGCGGCCGGCTGCGGCCCGAAGCCCGCCGAACCCAAGCCGGAGCCCGCCGCGGCGGCCTCCGCCGTCGCCGAGAAGGTCGGCCAAGCCGTCGGATCGGCCGTCACCAAGGCGGTCGAGGCCACGGAGCAGGCTGCCGGCACGGCCGCGGACGCCGCCGCGAAGGCGGCGGATGCAACCAAGGAGGCCGTGAGCAAGGCGGCGGACGCCACCAAGGATGCGGTCGGCCAGGCCGTGGAGACCACCAAGGAAACGGCCGCGAAGGCGGCCGAGGCCACCAAGGAAGCCGCCGGCAAGGCGGCCGATGCGACCAAGGAAGCGGCGCAGAAGGCGGCCGGCGCCACGGCCGATGCGCTCCAGAACGCGGCCGACGCGGTCCGGCCGAAGCCCTAGCGCCGGCTCCCCGGGTTTCCAAGGGTTGGAAGCCGCCGCGTCGCGGACGTCCAACCCTTGGAAGGCCCGCGGACCTACTCGGCGGACGGCGCGGCGACCTTCGGGCCGGTCGCGCTGTGCTTCGCCTTGATCTTCTCGATCAGCATCGCCTGGAGGTCGGGGTTCTTCTTCAGATCGGCGGCGGCCGCCTCGCGGCCCTGGCCGAGCTGCTGGCCCTCGCACGAGAGCCACGAGCCGCGCTTCTCGACGATGCCCGCCGCGATCGCGGCGTCCATGATCGAGCCGGTCCACGAGATGCCCTCGGCGTAGAGGATGTCGAACTCGCCCTCGGTGAACGGCGGCGAGACCTTGTTCTTCACGACCTTGACCTTCACGCGGCTGCCGATCGCGACGCCGGCGGAATCCTTGATCGTGCCGATGCGGCGGACGTCGAGGCGGACCGAGGCGTAGAACTTGAGCGCCCGCCCGCCTGGCGTCGTCTCGGGATTGCCGAACATCACGCCGATCTTCTCGCGGATCTGGTTCGTGAAGATGCAGCAGGTCTTCGAGCGGTTGATCGCGCCGGTCAGCTTGCGCATCGCCTGCGACATCAGCCGCGCCTGCAGGCCGACGAAGCTGTCGCCCATCTGCCCCTCGAGCTCGGCCTTCGGCGCGAGCGCGGCGACGGAGTCGACCACGACCACGTCGAGCGAGTTGCTGCGGACGAGCTGGTCGGCGATGTTCAGCGCCTCCTCGCCGGAGTCCGGCTGGGAGACCAGCAGGTTGTCGAGGTTGACGCCGATCCGCTTCGCGTAGGCGGGATCCAGCGCGTGCTCGGTGTCGATGAACGCCGCCATGCCGCCGTTCTTCTGCGCGTTGGCGATGATGTGCAGCACGAGGGTGGTCTTGCCCGACGATTCGGGGCCGAAGACCTCGATGATGCGGCCGCGCGGGACGCCGCCGATGCCCAGCGCGATATCGACCGTCAGGGCGCCCGTGGGGATGCAGGGCACCTGGACGGCGCTCTCCTCGTTGCCGAGGCGCATGATCGCGCCGTCGCCGTATTCCTTCTGGATCTGCGCCAGGACGTTGGCGAGCGCCGAGGGAAGCTCCTTGCCCGGTCCCTTCGCGGCCTCGTCGCCCGAACTCTTCGCTGCCTTTGCCATGGGATGCCTCATTCCTTCAGGAGGGACTCGTGCAGGACGGTGTAGACCGGCCCGCCGGGCCCCAGTTCGCTTCGCATCAGGTCCGCCCGGTCCACCACCAGCCGCCCCCCGGGCGGTGGATTCATAGGGGACCGGAGGACCGAAGTCAACGCCTCCGCGCCGTGCGCCGACCGCACGCGACCAAGCGTCACGTGGGCCGCGAACGGCCGCGTCTCCAGCGGCACTCCGCAGGCCCGCAGCGCGGCGGAAACCCGCTCGTGGAGGGCCGTCAGGCCCGGCGGGACCGACGCCGCGCCCGCCCAGATCACCCGCGGCGAGCGCGGGCTTCCGAAGGCGCCGAGCCCGGCGATCTCAAGATCAAACGGGGCGACGCCCCCCGCCGCGCCATCGAGCGCCGCCGTCAGCCCGGGCACGCGCGCCGCGAAGGTGTCGCCGAGGAAGGCCAGCGTGAGGTGCAGGTTCTCCGGCTTCACCCACGAAACCCGCGCCCCGGCGCGCCGCAGTCGCCCCTGCGCCCGCACCAGCGACGCCCGTGTTCCGGGGTCGAGACGGAGGCCGACGAACAGCCGCCACACTTCGTCGCCCCTCGCCGCCGGGATTGGATCCGATGCGCTCATCTCATCCTAGGGAAGGAAACCGCCGTCCGGAATTCCGGAACTTTCTTCGACCAAGTTGCACGACGGCCCGGGGCCTCGTCCTCCGCCTCGAACGTGAAACCGGAACCGTGGAACTCGAAACCCCTCAGGCCGTGCCGTCGAGACGGCGGCGCAGCAGGTCGAGGGCGTACTGGGCGGTCCAGCGGCGGATGAGGTCGCGGTCGCCGGGGAACCGCCGCGTGCGGGCGACCGTCCCCTTCGCGTCGGCCAGCGCCCACCAGACCAGGCCGACCGGCTTCTCCGGCGTCGCGCCGTCGGGCCCGGCGACGCCGGTCGTCGCAAGGGCGAAGTCGGTCCCGAGCGCGCGGCGCGCGCCCTCGGCCATCGCGCGGGCGACCGGTTCGCTGACCGCGCCGTGGGCCGCGATCAGGTCGGCCGGCACGCCGAGGAGCGAGGTCTTCGCGTCGTTGGCGTAGGCGACGATCGATCCGCGGTACCACGCCGAGCTGCCGGGGACGGACGTGAGGACCTGGGCGACGAGTCCGCCGGTGCACGATTCCGCCGTCGCGACCGTCGCCCCGCGCGCCTCGAGGCGGCGGCCGACGGCGGCGACGAGATCCTCGCGGGACTCCGCGTAAACGTGGTCGCCGAGGACCGCCAGCGCGCGCGCCGCCGCGGATGTCACGACGGACTCCTCGCCGGGCTTTCCGGTCAGCCGCACCTCGAGCTGGCCCGGCCCCGCGCAGTAGGCCAGGTCGAGCGGGGCGGGATCGAAACCGGCCGCCGCGAAGCGCTCGATGACGTCGGACTCGCCCAGCCCGCAGACCATCAGGATCCGCTCCGGCGCGACGGGCGCATGCAGGTGCCCGCGCAGCCAGGGGAGGACGTGCTCGGCGAGGATCGCCTCGAATTCGCGCGGCGGGCCTGGCAGCACGAGCAGGACGCGTCCGCCGCCGAGCTCGATCCGCTGGCCCGGCGCGGCGCCGACGGAGTTGGAGAGGGCGGCGGCGCCCTCGAGGATGTCCGCCTGGCGCGCGCGCGAGTCGGTCATGGACTGGCCCAGGCGCACGCAGCGGGCGCGGATCCGGGACAGCGCGGCGGTGTCGCGGACGATCTTCCGGCCCAGCGCGTCGGCCAGCGCCTCGCGGGTCAGGTCGTCGCACGTCGGCCCGAGGCCGCCGGTGACGAAGACCACCTGCGAGCGCGTCAGCGCGGCGCGCACCGCCGCGGCGATGGCGGGACGGTCGTCGCGCAGCGTCGTCTCGCGTTCCAGCGCGATCCCCAGCGGAGACAGCGCGCGCCCGAGCCGCTGCGCGTGCGTGTTCACCGTGCGGCCGATGAGAAGTTCCGTGCCCGTGGCGACCAGTTCGGCGGCGATCATGATCTCACTCCGGCGCGGGCTCCGCCCGCATGGCCAACAGCCAATCGCCAATAGCCAATTCCGGACCCGAAGTCACGGCGGAAGCGCCGCGGAAAGCACGAAGCGGCCGCCGGATTCGTGACGGACCGGCGGGCCGGCCGGAGGATGACAACCGAATGGGGACAACCGAATGGAGGCGCGCATAGAGCTTCCCGGTGGCGCCACGGCTACGACGTGGCGTATGGGACGCGGCGGGTGCCAGGCGGATGGCGGTCGTCCCGGCGCCGCGGGTCGTAGCCCCGCGGCTACCCGTGCTGCCACCGGCACAACGTCGGTGTCCCCCTCGCGCAGAACGGCGGGGCCGGGCATCGCGGGCGCCGGGATGGGGTTCCGTGTCGGCGGGACGTGGGGTAGAATGG